>Ga0209701_10000795_pt1 | contig 19387 bp, 22 predicted proteins | sample CZO8metaG_4_FD_188356 | JGI IMG/M metagenome (GOLD analysis project Ga0209701, IMG submission 188356) | Vadose zone soil microbial communities from the Eel River Critical Zone Observatory, Northern California, USA - CZOApr15con2H3.8 metaG... | ecosystem: Environmental > Terrestrial > Soil >... | reverse complement strand
CGCCATCCTCTTCACCCCCGAAGCAAACCTCCCCGCCCGCCGCTCCTACGAATCGCTCGGCTTCTCCGTCGTCGGCGACTACGGCCTGATCCGGGTTGCCTAGGAGCGCGCGGCGGCGACGATGGCGGCGAAGTCCGCCGCCTTCAGGGAGGCGCCGCCGACCAGGGCGCCGTCGACGTCGGGCTGGGAGAGCAGATCGGCGGCGTTGTCCGGCTTCACCGAGCCGCCGTACTGGATGCGGACGGCGTCGGCGACGGCCGCGCCGCCCAGCTCGCGCAAGAGGCCTCGGATCTGGGCGTGCACGTCTTGCGCCTGCGCGGTGGTCGCGGTGCGCCCCGTGCCGATCGCCCATACCGGCTCGTAGGCCAGCGTGACCTTCTGCAACGCGACGCCGTCGAGCCCGCCGAGCGCGCCGCGCACCTGGCGCGAGACGACCTCCCAGGTCTTGCCGCCTTCGCGCTCCTGCAACGTCTCGCCCACGCAGACGATCGGGTGCAGGCCCTCGGCGAGCGCCGCGCGGAGCTTCTTCGCGACCCACTCGTCGGTCTCGCCGAAGTACTGCCGGCGCTCGCTGTGGCCGAGGATCACGCCGTCGCAACCGACGTCCTTCAGCATCGACGCGCTCACCTCTCCGGTGAACGCGCCCTGCTTCTCGTGGTGGCAGTTCTGCGCGAAGAGCTGGATGGCCGAACCCTGCAAGGCCTGCTTGGCCGCCGGAAGCGCGGTGAACGGTGGCGCCACGGCAACCTGCGCACCCGAGCCGTCGAGCCGCTGCCGCAGCTCCCGGATGAGCTGCACGGCCTCGCCGGCCGTCTTGTGCATCTTCCAATTCCCGCAGACGAACTTACGCCTGGTCATCCAGCACCTTCACGCCCGGCAGCTCGCGCCCCTCGAGGAACTCCAGCGAGGCTCCGCCGCCGGTGGAGACGTGCGTCACCTTGTCGGCGAGCCCCATCTCCGCGATGGCCGCCGCGCTGTCGCCGCCGCCCACCACCGTCGTCGCGCCGCGCGCCGTGACCTGCGCGAGCGCTTCGGCCACAGCGCGTGTCCCCGCCGCGTACTCCGGCGTCTCGAACATCCCCATCGGCCCGTTCCAGAACACCGTGGCCGCGCGGGCGATGCGCTCCTTGTAGCTTGCGACCGTCTTGGGGCCGATGTCCAGCCCCATGAAGCCCTCGGGGATGGGGTCGTCGACCGTGCGCGTCTCGATGCCACCCTTCGGCTCCCGAGCCACGACGTGATCGACGGGGAGCACCAGCTCGACGCGCGACTGCTTTGCCTTCTCGAGCACGCGGCGGGCAATGTCGACCTTGTCCTTCTCGATGCGCGAGGAGCCGACTCCCACCCCGCGCGCGGTCATGAAGGTGTACGCCATGGCGCCGCCGACCAGCAGCGCGTCCACCCGCGTGATGAGCTGCTCGATCACCTTGATCTTGTCGCTCACCTTCGCCCCGCCGAGGATGGCCAGGTACGGCTTGCGCGGGCCCTTCAACAGCGGCTGCAGATGCTTCAGCTCGGCCATGACCAGGAAGCCCGCGCCGCGCCGCGGGACGTGCCGGACCATGCCGACGGTGGAGGCGTGCGCGCGGTGGACGGTGCCGAAGGCGTCGTCCACGTAGACGTCGGCGATCGAGGCGAGCTGGCGCGCGAACTCCTCGTCGTTCTTCTCCTCCTCCGGGTGGAAGCGCAGGTTCTCCAGCAGGAGGACCTGGCCCTCGCGCAGGTCGGCGACGAGCTTGCGGACGCCGTCGCCGACGCAGTCGTCGGCGAAGATCACGTCCTGGCCGAGGAGCTGCGAGAGCCGCTCGCCGGCGTTCTCCAGGGACAGCTCGGGCACCACCTTGCCTTCCGGGCGGCCAAGGTGGGACGCAAGGATGACCTTGGCCTTCTTCCCGATCGCGTAACGGATAGTGGGCAGCGCGGCGCGGATGCGCGAGTCGTCCTTCACGGCGCCCGTCTTCTTGTCGATCGGGACGTTGAAGTCGACCCGGATGAAGACGCGCTTCCCCGCCAGGTCGAGCTGCTCCACCGCCCGGATCATGGCGGCGGCTACAGTTTGCTGCCGATGAGCAGCGCCACGTCCACCATGCGGTTGGAGAAGCCCCACTCGTTGTCGTACCAGGCGAACACCTTGGCGAGCTTGCCGCCCTCGGCCACCGCGGTCTGCGTCGAATCGAAGACGGCGCTGGCGGGGTTGCCGTTGTAGTCGACGGAGACGGTCAGCTCCGTGTTGTACTGCAGGACGCCCTTCAGCTTGCCGCCGGCGGCGTCCTGGAAGGCCTTGTTGATCGACTCCACCGTGGCGGGCCTGGACAGCTCGACGGTCAGGTCGATGAGCGACACGTTGGGCGTGGGCACGCGGATGGCGGTGCCGTTCATCTTCCCCTTCAGCTCCGGGATGACCTCGTGAATCGCCTTGGCCGCGCCGGTCGAGGCCGGGATCATCGAGAGCGCGGCGGCGCGGGCCCTTCGCAGGTCCTCGTGCGGCAGGTCGAGGATGCGCTGGTCGTTCGTGTAGCTGTGCACGGTGGTCATGAACCCGCGCTCGATGCCGAACGAGTCCATCAGCACCTTGGCGACCGGCGCCAGGCAGTTGGTGGTGCACGAGGCGTTGGAGACGATGTTGTGCTTCGCCGGGTCGTACTTCTCGTGGTTGATGCCGTACGCGACGGTGAAGTCCTGCCCCTTCGCCGGAGCGGAGATGATCACCTTCTTCGCGCCCGCCGCGATGTGCTTCTCGGCGCTGGCGCGGTCGGTGAACCGGCCCGAGCACTCCAGCACCACCTCGCACCCGTGCTGCTTGTGCGGCAGCTCGGACGGGTCGCGCTTGGCGGTGACCGCGATCTTCGTGCCGTTGACCACGATCGCGTCCTCGGTCGCCTCGACCGTCCCGTCGAAGATGCCGTGGACCGAGTCGTACTTGAACAGATGAGCAAGGGTCTTCGGCTTGTCGATGTCGTTGATGTGGACGACGTCGAGCTTGGCGCCCCGCTTGATCGCCGCGCGCAGGATGTTGCGGCCGATGCGCCCGAAGCCGTTGATCGCGATGCGAGCCATGAAACCTCCCTGGAGTGGGGCTACATAGGCTGCGGGATCCGGAGCGTCAAGCGAGGGCCTGCCGCGACTCAAGCGCAGAAAACACAACGGGCCCCGAGGAGAGGGGCCCGTTGTCCGGCAGCAGGGGGTCGTCCGTCCGGCTTGCTAGGCAGCTCCCTTCACCGCCTCGCGCCGCTCCTTTTGCAGATCCTGGGTGATGAGCTCGATCAGCTCGGTCGAGAGCGTGAGCAGTTGGCGTGGGGTGTATCCGCTCGAGCGAAGCTCCTTGTAGAAGGACCTGGCCAGGATGCGGGCCCCTGCGGACCGATCCAGCGGGACGGAGCTCTTGCCGTCGGTCACTGGAGCTTGCGGGGCGAGCTTTTCCGACACGGTGCACCTCGGTTGAGGGAAGCAGCAGCGCTTCTGGGGTGCAACCTGCCTGCCGAGTTTACGATTCCTGACATTTCAACGACTTACGCGTGGCAATGCAAGCCGCACCGCGGCGCGGTGCGAAGCGGGCCACGCGATTTCCGGGACCAATGGCGTGTGCAGTGCGCAACGGTATTCGCACCGCGGCGCGCCATTGCGGGCAGGCGGCCGGTTGCCTCCCGGCGGCGGCGTCTCCACCCTCGTCCGGCGATGAAGCTCACGGTGCGCCATGCGGGTGGCGAGCTGATCGTGCTGATGCTGGCCGGCCTCGCCGCCGCGCTCTGGATCCAGGCACGCGCCCCGCAGGTCGCGAAGCGCGCCGGTGAACGGCCGCCCGGAGCGGTGCGCGCCGTCCCCCGATAGCTGCTAGAAGGTCCGCATGGCCAAGGCGACCTGGGAGGGCAAGGAGTGCGACGTGCGCGTCGACACCGACCTCGAGAGCAACTGGAGCGTGAGCATCCTGTCCGGCGAGTTCGACCCCGTGAGCCTCATCCAGCGCCCCGCCGCGCCCGTGATCATCAAGGTGCGCGCCAAGACGCGCTGGCTGGCGCTGGATCAGGGCCTCCGGTCGCTGAAGGCCCAGGGGAAGATCGCGGACTTCACCTTGGAGCCACGGCCAGCCGAGGAGATCGCCGCGGAGGAAGCCGAGAAGGCGAAGAAGAAGGGCGGCGTCGCCAAGGTGGAAGCCGAAGAAGAGGCCTGAACGAGCCCGCTGCATGCAGCCGTTCCAGCGCACCGCCGCGGTCTTCGACATCGACGACTCGCTGCTCGACGGCAACGCGGGCACCATCTTCACCTGGTTCCTCTATTCCAACCGCGAGATGGCCCCGCAGGTCCGCAGCCAGGTGCCGCGCGCGCTCTACGACTACGCGCGCAAGCGGCTCAGCGAAGCCGACATGGTCGCGCTGGGCAGCAAGTGCCAGCAGGGCATCCACGCCGACAAGCTGCGCGAGCTGGCGCGCCGCTGTTTCGACAAGCACGTCAAGAAGCGGATCACCCAGCAGGGGCTGCGGGCCGTGCGCCGGCACCTGCTCTCCGGGCACCTGGTGATCGTCGCCTCGGGCTCGCCGCAGATCATCATCGACGAGGTGGGCCGGTTCCTCCACGCCCACGAGGCGATCGGCACGCGGACACTGATCAAGGACGGCGTGGCGAGCGACGAGCTGGTGCCGCCCATCGTCTTCAAGGAGGGCAAGCGCGAGCGGGTGAAGGAGGTCATCGCCCGCCACGGGATCGACCTCTCCCGCAGCTACGTCTATTCGGACAGCGTCGCGGACACGCCGCTGCTCGAGGAGGTCGGCCATGCAGTGGTGGTGAACCCCAAGCCCGCCTTCCGCGCCGAGGCGCTGCGGCGCGGCTGGGAGGTGGCCGAATGGAAGGGCCGCTGGAAGACCGAGCCCGACGCCGACGACCGCATCGGCGACGAGTGGCTCAGCTGGGAGAGCTGACCTACTTGTCGACGGTGAAGCCCGAGTCGGCGATGGCCTTCTCTAGATCTGCGCGCTTGGCCTTCGCGTCGTCGTAGGTGACCTTCACTTCGTTCTTGTTCTTGTCGGCAACGGCGGCGCTCACGCCCTTCACGTCCTTGAGGGCGGCCTCGGTCTTCGCGGAGCACCCGCCGCAGTGCCAGCCGGACACCTTCAACGTCTCGGTCTTCTCGGCGGCGAGCGCGGCGCCGGAAAGGCCGGCGGCGAGAGCGAAGGCGAAGAGCTTCTTCATGACGTCCCTCCAAAGATTCGTGAGGTGCGCGAGCATCCAAGCAGGCGGCGAGCCTGTCAACAGGCCAGCCCCTGAGGTTGGACGTTCCGACCGGCCGTTGATTCAGGCCGGCAGCCGGAGGGCCCGGCGGGCGTTCTCCGTGGTCGCCCGCTCGACCGCCGCCACGGAGAGCCCGCGCAGCTCGGCGAGCCTCTCGGCGGTCAGGCGAACATAGGAGGGCTCGTTCCTCTTGCCGCGGTGCGGCACCGGGGCGAGGAACGGGCAGTCCGTCTCGACCAGCAGCCGGTCCAGCGGGATCCGCGCCGCCGCGTCGCGCAGGGCATCGGCGGCCTTGAAGGTGAGCACCCCGCTCACGCTGATGTGCAACCCGAGCGCGAGGTAACGCTGCGCCGCGGCCCAGTCGCCGGTGAAGCAGTGGATGACTCCGCCCTCCGGCCCCAGCTCGCGCTCGAGGATCGACGCGGTGTCCAGGTCCGCCTCGCGCGTGTGCACCACGAGCGGCTTGCGGAGCGACTTCGCCAGCCGGGCCTGCGCCGCGAACACCTCCCGCTGCACCTGTCGCGGCGAGCGGTCGTAGTGGTAGTCGAGCCCGCACTCGCCCACCGCGACGCAGTCCGGCTCGCGGCAGAGCGCCTCCAGCTCGCGCAGGTCGGCGGCCGTGGCGCGCGCGGCGTCGTGCGGATGGATCCCAGCGGTCGCGCTGAGGAAGGAACGGTCGCTCGACGCGAGCTCGATTGCGTCGCGCGCCGCCGCCATGCCTGCGCGCGTCCCGGGGCGGCGCTCGTCGGGCTCGCGCCACTGGCCCACCACCACGACGTGCACGAGCCCCGCCTCGCGCGCGCGCCGCAGCGTCGCGGGGAGGTCGTCGCCGTAGTCGGCGAAGTCGAGGTGGGCGTGGGAGTCGATGAGAGGCACGGGCCGGAGGCGGGAGGTCGAGTTCGAGGATTCAGGTCGAGTTCGAGGATTCAGGTCGAGGTCGGGTTCGAGGTCGAAGTCGAGGTCGGGGAGGTCGGGGTCGGGGTAGGGTTCGCGGTCGAGGTCGCGGTCGCTTCCGCCTGGTTCGACGCGATCTCCGCGAGCAGCTCCTTCGACAGCGGCCCGAGCTCGCCCGGCTCATCGGCCAGCCCACGCAGCGCCGCGATCGCCGCCGGCGAGCCGATCTCCGCCAGGCCCTCCGCGGCGTCCATGCGCAGGTCCTCGGCCTCGTCCGCGGAGGTGGCGATGGCGAGCAGACGCTCCTCGGCATGGGGCGCGCCGAGGCGCCCCAGGGCGCGCAGCGCAGCGCCGCGCGCGGGCTCGCCATCAGACCCGGCCAGCTCCTCGAGCGCGGGCGCCGCGTCGGCCACGCCGAGCCGTCCCGCCCACTCCGCCGCGATCGGCCGGTCGTCGCCGTCCGCCGCGATGCGTTCCACCAGGTGCGCCGCTCCGCGCGAATCGCCCAGCCGCGCCAGCACGGCCGCGGCGAGCGTGCGGTCGAGCTCGCCCAGGGACTCGTCCTCGAACAGCTCCGCGACCCCGGGCAGCGCCGCCGGATCGCCCAGCGACAGGAGCGCCGAGAGCGCCTCCTGGCGGCGGTAGTCCTCGCGCAGCGCGGCGGCGAGCTGCGGCACCGCCGCCGGGTCGCGCTGGTCGCTGAGCGCGCAGGCCGCCGCGAACCGCATCGGCTCCTCGGCCGACCCGAGCAGGGCCCTCACCTGCTCCCGCGCGGCCGGGCCAGGCAGCCGCGCCGCCGTCCACACCGCCGCGGTGCGCACCTGGGCGGCGCGATCGGCCAGCAGCCCCAGGACCGCGCTCGCGTGCTTCTCGAGGTTCTCGGGCTTGCGCATCATCCGGACGGCGCCGAGCGCGGCGATGCGGACCTGCGGCTCCGCATCCTCCAAGAGGCCCTCGAGCCGCCCGACGATCGCCTCGGCCGCCTGCACGTCGCCCGCGCGCCACCGGTCGAGCAGCGCGCGCGCGGCATCCACCCGCGCCGCTCCGTCCGGGCCGTCGAGCGCCTCGGCCAGCTCGTCCACGGTCTCCTGGACAGGCCCGGAGTCGGCGGGCTCCGGCTCGTCCTGTGGAGCCGCCTTCTTCATCCAGGAGAAGAGGCCCATCACTTCACCTTCGATCCCGGCGCCACTTCCTCGCCGACCTCGACCACCGTCAGCCCGCGCGGGCCGCCGGTGGCGAACAGCACCATGCCGTGCGACTCGACACCCCGCAGAGATTTCTTCGGCAGGTTCGCGACCACCGCGACGGTCCGGCCGACCAGCTCCTCCGGCCGGTAGGCCTGGGCCACGCCGCTGACGATGGTGCGCGGCGCGCCCTCGCCGAGGTCGATGGTCAGCTTGAGCAGCTTGTCGGCCTTGGGCACCGGCTCGGCGGCGAGCACCTTGCCGGCGCGGAGGTCGACCTCGGAGAAGCGGTCGATCGAGATCTCGGAGGTCGAGCTCGGAGTCGCGGTCGCCGTGGAGGTCGGGGTCGTGTTCGAGGTCGTGTTCGCGGTCGCGGTCGCGGTCGAAGTCGCGGTCGGGGTCGAGGTCCGGGTCGAGCCGTCTGGAGGCGCCTCGGCCGCGACGAACCGCGAGGTGAGCCTGCGCACGTCCTCGTCCTCCATCCTGCGCACCAGGGGCCTCGGCTCGCGGATGGTCCCCTCCTCGAGGGGCTTGTGGTTCGTGATGGCAGGGAGCGGCGCCCCCGTCTGCTCCACGATGCCTTGCGCGAACCGCGGGACGACCGGCTCCAGCATCGCCGCGACGATCCGGGCCACGTTCACCGCCAGCGTCAGCTCGCGCCGCGCGGCCTCCGGATCGGTGGCGATCGTCTTCCACGGCTGCTTGCGCTGGAGCCGCTCGTTCGCCGCCGCCGCGAGCCCCAGCGCGGCCTGCACCGCCGCGCGCGAGTCGACCCGCAGGTAGGCCTGCATCGCGTTCGCCCGCGCCAGGCTGGCCTGGTTCCACAGGTCGAGCGCCTCCGCGTCCCCCGGCAAGAGCCCCAGCTTCCCCGACAAGCTCTTCCACAGGATGGAGAGGGCGCGGTTCGCCAGGTTGCCCACGCTGTTGAGCAGCTCGCCGTTCACGCGGTTCTTCATCTCGCCGAGCGAGAGGTCGATGTCGCTCGGCGTCGGTCCCAGGTTCGCCGCGAAGTAGTAGCGCAGCCATTCCGGGTCGAGCCCTGCGTCCAGGTAGTCGCGCGCGTTGATGAAGGTGCCGCGCGTCTTCGACATCTTGGTGCCTTCCACGGTGAGCATGCCGTGGACGTGCACTCGCGCGGGGACGCGCCAGCCGGACGCGTGCAGCATCGCGGGCCAGAACAGGGTGTGGAAGTAGACGATGTCCTTGCCGATGAAGTGCACGATCTCGGTGTCCGCGTCGGCGCCCCACCACTCCTCGACCTTTCGGCCGCGCTTGCGCGCCCAATGCTCCGTCGAGGACAGGTAGCCGGTGGGCGCGTCGAGCCACACGTAGAAGTACTTCTTCTCCTCGCCCGGCGGACGGTCCGGGATCTCGAATCCGAAGTACGGCTCGTCGCGCGAGATGTCCCAGTCCTTGAGGGGCTCGGCCAGCCAGCGGGCGAGGAACCCGCGGATCTCCGGCTGGACGTGCCCGGGCGCGGTGGTCCACTCGCGCAGGAAGTCCTGGTACTGGGAGAGCTTGACGAAATAGTGCGCGCTGCTGCGCAGGACGGGCCGGACGTACCCGCGCCCCGCATCCTTGCAGATCGCGCAGTACGGGTCCTTCAGCTGCACGGGCTCGTAGGTCGAGCCGCAGACCTCGCACGAGTCGCCGTATTGGTCCTTGGCGCCGCAGACCGGGCAGGTCCCGCGCACGTACCGGTCGGGAAGGAAGCGCCGGTCCACTTCGCAGTAGAGCTGCTCGACCTCGCGCCGCTCGATCGATCCCCGCTCGACGAGCTTCCGGTAGATCCGCTGCGTCTGGATGCGGTTCTCCTCGGAGTGCGTCTTGTAGAACTCGTCGTGCGAGATCTGGAAAGCCGCGTAGTCCTCCCGGTGCTCGCGGTGGTAGCGCTCGACGAACTCCTCCGGGGGCACGCCGGCCTTGGCCGCGTTCACCTCGATCGGCGTGCCGTGCATGTCGTCGGCGCAGATGAAGGCCACTTCCCGCCCCATCGCGCGCAGCGCCCGGACGTAGACGTCGGTCTGGATGGCCTCGACGAAATGCCCCAGGTGCAGGCTGCCGTTCGCGTACGGCAGCGCCATGGTCACCAGCGTCCGCATGGTTGGCCGGGATACCATAACCGGCCCGCCTCAGGCGCACACCTCGGTGAGCAGGCGCTCGACGAGCAGCCGCTGGTCGGCGCCGCTCTTGAGCGCGGCGTCCGCCTCGGCGCAGAGCACCAGCGCGCGCCGCCAGTGCGCGCGCGGCTTCCGGCGCGCGCGGCGGTATCCCAGGTACGCGACGTACGGGTTGGGCACTTTCTGCCCCTTGCCCGACAGCTCGGCCTCGACCTCCGGGAACACGCTCCGCTGGAACTCGTCGTAGCGCAGCTCGCGCGCGCCCCGGGCCGCGGGCAGCGCGGAGTAGCGCGCGTGGTCGGCGAGAGCGCGCCGGACCGACCCTGCCACTCCGCCCAGGAAGGGCAGCGCGACCGCGGTGGCGTTCGCCTTGCGGCGCAGCTCGTCGTGGAAGAGCTGCAGGGCGCGGCCCAGGTCTCCTTCGCCGACCGCCTCGGCCAGCGCGAAGAACTCCTCCTCGCGCACCGGGGCCACCACCGCCTCGACGTCGGCGCGCGAGATCAGCGCGCGCTCGCCGGCGTGCAGCGCCAGCTTCTCCAGCTCGGTCGCGATCAGCCGCAGGTCGTCCCCGAGCCGCTGCTTCAGCTCCAGCTCGGCGTCGCGGGCGAGCTTCTTGCCGTGCGGGCGCAGCGCCTCGGCCGTAAGCTCGGAGATGTCCAGCGCCTCGATCCCGCGCCCGCGCCGCTCGGCCCGGCGGCGCAGGTGGGCGCCCTTCTCGGAGGCGAGCCGGACCAGCGCATGCTTCGGCGGCAGCGACTCGGCCACCAGGATGAGGTGGGTGCGCGGCGGCAGGCCGCGCTCGACCGCCTTGACCAGCACCTCGAGGTCCTCCGGCGGCGCGGAGAGCCGCTGTTCCTCGGCCCAGGCCGCCAGCTCCGTAAGCCACGCCCTGTCCGACTCGTCCGGCGCGGCGCCGATCTCCTTGCGCCACTTCGCCGCGGCGGGCGCGCCCCGCGCCCCGAAGGCCAGATCGGCGGCGCCCCATCCCGCCCCGCGCACGAGCTTGAGCAGCCGCCGCGCGGCGTCGCGCTGCCGCTTGCCCTGCCACAGCTCGCGCGCGCGGGCGAGCTCGCGGCCGGCATCCACCTCCTCCGCGAACGCGTCCGCGCCCTCCACCACCACCGCTTTGGGCGCCGCGAACATGGCGACGGTCATTACATTTGAGGTGACCTCGCGCGCGCCGGCCGAGGCGTCGAGCGATATCAGATTTAGCGCGCGGTCCTTCTCGGGAACGAGCGCCTCGGCCAGCTCGCGTGCCGCGCCGCGCGCCAGGAACTCGTCACCCTCGACCAGGTAGACGGGCTTTCCCTTGCCCTGCGCCGCCGCCTCGAGCAGCTCGTCCAGCTCAGCCACGGCGCAGCTCCCGGATGCCGAGCAGGAGCCGCTCGAGCTGCAGCCGCCCGTTGCCGTTCTGGTCGAGCGCCTCGATCGCCTCGGCGCAAAGGCTGGCCTGCGACAAGAGGGCCGGCGGCGCGATCTCCTGCGCGAGCCGGGCGGCGGTCGCGGACAGCTCCGGAGAGTCGATCGCGCCGCCCGCCTGGGCCACGAGGAGGTCGCGCGTCCACGCCTGGACCGCGTCCGCCACGGCGCGCGCCGCGTCGCGCTCTCCCGCCGCCTCCGCCAGGTCCAGCACGTCGCGCTCGTCGGGGGCGGCGAGGGCGGCCTCCACCGATTCGAGCAGCTCGCGGCGGCGGTCCAGCTCGGCGGGATCGAGGGCCAGCGCGCGCCCCAGGCTGCCCCCGGCGCGGGCGGCCCTCCGCCGCGCCTCGTCGGCCGGAGCGCCCCGCTTGATCAGCTGCTCGACGAGCACCTTCTCGGGCAGCGGCGCGAGCTGGACGCGCGCGCAGCGCGAGCGCACGGTGGCGAGCAGCGCGTCGGGCTGCTCGCTGACCAGCAGGAACGTGGTCGAGGGCGGCGGCTCCTCCAGCGTCTTGAGCAGCGTGTTCTGCGCGCGTTCGTTGAGGGCCTCGGCGGGCGCCACCACCGCCACCTTGCGCCGCCCGCGGGCCGCGACGAGCGCCAGCCGGCGCGAGAGCGCGCGCACCTCGTCCACGCGGATCTCTCGCGAGGGCGCTCCTTCCAGGTCGGCGCGCGAGATCAGCCCCCGCGCGACCGCCTCGCTCTGCGGCAGTACGCGCATCACGTCGGGATGGTTGCCCCGGGCGATCGCGGCGCAGGCGGCACAGGACCCGCAAGGCTGCTCTCCGGAGACCGCCTCGCAGTTCGCCGCCTGCGCGAAGAGGCGCGCGAGCAGCTCCTTGCCGATCCCGGCGGGGCCGGCGAGCAGGTACGCGTGATGCGGCTGTCCTCGCTCGAGCGCCCCGCGCAGGAGCCGAACCGCGCGATCCTGCCCGGCGATCTCCTGCCACGGCATGGCCGATGCTGTACCGGTCGCCAGGCCGGCACGCAACCGCAATCTTCGACGACTCCAACCCGTGCTAGGGTCCCCGCCCGATGCGGCTCCCATCCCTGCTCGCGCTGCTCGCCGCGCTCGCCGGCTGCGGCACCGAGGAGAACTTCGTCGTGTCGGGATTGCCGGGGCTGACCATCTCGCCGGTGCGCAGCTCGATCTCCACCCGCGCGACCTTCACCGACGCCAACGGGGGCCAGCACCCGCAGTGGGTCATCGCCATGACGGACGCGCCCGACCTCTGCGCGAAGGTGACGGCGCACCCCGACTACTTCCGGAACCCCATCGAGAACTTCGACGCCATCCTCGTCTGGGTCCCGCCGGGGAACATCGGCACCTTCTTCGTCGGACAAAACTTCGGCGGAGCCGAGGTCAACGACGAAGTCCTCTTCGGCGTAGGACCGGCCGGCGGCGCCATGCCCCACGTGGTGCGTTTCCCTGGCGTGGCCGTCCTCGGCGCGAACATCGGCCTCTCGCAGTTCGACGCCGGCCCCGGGGGCGAGGCGAAGGGCAACTTCGACGTGCTGGTCGCCGACACCAACGGCATCGCTCGCGAGATGATCGGCAAGTTCAAGGCGACCTATTGCGCCGGCGCCGAGCAGGCTCAGCTTCCCTGACAGCGGCCGCCGTCTTCGGCGGCGCTGCGCTTTTCGGAGTGCGGACTCGTTCGGATGTGTGCTAGTCCAGGCGCCCGCCATGGCGCTGCCCCTCACCACGGATCAACCCGACCGCACCGTCGCGCCCTCGGAGCGCACGATCGCGCGGAACTTCCTCCTCGCCCGGATGGGCTCCTTCCTGGCCTTCTTCCCGCTCGGAGTGTGGACGGCGAACCACCTCTGGAACCAGCTCGCCGCCTTCGCCGGTCCGCGCACCTGGGAGGAGTCGGTCACCGCGCACTCGAGCCCCGCCACGGCTGCCCTGACCTTCACGGTGGTCATGGTGCCGCTTCTCTGGCACGTGGGGTGGGGGATGGTGCGGCTGGGCAAGACCCGCACCAGCACCGTCCGGAACTTCTCCAACCTGCGCTACTGGCTGCAGCGCGCCTCCGCCGTCGGGCTGCTCGCGTTCCTGGGCGCGCACCTCTGGCTCGCCTGGATCCAGCCGCGCTTCGTGCTGGGCCGCCCCGAGCCCTTCGCGGACATCGCGCGCGAGATGCGCCACCACACGCCGACGCTGATCGTCTACGTGCTCGGCATCCTGGCCATCTCCTACCACCTCGCGAACGGCCTCTGGTCGTTCGCCACCATGGGCTGGGGCATCGCGGTGAGCAAGAGCGCGCAGGCCTGGTTCGAGCGCCTCGCGCTGGTGGTGTTCGTCATCCTGCTCGCCATCGGCTGGGCGAGCATCTACGCCTTGTACAAAGCCGGCGCCTAGGACGCTCCGATCAGTCGCCGCCGTATTCGGCGGCGCTGCGCTTTTCCTGGCGCGGACATTCCTCAGCCGAGGTTCCGCAGCAGGAAGCCTTCGATCTTCGCCCAGGCGAGCGCGGCCTGCTGCGAGTCGTGGTGCTGCGGCCGGTGATCGTTCAAGAAGCCGTGCCCGGCGTCGAAGACGTGCACCTCGCTGCCGGGGCGGTGGGCGAGCGCCCGGCGCAGCTCCTCCACGTCGGAGAGAGGGATGCCGGTGTCGCGCGCGCCGTAGATGCCGAGCACCGGGCAGCGGCCGCGCCGGACGGCCGAGAGCGGGCCTATGGGGTGGCGGATGCGGCCGTAGCAGTCCACCACCGCATCGATCGGGTCGGCGGAGTACAGCAGCGCGAGCGTGCCGCCCATGCAAAACCCCAGGCAGCCGGTCTTGCGCGCCCCCCGTGCGCGCAGGTGCGCCGCGCCGGCGCGGAGATCGTCCAGCGCGCCCAGCCAGCTCAGCCGCTCCATGCGCTCCCTCAGGACGGGCATGGGCGAAAGCGAAGGGTCCGGCAGCGGTTCGCGCGCGAACACCTCCACGGCCGCGGCGCGGAACCCGAACTCCGCCAGGCGGCGGGCGCACGAGCGGATCCAGGCGGAGAGGCCGAAGATCTCCGGCGCGATCACCACGCCGGCGGCGTGCGGCGACCCGGCCGGCTCGGCGACGTAGCAGGGGACCGAGGCGCCGTCCGCTCCTCTCAGCGAAACCTCCGATTCGGTCACGCCCGCTTCCTGGCCCATGCGACCTCCAGCAGGTAGACGACCACGGCGACGTTCACCGCCAGGAGGCCGATGCGCAACCACCCCGGCTTGCGGATCGCCCCGATCAGCTCCCAGGGCAAGAAAGCGCCGGTGGCGATCACCACCAACCACGGGGCCCACCAGCGGCCAGCGCGCAGGGCGAACCCTTCCACCGCGGAGAGCGCCGCGTCGGCGAACGCGCCGGCGGCCGCGATCTTCACGTGCCCCGTCGTCCCGGTGAGCACGATGGCGGTCGCGGCTTGCAGCGCCCAGGCGCGGGAGACGTGGTCGATGATGACCTGCGCGAGGGTCGCCGCTCCCGCCTCGGTACCGCGCAGGAGCAGCGCCAGCAGGAGGAGGCCCACCACCACCTCGACGGCGGCCTTGAGCAGCTTGTAGTCGATGATCGCCTCGAGCCCGATGGCGCGCTTCAACGAGGCCCTCAGGAGGAGGTGGGCGCCAGCGTGTGGACCAGCTCGAGGAGCCTGTTCATGTCGAACGGCTTCTCCAGCGAGCGGACTCCGAGGGAATCGGCGATCTCGCGGCCGGCGCTCGACCCGGTGGTCAGCACCACCGGGACCTCTGCCAGGCTGCCTCCCTCGGCCCGCAGCGATCGCACCAGCCAGCCGCCGTCGGCGTCGGGCATCATGAAGTCCACCAGCACCAGCGCCGGCCGGTGCTCCCGGGCCATCTCCACCGCCCGGCGGGCCTCGCCGCAGGAGAGCACGGAATAGCCCGACATCTCGAGCAGATCGGCGAGGACGGTCCTGCAGTCCTCGTCGTCCTCGACCACCAGGATGGAGGGCCTCGGGTCCACGGTGAAGCAAGCTAACCCGGGGCCGCCCGCGCGGCCATGGCTAACGGGGGGCCCCTGGTCGGCCTGTGGACAGGACGGACTCCAGCGCAAGGACCAGCTCGGGGAGCCCGCCGTCCGCGACCGCGTCGACGCGCAGGCCGGCCGCTCGGGCCTCGGCGGCGCAGGTCCGCCCCATGCAGGCGACCAGCGCGCGGCCCAAGAGTCCCGGGGCGTCGGGGCCGAACAGCGCGGCGAACCCGCGCGCAGCGCTGCCGCTCGCGAAGGCGACCGCGTCGATGCGACCTTCGCGCAAAAGGCGCGCTCCTTCCGGGTCCGCGGCCGCGGCGGGTACGGTGCGGTAGAGAGCCGGCGCCGAGACGCGCGCCCCGGCGCGCTCGAGGCCCGCGACCAGCGCCGGGTTTCCGCCCTCGGCCCGCGGCAGCAGCACGTGCTTTCCGGAGACGAGCGGCGCGAGCAGCTCGACCAGGGCGTCGGCCCCCACCCCTTGCGCCGGCGCGAGCGGCGCAAGGCCGCGCTCGCCGATGCGCCGCGCGGTGCCCTCCCCCGCGGCGGCGATGCGAACGCCCTTGAGCCAGGCGGGATCGACCCGGGCCAGGAAGCGTTCGGCGGCGTGCGGCGAGGCGAGCACCACGAACTCGGGCGCCGGCCCGGAGCGCATGCGCCGCAGCGCCTCTTCCATGGGCGCGGGATCGGCGGGGTCCGCGAACGCGATGCACGGCAGCGCCACCGGCCGGGCCCCCCGCGCCGCGAGCAGCGCCGCCAGCTCGGCCTGGTCTTCCGCGGCGCGCGTGACCAGCACGCGCTTCTCCGCCAGCGCGCTCATCGCTTCGGCGCGGGAAGGCCGCCGGCCTGCGTGCGCGCGGCCTCCAGCAGCGGGGCCGCTCCGGCGTCGAGCAGCCTCGCCGCGACCTGCGCGCCCAGCTCCTCCGGATCCGCGCCGCGCGCCTCGGCGCGCAGCACCTGCACTCCGCCGCGGCCGTCAGGTCCGCCGAGCGCCGCGCGCAGGTGCAGCTCCTCTCCGTCCCGCACTGCATAGGCGGCGAGCGGGACGGTGCACCCACCGGCGAGCTTCGCCAGCACGGCGCGCTCGGCGCGCACGCACAGCGAGGTCCCCGGGTCGTCGAGCGGGGCCGCCGCCGTCCACCCGCGGCTGCCGCGCGCCGCCTCGATCGCCAGCGCTCCCTGCCCCGCCGCCGGAAGCGACACCTCGACCGGCAGCACCTCGGTGACGTGCTCTTCCAGGCCCAGCCTGCGCAACCCGGCGAGCGCAAGGACCACCCCATCGAGCGGGCCCTGAGGGTCCCCGCGCGCCGGCTCGCGCTGCACGCCGCCCGAGAGACCGGGCACCGCCTTGGAGAGGCGCGTCTGCACGTTGCCCCTCACCGGCACGATCACCACGTCGGGGCGCAGCGCGAGGAGCTGCACGGCGCGGCGGAGCGAGCTGGTGCCGACCCGGGCCCCTTTCGGAAGTCGCTCCCAGGCGCGCGCGCGCGGCGCGACCAGGGCGTCGCGCGGGTCGTCGCGCTGGGGAAAGGCGCACAGGCCGAACTCCTCGGGCAGGGCGAACGGGACGTCCTTCGCGCTGTGCACCGCGAGGTCGGCCCGGCCGTCGCGCAGCGCCTCCTCCAGCTCCTTGACGAAGAGCCCCTTTCCGCCGACCTCCGCCAGCGGCCGGTCGAGGATGCGGTCCCCCGTCGTGGTGATGCGCACCAGCTCGGCGGGCTGTCCGCGGGCGGCGAGCAGATCGCGGACGCGCTCCGCCTGCCAGACCGCGAGGGGGCTCTTGCGCGTCGCGATGCGCAGCGCGCTCACTTGCGCCCCGTCAGGGGGAGGACGTCGGCGCCCGTTCCGGCCTGCGGATGGCGGCTTGCGGCCGGCGGCTCGCCCGAAGCGGCTCCGGGAGGATCCTCGCGTTCAGGCGCTCCGGGATCGCCGCCGTCCTGGAGGCCGAACAGCTCGGCGGCGGCGTCCGCCAGCGGCCCGCCCTGCTCGCCGCGCAGGCGCGCGGTGGGGCGGTGCAGGAGCTTGTTGACGATCGCCGCGGCCATCGAGCGGACGCTCCTCTGCTGGCGTTCGCTCAAGGGTCCCAGAAGCGCCAGCGTGCGCGTAACCTCCGCGTCGGCCAGCGCCTGCGCCTGGGCCCGCAGCCGCGCCAGCACCGGCACCGCCGCGCGCTCCTGCTTGGCCCGCGCGTAGGCGACGATCTCCTCGCGCACGATGGCCTCGGCGCGCTGGACCTCCTGCTCCCGCAGGTCGCGGTTCTGCGCGGCGACGCGCTCCAGGTCGTCGAGGTCGTACACGTACACGTTCTCCAGTTGGTTCACGGCGGGGTCCACGTTGCGAGGCACGGCGAGGTCGATGAAGAACAGCGGCCGGAAGCGGCGCACCTTGCTCGCGCGCCCGACCAGGTCGCGCGTGACGAGCGGCTGCTGCGCCGCGGTCGAGCAGAGCACCACGTCCACGCGCTCGAGCAGCGCCGGCAGCTCGGCCAGGCCCACCGCGATCCCGCCCACCTCCTTCGCCAGCGCCTCGGCGGTGGCGGCGCTGCGGTTGGCGACCAGGAGCTCCGAGGCCCCGCCCGCGTGCAGCTCCCGCGCCGCAAGCTGGGCCATCTCGCCCGCGCCGATCAGCAGCACCGCACGGCCGGACGGATCTCCCAGCACCTTGTGCGCCATCTGCACGGCCACGCTGGAGATGGAGACCGCTCCCCGCGCGATGGCAGTCTCCGTGCGCACGCGCTTCGCCGCGGAGAGCGCCGCCGAGACCACCCGCGCGAGCGCCGCGCCGCTCGCCCCCGCCTCCTGCGCCCGCTCATGGGCTTCCTTCACCTGCCCCTGGATCTGCGCCTCGCCGATGACCATCGAGTCGAGGCTCGCGGCGACGCGGAACAGGTGCAGGAGGGCCTCCTCCTCGACCCGGATCAGCGCGTGCTCGGCGGCGAGCGGCCCCAGATCGCGCAGCACGTCGTCGGCGGCGGTGCGCGCGTCGGCGACCGCGAACACCTCGATGCGGTTGCAGGTGGACAGGAGCATGGCCTCGCGGACGGCCGGCATGGCCCGGAGGCGGGCGAGCCGCCGGGGCAGATCTTCGGCCGAGACGGCGAGCTGCTCGCGCACGGCGATGGGCACCTGCTTGTGCGAGAGGCCGATGCAGAGGAGGACCGGCACCGTTCAGCCTCTCCCCGGCGCCAACAGCGCTGCCGCGGCGGCGGGCGCGTGCTGCGGCGCCGCCAGCAGGCCCGCATACGTCCCGATCAGCAGCAAGAAGCCCGCGACCACGAGCAGCGCCAGCCGGCGTCCGCGCCAGCCGGCCACCAGCCTGGCCTGGATGAGTCCCGCGAGCAGGGCCCAGGCGAGCACCGCGAATCCCTGCTTGGGGGCGATGGGGAACGCCGAGCCGCTCGCCTCGTGCGAGGCGAGCGATCCGGTGGCGATGGCGACGGAGAGGAAGACGAATCCCCACACCGAGAGCTGCCACCCCACCCGGTCGATCAGCTCGAGCGACGGCAGGCGCGCGAATAGCCTGCCGGGGTGCTTCGACTTGAGCTGCTTCTCGCTGGCCAGGTAGAGCAGCGAGAGCGCGAAGGCGAGCGCCAGCGCGGCGGTGCCGGCGGCGGCGGAGAAGACGTGCACCGCCAGCGCGGAGGAATGGGTGAGCTCGGGCGCGATGGCGCGCGTGCCGCTGTGGACCAGGTGCGCGGGGACCATCACCGCCACGGTCACCGGAGCGACGAAGGCGCCCGCGACCGGCAGCCGGTAGCGGAGATCGAGCGCCAGGTACCCCGCGACGGTGGCCGCGGCCAGCAGGCTGAAGAGCTGCCCGCCCTTCCACGCGTCCGAGCCGAACCCCGCGCGGGCCAGGCCCTCGCCGTGGGAGAGCGAGGCGGCCGCCGCGAAGGAGGTCAGGTGCAGGAGAAGACCGGCGAACAGCAGCGCCCGGCCGGCGGACACCAGCCGCTCGCGCGGCCTCACCAGCCAGCTCAGGTAGGCGGCCGCTGCCGCCGCGTAGGCGACGAGCGCGATGTGCACCAGGATGGTCGCCATGGCTACTGCAGGTTGTCCAACAGGAACTGCGCCAGCAAGTCCTGCTCGCCTTCCTTTTCTCCCTGCTGGGTTTTCGCCCCTCCGGCGGCCTTCTTGTCGCCGGGGGGCTGTGAGACGCCGGCCGCGCGGCGGAGGGCGTTGGCATCGGCGAGGAATCCCTGCTGCACCTGGTAGGCGGAGTCGCCCAGGATGACGGATTCGCGGTAGTGCTCGGCACCCATCTGCTTGAGCGCGGCGAGCGTCTTCACCTTCTGGAGGAGCCCTTTCACGTCCTCGCCGGCCTCCATCTTGAGGAAACGCACGGCGCCGGTGAGCTGGAACGACTTGTTCTCGCGCAGGAGGATGAGGACGTGCCCCTTGACCTCCACGCGGCCCTTCTCGGACCACTTGTCGAGGACGCTCTGCGGCACGAAGAGGTAGTCAGCCATCGCGCAACGCTCCGCGCCCACCGGCATCCATGGCGGAGGTCTCCTTCGAGGAATACCAGCGAGGGGGGCCCGCGGCAATCGTCTTCCCCGGGCGGGCGGCCGCTCGGAACCGGTTGCGCGGAGG
>Ga0209701_10000793_pt1 | contig 19395 bp, 24 predicted proteins | sample CZO8metaG_4_FD_188356 | JGI IMG/M metagenome (GOLD analysis project Ga0209701, IMG submission 188356) | Vadose zone soil microbial communities from the Eel River Critical Zone Observatory, Northern California, USA - CZOApr15con2H3.8 metaG... | ecosystem: Environmental > Terrestrial > Soil >... | reverse complement strand
CCGCCTTGCGACACAGCTCGCGAGACACTTCAGGAGTGTCTACGCTGATCGCCACCGGGCGAACGCCCAACTGTTCAATCTCTGTCAGGTGTTTCTCAATACTCCGTAACTCGGAGTTGCAAAATGGTCACCAGTACCCCCGATAGAAGACCAGCAGCACCCCCTTTGGAGGAGCTTGTGAGTTCGAGCGTGGTCCCGAAAGCAGGCTGGCCAGTGAAACTGGATTGCTATTCGTATCGGGGAGAACAAACTCAGGAGCCTTCTGGCCGACGCGCGGTGCCCCGGAGGACACCGGCAATTGCTTCGTCATGTAGAAGACGATGAAACAGAAAAATCCCAGCGCAAGCAGGCTGAGAGTACCCAGAATTGGTCCGGCAATTTTTCCGCGATATTGCTGTGGTTGCCCAAAGGCACGCTTCAAGCCTAAGAAAGAGACCACCCCACCCACGGCAAAGAGCAGGAAGTTTGCCCATGGGACATCGCGTGTGAAGGGAAACCTGGCAAAGAAAGGGAAGCTGGCAAACCCGACGAGGCAGACCAGAAATCCTACCCACAGGTGCCAGTTCCAGCGACGCTGGTTCATCGATGTGCCTCCAGACTATTGGTTATCGTGCAAATTCGGTGGCGCCGCCCGTGATGAGTTTCATGGTACGCGCCTACCCAAAGAACCTAGGCATACTGCCCGCTCTTTCGGATCTTCCGAATGCCCAACCACTGCACAATAGCAAAGGCCAGCACTAGTTCGGCAACCAGTGCGACGACCCACTTGCCGCCAACACTGAACGGTACAACAAAAATCAGTACGTAACTACCCATGACCCAGACAGCATCCATGATGACCGCAATCCAGGCGTCCGTGATTTTTATTGTTGGACGCCGGGCATTGAGCCACAAGATCGCGGCGTACACAATCAAGCTGACCCCGAGGATAGCCAAACTAACCTTGTCAGGAAGCCCCAGAAACTTTACCAGCCAGCGGTTGGCGAACAGAATCGCCAAGCCGGAGACTACAGAGAATACTGCGTTGCCGGTCAGCGCCTTTTTCAATAGGCCTTGACGTTCGTCGACGGACTGGTTCATACGTTTTCTCCTATCGTTTGGAATTGTTGAGGACGCGCTCACTCGACGCGGCTGCGAGGTGATCGGCAATCGCGCGCCGGGCAAGCAAGAATGCGGACTTGTCGTTGAATAACTTGAAGGCCCAGTTGGCGTCCTGCACGTAGGCGTGAAGCTCGAAAGCCAACTGCGCAGGTTTTAGAGATGTCAGTATTTCTTTCTTTGATTGCGCGAACGCAATCTCTTCTTGCAACCCAACCATCCAGGCCTTGGTAAGGTCGGCGATTTGATCGCGGACCGCGCCTGGCCGGCTGTCAAACTCGGCAGATGCCGCCGCAAAGAAACAGCCCCCGCGAAATACGATTCTTTCCACGTACCCGAGCCAATGCTCCAGCATGGCTTTGAGGCGTAGCAGACCCCGCGGACTCTTCAGGGCTGGCTGCACCACCTTCTCTAGGAAGATTTGCTGGGCGGTCTCGACGGTCGCGAGCTGAAGATGTTCTTTGGAGCCAAAGTGGGCGAAGATTCCGGTCTTGCTCATCTTTAGTTCAGCGGCGAGGCGGCCGATGGAAAGGCCCACCAGCCCTTCTGCAGATGCGATGTCAACTGCGACCCGCAAGATCTCGCGGCGGGTCGCAGTGGCTTGATCGGTGTGGTAGAGGACGGCCGGTTTCATAGAACGGTCGTACTATATAGTACGGTTGTTCTATTTGTCAAATGTTCCGTTGCCAACCGTAGGCGACCGATCAATGACCTATGCGGCCGGCTCCTGTTGCACCGGTTCCGTGACATTGGCGAAGCGGACTTCACCGCCACCGCTCCTGCGACTGGCTTATGATTAGCAAAGGATCTATCAACCGGGGCGTCGATGCGTATGAATCCACAAATTCATTGGGAAAGGATCTACACCGAAAGCTGCGGACGCAGTCAGTTGGTACCGCCCGCACCTTGAGACCTCGCTTGCGCTTATAGAACAGGCGGCGGCTGGTCGATGACCTTCTCGCCCGAATACGAGAACATAACCGTCCTCGATATCTCACAAACTGCCATCGATGCGAACCGGAAGCGATTAGGGAAAGCGTCGGAGCATGTTCATTGGCTCGTCGCCGACATCACTAAAGCTGAACTGGGGCCCTCTGCTTGCGATGTGTGGCACGACCGCGCTGTCTTTCATTTTCTTACAGCGACGAGCGACCGTGTCTCCTAGGTTCGCCAAGTCGCCCACGCGGTCAAGCCCGGAGGCCATGTGATCGTCAGCACCTTCGGACCAGAGAGCCCAATGAAATGCAGCGGTCTTGATGTTGTCCGCTATGATGCCGAGTCGTTGCACCGGGAGTTTGGCATACATTTCCGCCTGCTGGGGAGCTCCAAGGAGTTACACCGCACACCGTTTGGGACAATCCAACAGTTTCTCTATTGCTACTGTAGGCCGTTTCCGTTTGCCGTTCGTCCGAAAGAGCGAGGAGTGACTTCGCAATTAGTGGACCGATATGCTTTTTGATCGATCATGACAGTCGAGCCACGAAAGAAGAGCCATTTCTCCCCTGCTGAATTGGTTCGTCAGCCGCGGGAGCTGTAAAGCATCAGGAAAGAGAAGCTAATGGTTGCCTTCTCGTCGGAAAGCGATTGGCAGTTGTTTCTTTCCAGTCGATGCCGATAACGCGAGTCTTCTCGTCCCACAGAATCGTCAGAAACTTGGCGTCGTGTCTTTGTATCGCTGACATTGGTCTCCTCGTTCCCCTCTCTTGCGCTAGACCTTCGGCGGCTTCACCCGGCGGGCTCGTTTGTGCCATCCCTCATTCCTCAGCCACTCTTCGAGCGTCTGCAGATGAACCTCCGGATACTGCCGGCGAAGCCGCGGAATGTCAGCCTTGAAGCCGGCTTGGTTGAACCAGCGGAACATCTGGTAGAACTCTTTGCCCAGGACGAACCGCACCATCGGCATGGGAAGCCTCTGGAACTTCACCTGCTTGCCCAGCACGCGGCTGAACACCTGCGCCGCTTCGGGATTGGTCAACTCGCTGCCGGCAATTTCCGGCTCCAGTCCGATGAACTCCTTGGGGCGCTCGAAAGCCAGTGCTACAAACGCTCCGATGTCGTTGCTGGCGATGGTTTGATAAGGTTTGTCAGCGCGAATGGGATCCATCAGCTTGCCCTTCAGAATCCCGATTTCAACCTGGTCGATGTAATAGTTCTCCATGAACGCCGCGGGCCGGATCATGGTGGCGGGCAACCCGAGCTTACGAATGTAGTTCTCGACTTGCCATTTGCTCTCCCAGTGATCGATGCCAGACTTCCGGTCCACGCCTCCCACCGAGCTGTAGACGAAGTGCTCCACTCCGGCTTTCATGGCGGCATCGGCTATGTTCTTGCCCTGCTGCACTTCGCGTTTGGCGCCGACCGCCCAGAAATCCTGCACGCTGTAAACCCCGTACACACCCCGCGCCGCTCTCTCCAGAGAAGCCGGATCTTCTAAGTCTCCCCTCAGCACCTCGATCCCTTGGTCGGTCAGTCTTTGGACCGCTGCGCTGTCGGCCTTGAACGTCAACGCGCGCAGCTTCCAGCCTTTCGGAAGCATATGGCGGATGACCGCTCCGCCCTGCCGCCCGGTCGCACCAGTGATGAGCACCGTTTTGTCGGAATTCACCATCGTTAGTCCACCTCGTTTCCTTTCATTTCATTTCTGCCGACTCAAGGCTGACACTCCCTGTCCGTACACAAGTCGCAGACACCCCGGCAAACCAGCTTGCGCTGCGCAAGCTGGTTCGTCGAAGCCATACGCCACAGGAAACGTGCCTTTCAAGCGCTGATTCTCTTCAGCGCCTCCAGGATTTGTGGGTTCTCTGACTGGAGCCGGCCGTCCATGGCCACATTTTCGGCAAGGTATTCGTGAAGAAAGATCAGAGTGTCACCAATGTGGTAAGCCTCGTCGATCGCAGTGGTGATCTGCTCGACCAACTGCTTCTTGGCTTGCGTTTTAATTCCAGGAGGTGCTTCGATAGACACAACAGGCATACTGTGTCTCCTTTCAATTTTTCGTGATGGTTCTCGATCCAGACCTCTCTTAACTCAGATATGTACTAGACGTTCTGGTACAATTGTGTGCGGTTACAGTTCCCATGAGAAACGTATTGCCCTGGGGAACCGGCGCAATATCCCCCTTAAATGTGCGGCATTTGTAGAGCAACGCGTGACAGAAATCAAGTACAAGCCAAAATATTCGCAATTCGCTTATTTGTCGTTGGCTGACTGTCGGAGTGGACGTGTTGGTACAATTGGAGAGAACTATGAAAGCGCGATTCGTTAGAGGCGCCGAGACAAGACTCCGCATCATTGAGGTTGCGGCAGACCTGTTTCACAAACAGGGAGTGCGCGCTACCAGCCCGGACGAAATCATTGAAGCTTCCAGCACCGGGAAGGGCCAGTTCTACCACTATTTCAAGAGCAAAGAAGGCCTCGTACACGAGGTACTTCAGAGTCATCTCGAGGCGATCAAGACCGGCGCTGCTCCAGTCAACTACGAAATTAATTCCTGGCAAGATCTAGAACAGTGGTTCCAGGCGCACATCGAGCTGCAGAAGAGGTTCGACATGACTCGGGGTTGTCCATTTGGAACGGTGGGCAACGAATTGACTGAAAATGACGGACTCATCCGCCAAGACCTCAACCTTCTCTTTGAGATCATGAAGAATAAGTTGGCGACATTTTTTGTAAAGGAGAAAGCGAAAGGACGGCTCTCGAAGGATGCCAACGAGGACCATCTGGCAGCCTTTTGCATTGCCACAATACAAGGTGCCATGCTGATGGGCAAAATAGAAACGAATAGCCAACCGGTCCAGGTTGCCGTTCGAGAAGCCCTGATGCATCTGAAGCGCTACGCGGTCACGCCCAAGAGCTGAAACTTGCCAGTGAGAATGCTGCTTCCACCATTGACGCGCGCTCAGCAATGCAAGTGTGGCTTTACAAGTTGCCAGATCGGAAAGAAAAGAGAAGTGAAGACGCCTCGGCAGCTGCGGCGTGTTAACGACCCTGGCCCAGGGCCTTCTTGACGTTATCCTCAATTTCGGCGCGGCCTTTCAGTCCAAATACCTTGTCCACGACCTTAGCGTCACGGCTAATATAAAACGTGGCAGGTAGGAACTGGACGCCACCGTAGGCGTCCCCGACGTCCTCCTTCCCAAGGAGGATGAGATAGGCGACACCCAGATTGTTAGCAAACTTGGCGATCTCGTCCTTGCCGGCGCCGTCCATAGCGATGCCAATCACCTGTCGCCCCTGGGGTCCGTACTGCCTTTGCAGTTGCTCGAACAAGGGCATTTCGATCTTGCAGGGCCCACACCAGGTCGCCCAGAAATTCAGAAGCACGGCCTTGCCGTGGAAGTCCGAGAGGCGAACAGTTTTGCCGTCGAGCGACTCCAACGCGAAGTCGGGTGCCATTTGCCCGTTAAAGCTCAATGACGTCCGTACGGCGGATGCCAGGGACGCACGAGGGCGCCGCGCGACGTGGAATCTAGCAAGCAGCAGCGCAGTGCCCACGACGGCAATCATCAGAATGACGAGGGGACTACGTTTCACAAATGAACTCCTTTCGGACCCCTAGTTAACAGGACTCATGGGCTGATCTGCGGCTACAACCAAACCGAACGAAAAAGCGGCGACTCGGAGTCGCCGCCTCGAAATAGAGTCACTGCTTCGGTTCAGGAAGCAAAGATGCCGTTTCAACCCTGATCGTTGCGGCCTCCGCGTTGGCAACTCCTTTCACTTGGACGTAGTGTCCCTGATGGTCCGCGAGCTTGTCTGGATTCTCGACAGTCCAGATCTTGTTGTCGCCATCAGTCACCAAGGCCAGCTTGGAGCCCATCTTGATGTGGTCTTTGTTGGCGCACTTCTTGTCGCCATGCGCCGCACATTCGGTGTCCGACACCCAGCCTTTGACGGTAACCGCCTTTCCTTTCTCTCCCGCCAAGGCGGCGATCGAGAAGAGTAAGGCGACGGCAAGTGTTCCAATTGCGCGCTTTCTCATTGCTAGTCCTCCAGCCCCGCTACATTGATTCATGGTTCGCAGGGCTTCATTATAGGTAACCACGGCGGGCCGCCGATTTATTCCCTGGTCTGCATCAAAGAGGGAATAATTTGGGGCCACGTCTAAGTTGTTACAAGTGAGGCGGAATTCTTTGTTCCTCGGACAGACACTGCGAAGGAAGCACTTCGAACGCGACGCTTTGCCTCATCTGCCGGCGGTTTACCGGATGGCGCGGCAGCTTGTGGGTGCCGAGTCGGCGGACGACCTGGTGCAGGAGACGTTTCTTCGAGCCTGGAAGTATTTCGAGACTTTCGACCCAACGACGAACTGTCGCGCGTGGCTGTTCCGGATATTGCGTAACGTCTGGATCAGTCGCTGGCGGAAGAGCCGTTTGGAGCTGCCGCTGGTCGACACGGGAGAGGAGCAGATTGAGCCCTACTACGACTGGGAAGGCGAGTTTCTTCGTGAAGAGCTGTCGGCGGATGTGGAGCATGCTCTGTCGGAGGTGCCCTCGGACTATCGGTTAGCGATCCTGCTGGCCGATGTCGAAGATTGCACCTATGAGGAAATCGCAAGAATCATGGAGTGTCCGATCGGCACGGTCATGTCACGTCTTAATCGGGGGAGGCGCATGTTGGCTCGGCTGATTCAGGCCTATGGCGACGCGCATACTTCTGGGAATCAGCCGCAGGTATTCGTCCGGAGAAAACCATGATGGACTGCAAAGACCTTAGAGAAGTTCTGGACCTGTTCGTCGACGGTGAGTTGTCGCCGGAGGCTACCGTAAAGGCGGAGACTCATTTGGCGGAGTGCCAGGCATGCCGACGGGCGGCCGACCGCTTGCAGGGATTGCGACAAGCCGTTAAGGCTACAGTAAGCCAATATGAACCGGCGCCAGAGCTGGTACACAGCGTGCGGAGGTCAACGCTGTCGCCCTGGCACCGTCGACCAGCATGGACGCTCGCCATGGTCGCGGTGGCACTTCTGGTTGTCGCCTTGGCGGCATCCGTGCCCCAGCTTCGCGGTGTAGCGGCAAACACCCTGGAAGCCACGGCTTTCCATCTGGACGACTCCAGGTCGGTGGTCATGGAAGGAACGCTCCTCTGCCGGGATTGCCAGTTGAAGAAGGAGTACGGTTATCGTGCGATGTGTCCTCTGAAGGGGCATCACGGCACCTTACAGACCAAGGATGGCAAGATTTGGAACATCCTCGATGGGGATGCCTCCGAAGATCTCATTCACAACTCGGCCCTTCTTGGGCGAATCGTGCGCATTCACGGCCGCTGCTTCCGGAGAGCCAGTTCGATCGAGGTGGACAGCTACGAGGTACTGTAACAAGGATCGCAAGCAAGGCTGTGAAGGAAAGCTCTGCTCTTTTCGCGGCCTTTCTCTCCGCAGAATCCTCGTACGGGTTCTGCTGTCCGGAGCGATTGTGGGTATCTCGATTCCGGGTCGGACGCAAATCATCTCCCCCGAGAATTCAGCAAGACCAAGAAAAACGACCAGCCCACGCCTGGACGGTAAGAGTCAGCAGCGCTACACCAACAGGCTGATTCACGAGAAGAGCCCCTACCTCCTGTTGCACGCCCACAATCCCGTGGATTGGTACCCATGGGGCGAAGAGGCCTTTGCGAAAGCAAAACGCGAGAAGAAACCGATCTTTCTCTCTGTGGGCTATTACACCTGCCATTGGTGCCATGTGATGGAGCGCGAGTCCTATTCCAGTCCGGCGGTTGCGGAGTTGCTCAATCGCTGGTTCGTTTCCATCAAGGTGGACCGCGAGGAACGTCCTGACATTGATAACGAGTACATGAGCTTCGTCGAGGCAACCACGGGCAGCGGCGGGTGGCCGATGAACGTCTTTCTGACGCCCGATTTGAAACCGTTCTTCGGCGGAACCTACTTTCCGCCTGACGACCGAAGCGGCCAGACAGGTCTTCGCGCTCTGCTGCCGCGAATCGCCGACGCGTGGAGCAAGCAGCGCGAAGAAATCATGCGTTCCGCGGACAGCATCACGCAGAAGTTACAGCAGGTGGTCAACAGCGGAGTGGGTGGGGGCGGTCCGTTGCAAGCGGGCTTGCTCGACAAGACCTACGAGCAGATCCGTCAGTCGTACGACGCGGCGAATGGCGGTTTCGGGGAGGTCCCCAGGTTCCCACGGCCGGTTGTCCCCAACTTCTTGCTGCGGTACTGGTCGCGAACCGGAAAGAAAGACGCGCTCGACATGGTACTGAAGAATCTGCGCTCCATGTCCGGAGGTGGAGTTCATGACCAGATTGGCGGCGGTTTCCATCGATATTCCACTGACGGTCGCTGGCGTGTACCACACTTCGAGAAGATGCTCTACGACCAGGCCCAACTCGCGACACTGTACACCGAAGCCTACCAGGCAACCAATGACCCGTTCTATGCCGGCGTCGCCCGCGACACTCTGGACTTTACATTGCGTGAGATGCAAAGCCCCGAAGGTGCCTTCTATTCCGCACTGGACGCCGACAGTCCGCTCGCAAAGGGCAAGGCAGAGCACGGCGAAGGCGTGTTTTATGTGTGGACTGAGGAAGAAATCGAGCGCGGGCTAGGCAAAGAAACAGCGGCAGTCTTCAACTTTCGTTACGGAGTAGAGGCGGGAGGAAATGTCGCGTCCGCGCAGGACATCGAGGGATGGTTGAAAGGGAAGAACGTCCTTTACGAGAGCTGCACTATAGCGGAAACTGCAAAGAAGTTTGGAAAGACCGAAGCGCAAACAAGCGAGCTACTGAAGGACGCGAAGCAGAAGCTGTTCACCCAACGCTCTCTTCGTCCTCGGCCACCGGTGGACACAAAGATCATCACTTCGTGGAACGGCTTGATGATCTCCGCGCTCGCCAAGGCCAGCCAAGCCCTGGACGAACAGAAATACCTGAAGGCCGCCAACCGCGCCAAGGTATTTCTACAGTCCCAGCTATACCGGCCAGTTTCCGGCAAGTTGAAGCGCCGCTATCGCGCGGGAAGCGCGGACCTTGACGGCTATCTTGACGACTACACGTTTCTAAATCAGGGACTTCTCGACCTGTACGAAGCATCGTTCGACGTGCGACTGCTCTACTGGGCAGAACAGGTTCAGCAGGCGCAGGATCGTTTGTTCTGGGATGAGAAACTGGGCGGTTACTTCACGACCAGTGGCCAGGATCGGTCGATTCTGCTGCGCACGCGGGAAGCGTACGACAGTGTCGAGCCCTCTCCTAATTCCGTAGCAGCCATGAATCTGTTGCGTCTCTGGCAGATATTCGACAAGCAAGCCTACAAAGACAACGCGGACAAGACGCTGGCTGCGTTCGCCCCGCGCCTTGAACAGATGCCGGAAGCCATGCCATACATGATGTCAGCGCTCAACTTCAGCCTGGCGAAGCACAGGCAAATCGTCATCGCTGGCGCGCCCGGTGCTGACGACACGCGCGCACTGCTCCGCTTGGTGTGGCAACGGTATATCCCCAACCGGGTGCTTCTCCTCGCTGACGGCGCTGAGGGGCAAAGACAGCTGGGACGCTGGTTGCCTTTGTTGGCTAATGTCATCCGGAAACAGGGCCGGGCGACAGCCTACATCTGTGAGAATTACGTTTGTAACCTGCCCACGACCGATCCCCCGACCGTAGCACGCTTGTTGGATGGATCCCAAGCGATCGAAAAATAGAGCTGCCGCTTCGCTCACGCAACGGCGCGCAGAATTGTCGTCACCTGGAGGGAGAGTAATCGTGAAGCTGGTCAACCTCGAACTCTCCGATCAGAAAGTCTCTATCCCCCAGCACCCATTAATGTCTTGGTGGCAGCTAGGATGGTTCCAAGGCACTGACAGCACGAACCGCATCTACAAGCTCATCAGTACTCAAAGTCAATTGAGAACTGCAATTGTCTTGGGATGCCTGCCTCGTTGAGTCTCGTGAATACTGGAATGGGTGAATTCTCTGGACCGTAGAACTGGTTGAGCGAGACAGCATTCGTGTGGTTGAGAACGTTAAACGACTCTGCAACGAAGTCCAGAGGACGAGAAGGCAGCCGATGCGCCAGCCTGGCGCGTGGGACAGGTTGGCCCTTGGCGAAGAGGCGATATAGCTGAAGTGCTAGGTTGCTCGAACAAATTGAGTGTGGGAAGAGGCCCACAAACATAAGCTGCCACATCCTCGAGAACTATATTGCCCTTCATGGCCATAGTGCTGAACTCCCTGATCCTCCATCATCCGAACTCGTGTTAGAAAAGTGGCTCTGCTCGGAAAAGCCCGCAGAGAGAGCAATTTCGACGAGCGATGCATCCGACCCGGTGAGTTTCTGGCAGGCAAATTCGATCCGAAGCTTGCGAACGTAGTCCCCGACAGTGCAATGGTAAGTTCGCCGGAAAGCTCGGGCCAGGGACACAGGATGCACTTCGGCGAAATCGGCCACTTCGGCCAGGCTGATTGACTCCTGGAATCGGTCGTGCACGAAGTCTCTAGCTTTTTGCACCCACCTGGTTGTTCCCTTTTCAGAATGGGAGCTTTGACGGGCCACGCCCGCTAGCAGTTCCAGGACCAGCCCTTCTATTGCCAGCGGCGCCACTTCATCCTCAGCCCGGAATTCGCGATACAGACGCATCGCCAGCCACGGGAGCAGACCCTCGTCAAAATGAGTTAGCCCTCGCAAGGATTCCAAATGCCCGTTTGCTCGATTGCGCCAAGGGCGGCCCATTTCAATACAAAAGAACCGTATCCCTGTGTTGTGGATGCGATTGGAATGAATCGCACCACTGGCCATAAGCGCCAAAGTGCCCGGCTTGCGAACCAAAATGTGTTTGTCGCAGTTTTCTTCAGAGTCCCCGCAGGAGAAGGCAAAAATGGGCGTTCTCGTGCGAATGCGACGGCACCCGGAGTCCAGGCGGGTGTGTGGCTTCGGTCAAGCTGAGACCAGCGACATCGCGAACCCGAAGGAGGTCGGCTGAGCAAGCGCAATCAGAACAGGTTGATTCAGCTTTGCGATCCATATCTTTTCACCGCCACTCCGTTTGACGTACTGAATGGCCCATGCGTGAGCTGTTATCTGCTGCCTTTCCTATGAATTCGCCTTGCATACACACCCCGGTGTCACACTAACTTCTGGACCGCACTCAAGAGTCAAGTCTCGCCCTGATACTCCCTGCACCATCCTTGATTCCTCACAGGATTGAAATGAGCCAGCATATATGTGTAACGTTTCATATGTAAGAGTTTTCATATCACATGGAGGTTACCTTGGAGGCGAGACTCTATCGAGAGTTCTTCCGCGCGCTCTCCAACCAGACCCGCTTCTCGATCGTGCAATTGCTGAGAGAAAGGCCGCATTACGTGAATGAAATGGCCGAGAGGCTCGGGATAGAGCAGAGCCGCATCTCCCACAATCTCGCCTGCCTGCTGAACTGCGGCTTTGTCGAATGGGATTGGAATGGGAAAAACAAAGTCTACCGCCTTAATTCTGACCTCCAGCCGGTCCTCGCCGGAATTGAGAAGCACCTCGTCAAATACGCTCCCGCCCTGGATAGCTGCAAGACGCTAGAGAGCGAGTCGAAGCGCGTTGTGGTGATCGCGAAGGCAAACCAAATCGGAGCGCGTCGTCGGCCGCATGGGAGGAAAGAAGGATGAAGGATAAGGCTTTTATCGGAGCATCCTTAGTGGCAGGGATTGCGGCAAGCCTTTGCTGCATCCTGCCCATCGTGTTCGCACTGGCGGGAGCCGGAATTGTAGGAGCGTCTGCCTTCTTTGCCACTTGGCGCCCTTACCTGCTCGGAACTACTTTCTTGTTGCTTGGACTCGGGTTCTATTTCGCCTACCGCAAACCGAAGCATGCTTGCGAACCGGGGGCGGCCTGTGAGAAGCCAGCGACAAACAAGACGGGTCGTATTGGCCTGTGGGTCGCTACGGCGGTCGTACTCATCGTTGCAGCGTTCCCATATTATTCAGAACCCGTTGCCAGGTTGCTCCTCGCGAGCAAGCCCTCGGAGACGGCCCCAGCCGCGCCGCGTCTTGAGCGAGCCAGCTTCGCAGTGGACGGCATGGATTGCACAGCCTGTGCGACTGTTATCGAGAAGAAGCTAAAGGATCTTGCTGGTGTCCAGAGCGTCATCGTGTCGTACGAACAAAAACAGGCAACGATAGAATTCGATGCCCGTAAGGTCACCATCGCGCAACTTGAACAAGCTATTCAGGACGCGGGCTACCACGCCCATCCAATCCAAAGAGGAGAACACACCTAAATGAAATCATTTACTACACTGTTTCTTTTGCTTCTTTTTGCCGGCTCTGCCTTCGCCAAGGATGTGAAGACAGAGATCAAGGTCAGTGGGATGACTTGTGGCGCGTGCTCCGTCAGTGTCCAGAGCGCGCTGACGACAGTCAAAGGCGTGAAGAGCGCCGACGTCAGCCACGAGAAGGGACTCGCAACCGTCGTGTACGATGACGAACAAACCAATGAGCAACAGCTTCGTGAAGCGATCAACAAGACCGGATTCAAGGCCGAACCTAATCAGGAGAAAAAGTAATGTCCGGTTGCTGTTCGACCACGAAGGACGGGAGTTGCTCCCATGCGACTGGCGATCTAGAGGTCTGTCCCTCTTGTGGCCAAAAGGGGAAGCCTGTGGCCGTGCTGACGGTCAAGAGCCTGGTTCGAGATCACACGCGCGTTCCTGCATCGGCATCCTATTCCTTTTGCCGCACGGTGGACTGTGAGGTTGTCTATTTCTCCGATCAAGCCGTGTTTGCTAAACCGGATGTGAAGGTACGAGTGGGAATCAAGGAGAGGGCGGATCCAATTCCGCTCTGCTATTGCTTCGACTACAGCCGCGAAGACATCCGCCGGGATATCGAGGTCGCCGGCAAAACCTCGGTGCTGGAAGAGATCAAGGCTGAGGTGCAAGGCGGTTTTTGCGCCTGCGAACTCAAGAATCCGAGCGGAACTTGCTGCCTGGGCGACATTACGCGCGGTATTCAGGAAGCGAAGAAACGTGCGGCGGAGACGGTTCCTGCACCTCGTTGAGCTGCCTCTGCCCGTCGACCCCAGAGTCAGATCAGGTCCGAGGGAAAGGTCAAGTCATGAGAAAGCAATTCGATCTCATTGTAATTGGGACTGGCTCGGCAGCTTCGACCGTCGCCCACGAGTGCCGTTCTGCTGGATGGGACGGCGCCATCATTGATTCGCGGCCTTTCGGTGGGACTTGCGCCCTGCGCGGATGTGATCCCAAAAAGGTGCTCGTGGGTGCAGCCGAAGTCGTCGATTGGGCCCAGAGAATGAACGGGCGAGGCGTCCGCGCTGAGAACACGCGAATCGACTGGGCAGAATTGATGCGGTTCAAACGATCCTTCACAGATCCGGTACCGAAAAACAGCGAATGGAGCTTTGCCAAAGCGGGTATCGCAACCTTCCACGGGCGCGCACGCTTCGTCGACTCCACAGCCGTCGAGGTTGGAGAGGACGCACTGGTTGGTCGCCACGTGGTTGTTGCAACCGGGGCAATGCCGCGCAGGTTGGGTATCCCTGGAGAGCAGTACATCACAGCGAGTGATCAGTTCCTGGAGCTGGAAACCTTACCTCAACGCATCGTTTTCATCGGGGCCGGATACATCTCCTTCGAATTCGCTCATGTTGCCACACGGACGGGCGCCAAAGCCACGATTCTGCACAGGGGCCAGCGGCCCCTTGAGGGATTTGATCCTGATCTTGTCCATCAACTGGTGGCCAGGACAGAGCGCCTCGGCGTAAGAGTTGAGATTGGCATGGAAGTCGTGGCAGTCGAGAAACCCTTCCCTTACCGGATTATGGAAGGGTTGCCCGTTACACGGGACCAATCATCGTGCTCAGTTTTTCGGGCGTCGATCTGCCCATTTCAGGATTGCATCCAGCGCTGGACAGAGAGACTGTCCCCATTTGGTCAATCGGTATTCCACCTTCGGTGGAACTTGGGGATATGCGGTGCGATGCACAATGCCGTCGGCCTCCATGCTTTTCAACTGCTGCCCCAACATCTTTTGTGTGATGCCGGGAATTGCGCGCTCAAGGTCGGAAAAACGCATAACCTTGCCCCCGAAGAGATGAAAGAGAATGACGAGCTTCCATCTGCCTTCGAGCAGACGCAGCGCTGCTTCAACATCGGCAGCGGCAGAGGTGGGTGTGTAGCGCTTCGTCATCTAGCCTCCCTAACATACTTTTTCGTGCGTACTTCCCATTATCGCAGTATGGTGAAAAACTTTTACCAGTGCAACTATGGAGGAGACTCATGATGAAGAACACGCATCTCTTTATTCCCGACGAGTTCAAAGACAAGCGTGTCCTCGTGACGGGTGGAACCAAAGGCGCTGGAGAGGCCATCGTGCGCCGCTTTGGTATGGCAGGGGCCTCTGTTGCTACGGCTGCTCGTTCTCCTCTGCCGCAGGGACAGAAGCCCGCGCTCTTTGTGCAGGCGGATCTTAGCAGCGTGGAGGGTATCGCGCAGCTTGCCGACCGCATCCTGAACGAGTGGGGTGGCATCGACATCCTCGTCAACTGCGTTGGAGGATCTGATACTCCGAATGGAGGCTACGCTGCTCTGACGGAAGAGCACTGGCAAAGCGCACTGAACCTGAACTTCATGGCTGCCGTGCGTTGCAACAGGCACTTTCTGCCGGGAATGATCGAGCGCAAGAGTGGTGTGATCCTGCACATTTCGTCCATCCAGCACCGGTTGCCTCTCTATGATTCCACTCTGGCCTATGCCGCAGCTAAGGGAGCACTGAGCCCTTACAACAAGGGCCTCGCGAATGAGGTGGGGCCTAAGGGCGTGCGCGTCAATATGATCTCGCCCGGATTTATCGAAACCTCCGGAGCTCATGGCATGATCGTCGCTTTGGCAAAGAGCAGAGGCATCAACGAGAGCGCGGCACGGCAAGCCATCATGAGCATGATCGGCGGAATTCCGATTGGCAGGCCTGTGCAGCCGGAAGAAGTGGCTGAATTAGCGGCTTTCCTTGCATCGGATCGCGCCGCATCGATCCACGGTGCGGACTATGTAATCGATGGCGGAACCATGCCGACCACAACTTGATGTCATAGTTGGCGAATAGTCAGCCAACCGGAAGCTATCCATAAACGGGCTTCTGGGAAGCGCGCCAGATCGGGACCGACAAGTCGGCTTGTTGGTAGCTTTTCTAGGAGTACGGTGGATCAAAGAAAACCGGAAGTAATTTGGTCTCTGACGTTTTGACAAACATATGCGGCGCCGATTCGAAGAATTGGCGGGAGCGACGGGACTTGAACCCGCGGCCTCCATGACCAACGCCCCCCCACCAGCTCACTCTTCTGTCGCTCGTGCTGAATCACATCTCCGAGCGACCCGAATCCAAATCCAGTTTCAAGTCGTCCAGGGTCAGGGGTCCCCCGATCTGCTGATGATCGTAGTGGTGTTCGTACACAACCCTAGACTCCTTCCATCTTCGAATGGCGTGCCATTTCAAAGTGCACCGTTTCCCTCCGATACCGGTGAAGTCGATTCTCCATGCGGAATGCGTTTCGTTGGCGGTGTCTCCAGGAATCGCAGTTTGTTGAACTGATACCGACAATCCGGCAACCTCGGCCATTATGTGGAGCGGCACCAGGAAATTCAGCAGAAAAGGACGTACTCTCGGCTTTCCGCTGATTGTCTTCCGCGAATCTTCACTACTGACCTCGACATCGTCGGCGTAAAATGTCTCAAATATCTCCAGAAACTCTTCGTAACTCCTGGCGATTTCGGCGCTCAGGATCGCCGTGTTCAGGGCTATCTCCGCGGCCTGCGAGCGTTTGTACACGTTGCCATCGAACCGGCCAACGGCTGCGAGATTGTGTTCATTGATCATCGGAGTCCTCACTTGGGCTCTCGTCAGCGATCATTCCCTGACCTTGCATAGGCCCACTCCTCACAGCTTTTGGCACCGCCTTCTTCGAAGGGCGTCACTTGATCGCGCTCAGAGACGGGTTGCTGCGTACGTCCCAACCTCCGCCAAGTGCGCGAAAGGTACGCACGGCCGCACGGGAGGCATCCGCTCGGGTGCTCTCCACGTCGTTTCGAGCGACAAGAAGTTGACGATCCGCGTCCAGAACATCCGTCAATGGAATTGCACCTGCCTTGTAGGCCCGCTCCGAAAGATCGCGAGCGCGCGTAAGCGATCTAACTTCACCCTGCAGTTCCTCGAGGCGCACCTGCGTTTGTGCAAGCTCCATCAACGCGTTCTCCACATCTTCGGTGGCTCTGAAGGCGGCTTGCCGATACTCAGCAAGCGCTTCGGCGTAGGCCCCGCGCGACTGCGCGACCTCGGCTGCGACCTTTCCAAAATCGAAGAGCCGCCATCGCAGCGCCCCCGTCCCAACCGGCTGAAACGCCTTCCCGTTAAGAAGAGTGCCCCCGTTGATGCTGTCGAAACCAAGCGCGCCGGAAAGCGAGATCTTCGGGTAGTAGTCCGAAATCGCAACACCGATTCGATCGTTCGACGCGGCGAGCCTGCGCTCGGCCGCAATGATGTCAGGCCGACGGCGCAAGACATCCAGAGGTTGGTCGGCACCAGAGATTGCAGGAATTCCGGGAATCGTGCCAGGCTTGGAGAGATCTTCTGCGTACGTTCCCGGCTGAGCACCCATGAGGACGTCGAGACGGTTCAGCTGCGCCTCGAGGGCCACACGCAAGGAGGGCACCGTCGACTTGGCTTGCTTAAGAAGTGCTTCCGCCTGGGCAACTTCCCGATCGTCCGCGACTCCCACCCGTCGACGCACTTCGACCAGCTCTAGAAGATGTGTATCGGTATCTATGAGTTGCTGCACAACGGCAAGCCTCGCCTGATACTCCCTCACCTGAAGGTAGGCGTCCGCGGCCTCGGCGACGACGGTGATTCGAGTCCCGACCTGATCGGCCTGCGCAGCCTGGAGTTCGTCGGCAGCCGCAGCTTTGCCTCGGCGCAATCCTCCGAAAAGATCGATTTCCCAAGTCGCCACAGCTCCAACTGTGTACTCCCGCTGATCGCGGCTGTAGCCGGGAAAACTATTCGCGACAGAACCAAGCGGACTTACAACACTCTGGTGCAGAGCTGTGCCCGTCGCTCCCAAATCGGCTGTCGGGAGAAGTTGAGCACCCGCAGCCGCAGCCGCCGCTCGGGCTTGTTGCACGCGTCCAAAGGCAGCGGCAAGGTCGAGATTCTGTTCTAGAGCTCGCTGCACGACAGTGACAAGCGTCGGATCATTGAAGCCCGTCCACCAACTCTCGAGAGCCGGCGCCGGACGTTCCGGCTTCGTCGCACCCACGCCGGAGAGATTATGAAATGGAGCGAGATTCGTGGTGGGCTTGGCATAGCGTGGACCCACGGCGCAGCCAGCCAAACCAGCGCTGAGCGCAAGAACCATCGCCATCGCTTTGCGGGCGCTGTGACTCATATGCGTTCCTTACGGCCCAGGTTGCGGATAAAGGTGTAAAAGGCCGGTGTGAATAGAAGACCGAAGCAGGTCACGCCCAGCATCCCGAAGAGCACGGCCGTGCCCAGAGACTGCCGCATTTCGGCGCCTGCTCCCCTCGCGACCGCCAGCGGGGCAACGCCCAAGATGAACGCGAAGGACGTCATCAAGATCGGGCGGAGCCGTGTGCGTGCGGCATGCACAGCTGCCTCCGCGGCAGTTCCGCCCTCTTCTTCCTTCTGGCGCGCGAATTCGACAATCAGGATCGCGTTCTTGGCGGCCAAGCCGACAAGTACGACGAAACCGATTTGCGCCAGGATATCGATCGGCAACCCGCGTGCGAGCAGCCCGCTTACCGACGCGAGCAGGCACATGGGCACAATCAGAACGATCGCCATCGGCAACTTCCAACTTTCGTATTGCGCTACCAGCACAAGGAACACGAAGAGGGCGGCGGCGCCGAAGACAAGGAGCGTGGGAGTTCCGCGCTGCTGCTCTTGGAAGGAGAGATCCGTCCACTCGAACCCGATCCCCTGCGGAAGAACCTGGTGGGCAAGCTCCTGCATGCGGAGCAGCGCCGTGCCGGAGGCCACACCTGGAGCAGCGACCCCTTGCACCTCGGCGGCCGGAAAAAGATCGTAGCGTGGTACGCGATACGGGATCGTATTGTCCTTCAGTTGTGCCACCGTCCCGATCGTCACCATCTCACTGGATGCGTTGCGAACTTTCAGGCGCGTGATGTCTGGCTGGTTGCGCCGGAATTGCCCGTCGGCTTGCACGACCACTTGGTACGTTCTGCCCAGAAAGTTGAAATCATTCACGTATTGGGAGCCCAGATAGACTTGCAGCGTCGAAAACACGTCAGTCGGCGTGAGTCCAACCTTCTCCGCTTTCACGCGATCGATGTCTGCGTAGACGGAGGGTGATCCCGTGTTAAACAACGTGAACGCCCCGGCGAAATTCGGATCCTTGTTCGCAGCAGCAACGAGATCGTTTGCCGCCTTGACAACCGCGACCGAACCAAGCCCGGCACGGTCCTCCAGCATCATCTTGAAACCGCCGGCACTGCCGAGGCCCTGTACAGGAGGAGGTGGGATGGTCAGCACACGCGCATCCTTAACCACCGAAAGACGTGTACGCAGGTCGGCCAATACTGTATTCGCATTTACGCCAGGAATTTCGTGGTTATAGAGCGACGGCAGGCTGGAGAAAATGGTCGCGGAATTGGACGCTACCGTCGATGTCGTCGCATCGAGACCCGCGAAGGGCGCGACGTGCTCGACGCCGCGAGTATTCAGGATGATATCGGTCGCTTGTTTCACTATCTCTTCAGTCCGCGCGAGCGTCGCTCCGGGAGGAAGCTGAACTACGGTGATGAGGTACCCCTGGTCCTGCTCCGGAATGAAACCAGTCTGCGCTCGCCTGAACTCCAGCCCGGCAACTCCGACCAGCGCGACGTAGATCACGAGCACAATGGCCACTCCTCGCACCAGCCGGCGGGTCACATTCCCATACCCGTTCGACGACCTCTCAAAGCTCCTGTTAAACCAACCAAAGCCCGTGCGAAGCAATCGACCGAGGAGCCCGCTTGAAGAGACACTTTCTGGATCGTGCTCCTTGAACAACACCGCGCAAAGAGCCGGGCTAAGGGTCAGCGAAACAAAGCATGAGATGACTGTCGATGCTGCGATCGTGACGGCGAACTGCCGAAAGAACAGTCCGGAGATTCCCGAGAGGAAAGCAGATGGAACGAAAACGGCGCACAACGTGAGTGCGATCGAGATCAGTGCTCCACCAACTTCGTCCATCGTCTTGTGAGCGGCATCGGACGCCGACATGCCGGAGCGCATGTTGCGCTCGACGTTTTCGACGACAACGATTGCGTCGTC
>Ga0209701_10000789_pt1 | contig 19429 bp, 17 predicted proteins | sample CZO8metaG_4_FD_188356 | JGI IMG/M metagenome (GOLD analysis project Ga0209701, IMG submission 188356) | Vadose zone soil microbial communities from the Eel River Critical Zone Observatory, Northern California, USA - CZOApr15con2H3.8 metaG... | ecosystem: Environmental > Terrestrial > Soil >... | reverse complement strand
CATCCGGTGAAGTTCTGCAAAAGTGAGGCTTTCAGTGCGGTCCTGCCGCTGGATTTCCAGGGCGACATTCTCGGGAAACTGCCGGGCCGATTGCTGAAAGCGCTCGTAGAAGGTGGGCATGGGCGTAAGGGCGAAATGATACAGGGAAGGTCAGACCATGCCAATTCGATCCGATACCCAAACGCATATGGGCTTGTAGTGTGCACTGGAGTCGTGTACACTAGATTAGTGCGAAACTGGATTCAGCGCCGACGAGGGCGCTCTCGATCGCGCCCGCGAGGGGATTGAGGAACTCTTTGGCAGTCTCCGTTGTGTCAACGCGGGTCGCAAATTCACACGTGATGAAATGAATGAGCGAGATATACCCCATATGAAGAACATCACGTTCAGCGCCGATGAGAACAAGATTCAATTGGCCCGCGAGGTCGCTCGCAGCGAGCACAAAACATTGAACGACGCCTTCCGCGATTGGCTGGACTGGTATGCCTCCCGCAAGGTAACCCGCGCGGAAATAGAAGCATTATTTGAAAGACTGAAGTACGCCGATGCTGGGCGGAAGTTCACGCGGGATGAGATGAATGAACGTTAAGTCCTTTTTGGATACCAACATCATCGTTTATGCCTTCGGTCAATCCTTCCCCGAAAAAGCAAAGATTGCCCGGCGGCTGGTTACAGACGGGGCAGCCGATAAGCAGGCCATCATCAGCTATCAAGTCGTTCAGGAATTCATCAATGTTGCCTTGAGGGGATTTCGGCTCGCCATCGTCAGGTCCGACCTGGAGTCGTTCGTGCTGACCGCGCTATTCCCGATGATGGCGATATCTTCGTCACCAGCACTCGTGATCGAAGCCCTGCGGTTGCAAGGTACAAATCAGCTTTCCTGGTACGATGCCCTCATAGTCGCGGCGGCGCTCCAAGGGAGCTGCAAGATCCTCTACAGCGAGGATCTGCAACACGGGCGCCGATTCGGCGAACTCGCGGTCGAGAATCCTTTTCTGTAGCGCGCGCAGTGAGCCCGTCCAATCCCTCCCGCATCTAATGTGCTAGGCTTAATTTCATATACTTAGGACTAGTGTCCTCTAAAGGATTTCGTTTTTGATCAACACCCTGTTAGGCAAGGTTTTCGGCACCAGGAACGAGCGCGAAGTTAAGCGCATGTTGCCTCGCGTCGAGGCCATCACGGCACTCGAACCGGAGATACAGAAGCTCTCCGACGAGCAACTGCGCGCCCGGACTGAAGAATTTCGCGCCCGCGTTCAGGAACGTCTCAGTCACATTGCCGACGAACCGGACGCCGACCCCGACCGCCAGAAGCAGATCGACGCCGAACGCAATCAGGCGCTGAAAGAGGTCCTCGACGAGTTGCTGGTTGACGCTTTCGCCGTCGTCCGCGAGGCCGGACGCCGCGTCCTCAACATGCGTCACTTCGACGTGCAGCTGATTGGCGGCATGGTGCTGCACGAAGGCAAGATTGCCGAAATGAAGACCGGCGAAGGCAAGACGCTGGTCGCGACCCTTCCCGTTTATCTCAACGCTCTCGGTGGTCGAGGCGTCCACGTTGTCACCGTCAACGACTACCTCGCCAAGCGCGACTCCGAGTGGATGGGCAAGGTCTACAAGTTCCTCGGCCTGAGCGTCGGCGTCATCGTGCACGAACTCGACGACGAAGAGCGCCGCGAAGCTTACGCCGCCGACGTCACCTACGGCACCAACAACGAATTTGGCTTCGACTACCTCCGCGACAACATGAAGTTTGACCTGCGCGATTGCGTGCAGCGCGTGCACAACTTCGCAATCGTTGACGAAGTCGACTCCATCCTCATCGACGAAGCCCGCACCCCCCTCATCATCTCGGGTGCCAGCGAAGAATCGACCGACAAGTATTACAAAGTGAATCGCATCATCCCCAAGCTCGAAAAAGGTGAAGAGGTCGACACCGCCCCCGGCGAACCGAAAATCCTCACCGGCGACTTCGTTGTCGACGAGAAGCACCGCAACATCACCGTCACCGAGGAAGGTTGGGAGAAGGTCGAAAAGCTGCTCGGTATCGGCAACATCGCGGACCCTGAAAACTGGGCGCTCAAGCATCACGTCGATACCGCGGTCAAGGCGCACGCCATCTACCGCAAAGATGTCGACTACGTAGTGAAAGACGGCGAAGTCATTATCGTCGACGAATTCACCGGCCGTCTGATGCCCGGCAGGCGCTGGTCCGACGGCCTTCACCAGGCCATCGAAGCGAAAGAAAACGTCAAGATCGAGCGCGAGAACCAGACCCTCGCGACCATCACGTTCCAGAATTACTTCCGCATGTACCAGAAACTCGCGGGCATGACCGGCACGGCGGAAACCGAAGCGCCGGAATTCGACAAGATCTACCGGCTCGAAGTGACCGTCATTCCGACGAATCGCACGCTGCTGCGCAAAGAAAATCCCGACATCGTTTATCGTACCGAGAAGGAAAAATATTTCGCGGCGGCCGATGAAATCCAGAGACTCCACGACTCCGGACAGCCCGTTCTGGTCGGTACCACCTCGATTGAGAAATCCGAACGTTTATCCGAACTGCTCAAGAAGAAAGGTATCAAGCACGTCGTCCTGAACGCGAAGTACCACGAGCGCGAAGCCGAAATCGTGGCCCAAGCCGGACGCAAAGGCATGGTCACCATTGCCACCAACATGGCCGGCCGCGGCACAGACATTCTGCTCGGCGGCAATCCGGAGTTCATGGCCAAGCAGGAGTGCGTCAAGAAAGGAATCGCACAGCCTCTGCGCGCCGCCCAAGGCAAAGTCGGCGCCGACGTGGACGACTCCAACCGCACTCTCTGGTATTACGCTGGTAACGAATACTCCGTGCCCACCGATCAGTGGAGTGAAATCCTTGCCCGCTACGAAACCGACACCGTTCGGGAGCACAACGAGGTCACCGCTGTTGGAGGTTTGCACATCCTTGGTACCGAACGCCATGAAGCCCGCCGCATCGATCATCAGCTCCGCGGACGCGCCGGCCGCCAGGGCGATCCGGGCTCATCGCGTTTCTATTTGTCACTCGAAGACGACCTGATGCGGATCTTTGCCAAGGAGTGGGTCTCGAATCTGCTGCAACGCCTCGGCATGGAAGAAGGCGTGCCAATCGAATCGCGCATGATCACTCGCCGCATCGAGGCCGCGCAGAAAGCGGTTGAAGGCCAGAACTTCGAATCCCGTAAACACCTGCTCGAATACGACGATGTCATGAATAAGCAGCGCGTGGCCGTCTATGGCCTGCGCCGCCGTCTGCTCGAAGGCCTCGACCAGAAAGATCTCATCATCGAAGACTACGTCTCAGGAATTCTGGGCGACCTGATCCAACTGTTCTGCCCTGAGAAGGCCCATGCCGATGACTGGGACCTCAAGGGCTTGAAAGAAGCTGTCTTCACGAAGTTCGGGGTGGACATCTACGCTGAAGGTATCAAGCCGGAAGAAATGAGCCGCCAGGAACTGGGCGATGCCATCTTCGACAAGCTCAAAGAGCGCTACGACGCGAAAGAAAAACTCATCGGCGCCGACGCCATGCGCTACCACGAGCGCACCATCATGCTCAGCGTGATCGATGCACAGTGGAAGGATCACCTCCTCAGCATGGACCACCTGAAAGAGGGCATCGGGCTGCGCGGTTACGGCCAGCACGATCCGTTGGTCGAATACAAAAGAGAGTCGTTCGAGATGTTTGAGGACATGATGCAGCGCTTCCAGGAAGAGACGGTCCGCATCCTCTACCTGATGCAGATCCTCGAACGCCCGCCCGACTCCGGAACGATGCTCGGCGGCCATCCGGAAGGCGCGACCGGCCAGGGACCCGAATCCGGCGTGCCTTCGCTCATCACCGGAGGCCGAGGCGGGGGCAACGGACGCCCCCCGCGCCAGATCGCGACTTCCGTTGACGATATCGAAGAAGCCTTCCAACGCAAGAAGAAACGCGAACTCGAGCAAGCCCGCATGGCCGGCGCCGGCGACATGCAGACCGTCCAGCAAGTCGTGCGTTCCGGAGAAAAGATTGGCCGCAACGATCCCTGCCCCTGCGGCAGCGGCAAGAAATACAAGAAGTGCTGCGGCGCCTGATCGTGTGGGCTTGATTGTGTGGGACGGACACTCTTGACCGCCGCCGTTGTTGTTGCTTTTGACTCTTGTAACCATCAAAGCAAGCGCATCCCCGGCAGCGAGTTGATTTTCCCCGCGATCTCTGCCAACCTTTGCGTCCTCTGCAGTAAAGGTGTTTTGCAGAGATATCGTGTCAGCCGACTTCCATCTCTTCTGTCCGCTCCATCTCGCCATCCTAGCAGGCATCCCGATGGCGGCTGCCGTACTCGCCGCCGCGAGTTGCCGACATCCCAATTCCGCACTCGCCATCCGCATCGCCCTCGCGGTGGTCTTGGCCGCTGACGGCCTAATCTGGTACTCCTATCGTTACTTCGTTCAGGGCGTTCGTTTCCCGGATCTTCTCCCGCTCGAACTCTGCGACGCGTCCTTCTGGCTCACCGTAGCGGCCCTGCTCACTCTCGAGGAGCACACTGTCGGCCTGGCCTACTGCTGGGGTATTGCCGGCTCCGGAATGGCGTTGCTGACGCCTTACCTCCGCGCTCCGCTACACAGCTTTCAGTCGTTTCAATACTTCACTGGGCACGCCTTGCTGATCATCGGAGTTCTCTACCTGATCTGGAGCGGCCAGGCTCGACCGCACCTCCACTCGTGGTGGTTCGCGTGGTGGGTTCTCAATGTCTTTGGAGTGGTGGTCGCATTTGTTGATTTTCTCGGAGGCACGAACTTCATGTACCTGCGCCAGAAGCCGCTGTCGTCCTCGCTATTTGACATTCTGGGACCGTGGCCCTGGTACATCCTGGGCGCTGATCTCGTCGCGCTCGTCCTTTTCCGGCTTTTGCAGTTACCGTTTTCTTCGCGTGGCCGAGCCGAGGCGATTTTAGGTTAACCGACTTCGAGGGCTTCCCGTTTCAGCAGACGTCTTCTCTGCGACCTCCGCGTTCTCTGCGGTCAAATGCCCTTCCTCCTCACCGCCCGAAAAGTCATTTCCTTCGCCGGGCTGCCCGTCCGCCGCTTCCATTCAAAAAACATTGGGGCATACGTCTGCGTGATGTAATCTTCCCGCGCGATTCCCAGCGTCTTCGCAGTCCGGTCAATCCACCGGACCGCACCCTCAATCTCCCCGAAATTTCCGATCGGAGTCTCATCCACAACCACGTGCCCCTTTCCGTCGCTCCACTCCGCCCGGTATTTTTCATAGCGGAACGTCGGCGCAAAGCCCAACGCGCGAAGGATTTCATCCATCTTCTTGCCGTCTTCCACTCGTGTCTCCCGCTCCACGCGGACCTTGTGCCGGCCGGCCGTACCTTTCGTTTTGTGGGTCAGAGCCCATTTCGCGCCGTACTGGCGCAGCCGCAGCAACTCGCCGCGCTTGCGCAGTTTCTGACCTGGCAGGTCGTACAACGTGTTCATCTCGTGAGTAGATCGTGTGATCTGCCTGAAGCCAGCGCTCTTCAGTGCGCGCGTCAAAGTCCGTACATCAGCGATCCGGAACTTGATCTCGACTTCCTTGGCCATACCGAAAATCTTAACCGCAGAGGCCGCAAAAGGTCGCTAGGAAATACGGGAGGAGATTTGATTTAGCAGGAAGTACTGCAAGTGCTCGCAAAACAGCTTACGTCACAGGGATTCCAAATTAAAGTTTCTCCGCGTTCTCTGCGTCCTCTGCGGTTAAAGGTTTTGACTCCCCCCGCCGCTGGAACCAGCTCATGTGCGGCAACTCACGCTCCACATTCCGCCGCTTGGCAATCAGTTCCGCCGTGATCGCCACCGCAATCTCTTCCGGAGTAATTGCTCCAATATCCAGCCCCACCGGCGCATGTACCCGATCGAAGAGCGCGGGAGCCAGTCCTTCCTTTTGAAGTTCCTTGAAGATCGTGATCGTCTTCCGTTTGGATCCGATCATCCCGATGTAGCGTGCCGGAGTCTGAACCGCCCAGCGCAGCACGCGCATATCATCGCGATGTCCGCGCGTCACAATCACGATGTAGGACGATTCGCTCGGCTGCAGTCTCGATGTGACCTTTTCAAAGTCCTCCGCAATTACCTCTTGCGCTTCGGGAAAACGCTCGCGGCTGGCATAGACCTCTCGGTCGTCGACCACGGTGATGTCAAAACCGGCAATTCGAGCGACCTTATAAAGACTTGCCGCTACGTGACCTGCGCCAAATATATAAAGTTCTGCTGGAGGTAGCACCGGCTCGATGAAAATCTCCAGCGTCCCTCCGCATACCAGCCCAGTATCGTACCTGGGATCCTGATTCAGATCGAAAGTCAGAGTCCGCGGCTTCTCCGATTCCATGACCTCGCGCGCCGCCTGCCACACCTCGGCCTCCACGCACCCACCGCCGATCGTGCCGGCAATGGAGCCATCGTCGCGCACCAGCATTTTGGCAGTCTTGAAGGAAGGAATTGACCCCCGAACATTGACGATGGTCGCCACCGCCCCCCGCCGCCCTGCCCGCCGCAGCCGAACGATCTCCTCGTAAATATCCACAGCACTGATTATGAGTTGGTGAACAGGATAGGTCAATCAGGGCAAAACAAAAGCCCCGGGTCATCACTCCGGGGCTGGTGTTTCGCCAGTGGGTACCTTGTTTACACGGCCCGCATGACTATCGTCTCGCCCCCGACTATCGTTGTCAAGAGCACTGTTTGTGAGTGACTGCACGGAGGGCGGCAGACTCGAACTGCAGTGGCTGATGAGCCACTCACCGGCTTCGCGGGCCGTGTCCAGTACCCACTGGAAACACCCTCCAGACGTCGGCCCATTGCCAACGCTAGCTGGCAACTATTAAACCCGCTGTGCTCTGGATCACAGCACCTTTTGGTACATTTCCAAATAACGTTCTGTTCCAAAAAGGGAATCTAAGGTCGCCCGAACACAGGAGCCCGCATGAAAGCCGTCCGCATTCATCAATTCGGTGGACCCGAAGTCCTCACCTACGAGGACGTCCCCGATCCCCGACCACGCAAGGACCAGGTTCTAGTCCGCGTCCGCGCCTGTGCCATGAATCATCTTGACATCTTCGTGCGCAAGGGTCTGCCGGGCGTCAACCTGCCGCACATTCTGGGCAGCGACATTGCCGGAGAAATCGTCGAAGTCGGCGTATACGTGACCGGCCTCAAGTCCGGACAGCGTGTCCTTATTGCTCCCATGCACTTCTGCAATCACTGTCCGAAGTGCGTCGCCGGACTGCAGAATCAATGCCGCGAATTCACCGTACTAGGCAACGCCGTCGACGGTGGCAACTGCGATCTGATTGCCATTCCGCCGGTCAGGGTGATCCCAATTCCGGCCTCGCTCGATTTCAACCAGGCCGCCAGCGTCCCGCTGGTATTTCTGACCGCCTGGCACATGCTCACCGGACGCGCCGCCATCCGCCCTGGCCAGACCGTGCTCATTCTTGGCGCGAATTCCGGTGTGGGCATCGCCGCCATCCAGATCGCGAAGATGTTTAACGCTCGCGTCATTACCACCGCCGGAGACGATCGCAAAATCGAAGCCGCGCGCGAATTGGGCGCCGACTACGTCATTAACCACTACCAGCAAAAGATTTCGCAGGAAGTCCGCAAGATCACGAATTTCGAAGGAGTAGACATCGTCCTCGAGCACGTCGGCGCCGCCACCTGGGACGAAAGCGTGAAGTCGCTGAAATCCGCAGGCACGCTAGTTACCTGCGGTGCCACCACCGGCCCGAAAGTCGAGCTCGATCTGCGCTTCCTGTTCTCGCGCCAGCTCTCGCTGCTCGGTTCCTACATGGGAACCATGAGCGAACTCCACGAAGTGCTCGGCCACGTCTTTGCCGGACGTCTCAAGCCCGTGATCGACCACATCTTTCCGCTCACAGACATCCGCAGTGCCCATGAATACATGGAGAAGAGCCAGATGTTCGGCAAGATCGTACTGAAGCCGTAGGGCTCTCCCCTGTGTTCCTCTGTGTCCTCTGTGGTTCAAGCCCTTCGCTGTCCTTAGCAGGGCGTTTGCTAAAATAGACTCATGGCGCGAGAAGTCAGCTACGGCCCCTACGTCGACATACAAAACGGCAAGAGGGTCGTCAGGGAACTGACGTTCGGCGATGCCGCTCCCGAAGGCATCGTCCTGACCACGCTCGACTCTGCTGTCAACTGGATGCGCAAAAGTTCCATCTGGCCGATGGCCTTCGGCCTCGCCTGCTGCGCGATCGAGATGATGTCGATGGGTGCCTCGCGTTTCGACATCGCCCGCTTCGGCGCCGAAGTCTTCCGTCCCTCGCCGCGCCAAGCCGACCTCATGATTATCGCCGGCCGTGTTTCGCAGAAAATGGCGCCGGTCATTCGCCAATTGTGGGAGCAGATGCCCGAGCCCAAGTGGGTTATTTCGATGGGAGCGTGCGCGACGTCCGGTGGAGTGTTCAACAACTACGCGTTGGTGCAGAGCGTCAACCAGGTCATCCCGGTGGACATCTACGTTCCCGGATGCCCGCCCCGTCCAGAGCAACTCATCTACGCCATCACTCTTCTGCAGGACAAAATCATGACCGAACGCGGAACCATCAAGAAAGCCCTGAATCTGGTCCCGGTCGGAGAATAGTTCGTGTGGGGCGGACACTCTTGTCCGCCAACTGTGTGTGCTGGAAATCCTGCGGCGGCTTCTTGGTATTGTTGGCAGCCTGAAGAGGTCCGCCCACACCACTGACTCTACTGGCTCTTCGTCGCCAGCTGCCGCTCCGGCGGCGTCATCTGATTCCATACCGCCCTCAGGTTCTTTTCCACGATCGTATTGTTTGGATCGGCCTGCAGGGCCAGCGCGAACCAGCGGTAGGAACTAGGCAAGTCGCGCGGTACGCAGTGCCCGGTCGCATACATTGTGCCCATAGCGCTGCGCGCCTTGGCATGCTGCTTGTCAGAAGCCATTTTCAAATACTTGATCGCACTAGAGCAGTCTCCAGCCCCGCCCCGTCCGTAAAGGTAGCCCTCGCCTCTGCGGAAGAACGCTTCGCCCGAATCAGCCGAGTTCCCAGCTGGCGCGCGCTCCGCGCTTACCTCGTGCCGTGTAGGGGTCGGAGTTGGAGCCGCCGCTTTTGGCGGATTCCCAGTCTCCGCCGCCTTCCTGGTGTCTGCCGTCTTGGCGTCAGCCGTCTTGGCATCTGCAAGTTCAGACTTCGTGACAGGCGGCTTTTCTTCGGCAGGAGTAGTGGCCTTCTCAGCTTGATTCTCGCCAGACGCCGATTCAGCAGCTGCCTTTTGTGTGCCGTTTGTTTCGTCCTGCTTCGGTGCGGGGGCTTGAGATTGAGATTGAGGAGCAGTATTCGCCGCCTCGGTTCCCGGTGTCGTCACTTGCGCCACCGGTTTCCGATTCGACGTAACACCGACGTAGTTCTTGTAAGTCCACCAGCCCGCTCCACCGAGCGCCGCGAGCAGCACAATCGTCAGCAATACTTCTTTCCCGGCCGACCTCGGCTCGTCAGGCTGGGCATATGAAGCGAGGCCAGAAAAAGCCCGCTCCCGCAGCACGTCCACATTCCCTTGATCCAGGCCGAGCAGCGAAGGGCCACTGATCGGTGGAATCGGCTCATTGGCGCCCGACTTGGGCCGTGCTGGAGGGGGAGGAGGCGTCGGCGCCGCTACCGGCGGCGCGACGATACCAGAGCTCGCAGTTGGGATACTCTCTGTCGCGCGCGGTGCTTGAACCGAAACGGGGGCCGCCGCCTTCCGAGCCGGATCGAGGACCGTCCCGCACATCCCGCAAAACAGGAAGCTGCTCGAATTGACCTCGCCGCATTTCGGACAAATCACTTGGGCTTCTCCGGATTCTGTATTCCTAGAGTGTAACTCTGAAGATGCCATGATGTTGACAGATGCCCTGACGCACAAGGGCGTTGTACTTGCCCAGTCCCCCCGCACGAATCAGAAGGCCCAATTCGTATTAAAATTTCACGACTCGTGCAACCCATGGCCAAGTCTCAGAAGCCCAGCAAGCCGATCGTCAAGTCGTTCTCCGCCCCCCTCGAGCACCTGCGCTCGGGATTGGGGTGGGTGGTTGCCTACCTGCCGTTCGACGCAGCCAGCGTCTGGGGTAGCCGTGGCCGCCCAAAAGTAAAAGGCGAAATCAACGGCTTCGCTTTTCGGACATCACTGTTTCCCACGCGCGACGGCAGGCACTTTCTATTAATCAACAAGCGCATGCAAAAGGGCGGACAAGCAGTTGTCGGCGCCATCGCCCGCTTTCGCCTGGAGCCCGATACCGAAGAACGCACCGTTACGATCCCCGCGGAATTGAAGCACGTGCTCACGGAAGACCGCTCCGTTTTGCGCTGGTTCGACAAGCTGAACTACTCAATCCGCAAATGGATTGTCGACTGGATTACCGACGTGAAAAGCGCCGACGCCCGCGTCCGCCGCTCAGAGCAGGTAGCCGAGCAGTTGATGTCCACGATGGAAGCCGAACACGAACTGCCGCCCATGCTGCAACTCGCATTTGCCCGCACACCCCGCGCACGTGAAGGCTGGGAGTTGATGTCCGCCTCACGCCGCCGCGGACAACTGCTCGCCATTTTCTACTACCGCACTCCGGAGGCGCGCGCCCGTCGCTTAGCGAAGGTCGTCGAAGAAGCCGCCGCCCTCGCCGAAAAGAAAGGCGACCAGCGAAACCAAGACCAATGACCGACCATCTAGGCCAAAAACTGCTTTACCTTTCGCAGTCAGACGTCGCCGCCGTCGGTCTCACCATGGCCGAGATCATCGCTGCGCTCGAGCGCATGTTTCGCGAAAAGGGCGAAGGCCGAGTCGAGATGCCGCCGAAGATCGGTATTCACCCTGCGCCTGACGCCTTCATCCACGCCATGCCTGCGTCTATCCCCGCCCAGAGAGCCGCAGGCATAAAGTGGGTAGGTGGATATCCCGAAAACAGCAAGCGCGGCCTGCCATACATCAGCGGCCTGCTCATCCTCAACGATTTCGAAACCGGCATCCCCCTCGCCCTCATGGACGCCACTTGGATCACGGCCAAACGCACCGGCGCCGCCACCGCTCTCTCCGCAAAATATCTGGCGCGTCCAGACTCGGCCACCGTCGGCATCCTCGGCTGCGGCGTGCAAGGCCGCAGTAACCTCGAAGCGTTGAAGGTTCTGTTCCCACTGAAAAAAATCTTCGCCTACGACACTCACGCCGACCGCAGCGCCCGCTACGCACAGGAGATGTCTTCTCAACTGGGGATTGAAGCCATACCCGTGACCGACCCGAAGCAAGCCGTCGTCAACAGCGATATCGTAGTGACCGCCGGCCCCATCCTGCGCAAGCCGCATGCGACGATCCAGCGCGGCTGGCTGCGTGAAGGTGCCTTCGCCTCGCTCGTCGACTTCGACTCCTACTGGCACCCCGACGCCCTCCACGAAGCGGACAAATTCTGCACCGACGATGTCCCGCAACTCCACCACTACCGCGACATCGGATACTTCCAGGACCTCCCACCGATCCACGCCGATCTCGGAGAACTAGTGACAGCCCGCAAAGCCGGCCGAGAGAAGCCGGCAGAGCGCACCATCGCGTGCAATCTAGGACTCGCCCTTGACGACATGGCGACGGCGCCATTGATCTATCAGCGCGCGTTGGAGAAGGGAATTGGGTCTTGGCTGCCGCTGTAATGGTAGCGCCGGGTGGACTACTTCGGTGGTGTTTGACGTGTGGCGACAAAGCCTTCAGATCTGGGCCGGAATTCATTGAAACCATACTCAGAGAGCGCCGCTCTGATTCCTTCGCTGAGAGCCGTCCCAACGACTTCGACGACCGTATACGGCGGATCAGAGGAGTGGGATCCGTGATGAAGATCAATCATATCGAGTTCTGACACGAAGAGGTCCTCGGGAGTGGAAGAGTTCCAATCCCTGAATGTTGTGATTCCAGTCAAGTGGTTTTCGTGAGGTCGCTGTTTGCGTAGACGCTCGGCCACGGCCCTATTAACGGGCGTGTCCACGATCCATACTGGAACTCCGGGATCAATCGCCGTTAGGTTTTCCCCGAAGTCTCGATCGACGACGACATAGACGCGATAGGGTTCCATAGTTAACTATCTGCTGACCACAACATTCTCTCGTACCGTCAGGGAAATTTCTACGCTGCAATGAGCCTGGTAGCCGAAGAGCTGTTGTTTGACCGCTGGCACCTTGTAGTAGCACAATGCCGATTCACCGCAAGACCATTACGAGGCACTCATGAAACTCCGTTGCTCCGCCGTCATAATCACACTGGCAATCGTCACTTCCATCAGCGCCCAGAACTCTTCCCCAGCAAAACGTTTCATAACCGAAAAAGACCTCTTCGATTTTGTCTGGATCGCCAACCCGCAACTCGCTCCGGACGGCTCCCGCGTCGCCTTCACCCGCGTTGTGGTGGACGAAAAGCGCACCGGTTACGAGACCTCGATCTGGACCGTCGCCCCCTCAGGCAGCGAGTCTCCCATTCGCCTCACCAATGGCAAGCATGACGGACAGCCGCGCTGGTCTCCCGACGGCAAGCGCCTGGCCTTCATCCGTGGCGGAGAAAAAGACGACACCGGCAAGCCCAAGCCTCCGCAAATCGCGATCCTCTCGCTCGCCGGCGGCGAAGCGCGCATCGTCACCGACCTTCCGAAAGGCGTCGCTAATCCCGTCTGGTCTCCCGACAGCAAGCGCGTCGCTTTCTCCAGTTCCACCACGCCCGAAGACATCGAAAAAGCCCAGCGCGCGAAAAACGCCGCCAAACCCGCCGAGACGCCGGCCAAACCTGGCGAGACACCGGCCAAGCCGGATGCAACAAAAGAAGCGGCTCATCCCGAAGGCGACCACGAATCCGATGTCCACATCATCAGCCGCGCGGTCTATCGTGACAACGACGAAGGCTACCTCGATCCCAAGCGCCACCAACACATCTGGGTGCTCGACATTTCGCCCGCCTCCGACGATCTCGCCAGGCCCATCCAACTAACGAACGGCGATTACGACGAGGGCGAAGCCCGCTGGACCAACGACGGCGCGCGCATTTACTACCTGACCACGCGTATCGACGAACCCTACTACGACAACGGGACCACCGATATCTACTCTGTCTCGTCCGTAGGCGGCACGCCCGAAAAGCTGACCACCATTCCGATGGACATCGGCGACCTGGCCCTAAGCCCCGACGGCCGCCGCCTCGCCTTTCACGGCTCGGTCACCCAGCCAGTGCGTTCGTACTCGCAGCCCGACATCTGGGTGATGGACAACGTCCCCAACTCGCAGCCGCGCAACCTCACCGCCAACTACGACTTTGATATGGGCGACTCCGTCTTCGGCGACAACGCCGCTCCGCGCGGAGGCAACGGACGCACCCTCCACTGGTCGCCCGATGGCCACTCGCTATTCGACCTGGTAGCGAAACAAGGACGCACGCCCATCGTCCGCGTAGACGCGCAATCCGGCGCTGTCACCGAAATCACGCATGGCGACCAGGCCATCCTCGATTACTCGATCACGCCCGACGCTCGCACCACCGTGGCCCTCATCTCAACGCCGGTCATGATCGGCGACCTTTTCACCATCGCCGCCGACGGTGCCCAAACTCGCCTGACCGACCCGAACAAAGCCCTCTGGGCGCAGCTCAATCTCACCGCTCCCGAAGAAATCAACTACAAGAGTTTCGATGGCAAAGACATTCAAGGATGGATCCAGAAGCCGCCCGATTTCGATCCGCACAAAAAATATCCTCTGATCCTCGACATCCACGGGGGCCCGCATGCCGCCTACGGCTGGGTCTTCGATCATGAATTTCAATGGATGGCCGCGAAAGGTTACGTCGTCCTCTACGTCAACCCGCGCGGCTCGACCAGCTACGGCCAGGATTTCGCGAACATCATTCAGTACCACTATCCCGGCGACGACTATCGCGACCTCATGATCGGCGTCGATGAACTCCTCAAGCGCGGCTACATCGATCCGAAGAAACTCGCCGTCACCGGCGGAAGCGGCGGGGGCGTTCTCACCAACTGGACGGTCACGCATACCGACCGCTTCGCTGCCGCTGTCTCCCAGCGTGACATTTCCAACTGGGCCTCGTGGTGGTACACCGCCGATTTCACACTCTTCCAGCCGCGCTGGTTCAAGTCCCCGCCCTTCGAAGACCCCGAGGACTACGCCAACCGCTCCGCCATCACCTTCGTAAAGAACATCCACACGCCCATGATGTTCGTGCTCGGCGAAGCTGACTACCGCACTCCGCAGGACTCTGGCGGCGAGCAGTTATTCCGCGCCCTCAAATATTTGAAGCGCCCGACCGCGATGGTCGTCTTCCCGCGCGAGACTCACGAACTCTCGCGTTCCGGCGAGCCCTGGCACCGCATCGAGCGCCTCGACCACATCGTCGGATGGTTCGATAAATACCTGATGGGAGTACCGCATCCGGAATACGACGTTCGTCCCGAGAAGCACGCCGCGAAAGCCGAATCCACTTCCGGCGACTGATCGCCACCTACAAATAAGAACATGATCTGGGTTGCCGCCCACTGGGAAAAGCAGGAGAAACGACTCAAGTCCCGGAGGGACGACCCAGTTCTCACGCACACGAAAAGAGGCGAAGGAACCGCCCCATCCCAAAATTTATTTCTTCTCCTCTGTCGCGGGCTTCGCCTGGTCGGTCTTGGGCTTCTCCTGAATCGACAACAACTCCACTTCAAAAATCAGCGTCGCGTTCGGACCAATATCCCCGCCCGCGCCTCGCTCCGCGTAAGCCAGCGAAGAGGGAACGAACAGTTGCCACTTCGATCCCACCGGCATCAACTGCAGCGCTTCTGTCCAGCCCTTGATCACTCCATTTACCGGAAACGTTGCCGGCTGGCCACGCTTATACGAGCTATCGAATTCCGTGCCGTTGATGAGAGCCCCGCGGTAATTGCAGACCACCGAATCGCTGGCAGTGGGCTTCGGTCCGTTGCCTTCCTTCAGGATCTTGTACTCCAGACCGCTCGGCAGCGTGACGACACCCTCTTTCGCCTTGTTGGAGGCCAGAAACGCTTCGCCTTCTTTCTTATTTGCTTCGCCGGCCACTTGCATCTTCTCCTGTTGTTTCTTGAGCAACTCGTTCTGCACTTCCTTCAGAACTGCCTGCGCTTCTTCTTGCGTCATTAGAGTCTTGCTGCCTACCAGGGAAGTTTTCAAACCCTGTGCCACAATATTTGGGTCCACCTCGACCGACTGCTTGCGTAGGCTGGTCCCCAGGTTCGTGCCCAGATTCATGCCCAGAGCGTAACTGAATTTGTCTTTCCGCGTTTTGAGAGCCAATGCGCCTGCGCCCTTGGCCGCCGGAGTCTTTGCCGCATTGGCCTTGGCCGCCGGAGCTTTTGGCTTGGCCGCCGGAGCCGGTTGGGCCTTTGCCGCAGGCGCTTGTTCAGTCTTCGCCGCCGGGGTCTGCTGGGCTTGGGCAATCCCAAGCAGCATCGCGCCGGCTGCCAATATCGGTAATACATTAGTGAAATTTCGCATGAATCTATTGTCCCATTGCCCGCGCTGCCGCGCAAAGCCGTGCTACATGGACATCTTCGAATGCGGCAGCAAATCCCAGACCCGCCAGAATTCTTTCATAGCCACCGGCGTTCCCAGAGAGACTCGAATGTGATGGGTAAGAGGAGGGAAGTGCCGCCCAATGCGGATCTTGTTCTTCAGGAAATGTTCGATGATGTCATCGGCAGGTTGGTGGGCATCCATCATCACAAAATTCGTGTGCGAGTCGATCGGCTTCAACATGCGCGCCATGGCCTGGTTGAAGAACTCCTGCCGGTCGTCCGTGTTTCTTTTCACAGAATTCCGGACGCTCTCCGTGTCGCCAAGCGCGGCCCGGCCCGCAGCCACCGCTGCGCAATTCAGGTCGATGTCTGTAAGATATGTCCGCATCTTCTCTATCAGTCTGCGATCTGCCACCGCATATCCCAGACGCAGTCCCGCCATGGCATGAATTTTCGAGAACGTCCGCATCACGATCACGCGCTCATTTCCGGCCGGCTGATCCAGGAACGAAACATACCGGGCAGAGGCATTCACATAGTGGTGATAGGCCTCGTCGATCAGCACATAAACAGATGACGGCAGCTTGCTCAGAAACGCTTCGATGTCCGCGCGCGGCGTAAGGCTGGCCGTGGGATTGTTCGGATTGCAGATGTACACCAGTGTTACCGTGGCATCTACTCGCGCCAACATTGCGTCCAGGTCATGAGCAAAGTTGTGAGTGAGCGGTACCGCGACAACTTCCGTACCGATGGCCTTGGCATACATTGCCAGATCCTCGAAGGTGGGCGATGCCATAGTGACTTTATTGCCCGGACCGAGCAGCGCGGCCGCCGCTACTCGCAGAATGTCCGTGGAACCGCAGCCGAGCAGTACCTTCTTCGTATCCACTTGGTGCAGGCGTGCGAGGTCTTCCGTCAACCCGTCGTATTCGCGAAACGGATAGCGGTTCGTCCGGCTCAGCGATTCCTGAACAGCAGCCATGACCTTCGCGGACGGACCGTAAGCGTTCTCATTGCTATCAAGCAGCAGAAAGCCTTCTCGATCCCTCTCGGGCCGCGCCGCCAACGTCGACGCCGCTGCCACGGCGGTTCCGGACCAACCGGTGAGTGATCCGGCAACCGCGCCCGCCGTGAGCGTGCGGAGAAACCCCCTGCGAGAAACAGGCATGCTCCCTCCTAGGCCTGAACCCAAATGATGATGGACGATTGTCGCGCGCGCCGCCTGGCCCAGGCAATATCGTGCAAGGCGACGGCATAAGAAACTAAAGACAAGACTCGGATGAGCCGTCCGCAGTCGGGACGGCTCATCCATGAAGACCTCTCACTGCACTGTCAGCGCCAGTTTCGCAATCTTCGAAAGCTGGCCGCTCGTTCCGGTCACGCGCAACGTATGCAGCCCTAGCGCCGCCACACCATCCACATTAACTGTCAGCGTGGATGTCCCGTTCGCTCCCACCGAAACCGGGTCCAGACTCGCCGTGATGTGGTTACCGGTTCCATTGACCGTAAGATCCACAGTCCAGTGGAATCCTTTCAGAGGCGTGATTGTGACCGTGTAGGTTGAGCTGGAGTTACGCGTAACCGTCTGCGCTGCGGGCGTTATTGTTACGGTATAACTACCTTGCACGAGCACGATCAGGCTCGCGTTCGCGCTGTGTGTAATCGCTCCGCTCACTCCCGTGATCGTGAAAGGATAGGTTCCCGGCGACACCCCAGCGCCGACCACCACCTTCAAGGTTGAATTTCCGCTGGTCAGCACCGGCACGCTGAAAGATGCGGTCACGCCAGAAGGCAGCCCGCTGACGCCCAGGGTTACCGGGTCTGTGAATCCATTTTGCGGCGTCACGGTCACGGTCCAGGAGGTGTGCCCGCCCTGAAACACTTTCCTCGACGCCGGTGTCACCGTCACCGTGTAATTGCCAGCAGCCTGCACCTCCAGACTTATGTTGACGCTGTGCGTGAGTGTTCCGCTCGTACCGCTAATGGTGAACGGATACGTACCGGGCGCCACCGAATTGCTGACCGTCACGTTGAGTGTCGAATCTCCACTCGTCAGAACCGGCACACTGAAGGTTGCCGTAACGCCCGCAGGCAGTCCACTTACTCCCAGGTTCACGGTTCCCGTGAAACCGCTCTGGGGCGTCACAGTCGCCGTCCAGGATGTGCTGCCGCCTTGAGGCACCTGTCGCGACGCCGGAGTCACGCCCAGCGAGAAGTCGGACGCCTGCACCTGCACCCAGTTTGCCACCGACGGCACGCCCGCTGAATTCACCACAAACAACATGTAATATCCCGGAGGCGCCAGGTTGCCATTAGACGGAGCGTTCACTAGCAGCGTGTTATTACCCTGATCGGTGAAGCTCATCCCAACCATCCGCTGATCCATGTCAAAGGCATGCGTCGCTGCTCCCGCGCGCATCAGCGCAATCGACCTCACATTGCTCGCGTCCGGAGTGCTGATCGCGAACGCCGACCCATAGGCAACCGTCCCCGGCGCACTCCCGATCGTCGGCCGCGTCGCTGAAATTACGTGTCCCTGACCATCAGTCGTGAACAGGTAGGCAGGCTGATAAATTTCCATTTCGTGCTGGTAAGTCCCGCGCTGCGGATTCCCACCCGCCACCCACACCGTCGCATCCGGCAGCAGCAGCGCCACCGAGTGATACAGCCGCGGAAACCCATTTGCCCCCGCGGAAGAAAACGTATTTGACACCGCGTCGTACAAGTCCGCATTCAGACTGGCGGAACTGTTTTGTTCATCATTCAGCGATCCGCCCAGCGCCAGCACATTCCCGCTCGGCAGGATCACCGCATTCATTTCAATCCGCGGTTCCGACATGCTCGGTCCGAATTGCCAGGTCGGCGTCGGCTGTGACAGTTCAATAATCTCGGTCGTAGCGGTCGAAGGATTCGCTCCACCCAGGATCATCACGCTGGGCGAATAGTTGTTTGCCGCTGTCAGCGGCAGCAACACCGAACTTCCATATCCGCGCGAGCCTCCGTATTTCGTCTGCGCGACGTTCTGCGTCCAAGTCTGTGTGCTGGGGTCGAACAACGCCGAATTCGCTCCCGGCCCTGAGTAGAACACTTTCCCGTTCGGCAGCAAGTTCATCCGCGGATAAAGCGGCGGCGTCCACGGCGCATTCACCGGAGAACTCCAACCAGTCCCCGCCGTGAAGAACTGCACCGCCGGCGTCGTGCCACCGTTCACATCGAGTCCGGAGAACGCCATCACGCGCCCATCGCCTAACATCGTTGCGGTCGGATACCAGCGTCCCACCGCCATAGATTGCACATTCGTGAAGCCGTTCGTCGCCGGATCGTACACTGCTACTCGCGTTTCGCCGTGGAACGGATCGTATTGCAGCGTTCCGCCCACGATCAGCGGACGCCCATCCGGCAGAATAACCATCCCATTGCAGAACATGTCCCATGAAATGGGTTGGGTCGTCACCAGGCCAGTCGCAGGGTCGAAGACCCCTGCTTGAAAGTTAGTGTTCCCGGCTACGTTACCCGACCCGGAAACAACCAGCACTTTTCCCGTATGCAGCATGGCAACGTGCACCGGATTGATCGGCATGGATGTGGGTAACGTTGTCCACTGTCCGACAACGTTTGCCTGCGCGGCCGCAAACACCGCTGCGAACAGGCATAGCAGAAATATTCCCACGGGCCGGGGAGCCCGCGCGATGAAGTAGCGCATTGAGCATCCTTCTCTGCGGGAGACTCAAAATTTCGGGACGCACGCTATGGCGGGACGTGCCGCGGTCCTCGAAACTTGTACCCAGGAGTTTAAAAGGGGAATTCCGCGAGCTTGGGGGAAGCCCGCGGCAAACTGCCATGCAGTATTGCGTGAGGGGG
>Ga0209701_10000785_pt1 | contig 19487 bp, 17 predicted proteins | sample CZO8metaG_4_FD_188356 | JGI IMG/M metagenome (GOLD analysis project Ga0209701, IMG submission 188356) | Vadose zone soil microbial communities from the Eel River Critical Zone Observatory, Northern California, USA - CZOApr15con2H3.8 metaG... | ecosystem: Environmental > Terrestrial > Soil >... | reverse complement strand
GCCGTCTCCATGAGGCTGCGCGAGGCCCTGGTCGACATCCAGCGCGGCGCCGCCCCGGATGTGCATCGCTGGATGCACCCCGTGCCGCTCGCGTAAAGCTAGAGCGCCCTCATTCGGTTGTTCTTCGGGTTGTGCTCGGTCTCAGGGCAGCCTCATACGTTAGATTGAAGAAATGATTGGATCTCGGAGGCTTGCCTGGCAGCCGGTCTGGCCGTTGGTGTTGGCCGTCCTGCTGCTGCTCGCAATCGTAGGCAGTAGGGCGCTGTCAAGTGCCTCTCCGCTGACGATGACGCACCGGAGCGTGGTCGCTCCGGCGATCGCAGCGCCGGCGGCCGCGACGAATTCGCAGACGGGGTCGATGTCCTCCACCCAACGAACGATCACGGCCTCGCCGCCGAAGGCGCCTGACGCCGCGGCACCAACGACCAATGAGCAGCCCAGTGTGGGGGGTCCTCCGGGAACTGCTCAGTGCCCTCCGCAGCCCCGAAGCGGGCTTCCTTGCGCGGCGCCCTGACGCCAACCGAATAGAAAAAGGGAAGGCCGGTCGCTGTTGCGACCGGCCTGTGCTGTTGGCGCTGTTCAGGACCCGATGCTCAGCTCGGTGATCCGCGTGTCCCAGTTGCCGAGTGAGGTGCGCGTCCCCGTACAGCTGCCCAATGATCCACTCAGCCATTGCGCGAAGGTGCATGTCTGCCCGATGTACTCAGATGCGATCCAGATGTTCGACCCATCGACCACAGCTGCGCCGTAATCGCCCCATCGTGTGCGTGGTGGATTGCCCACGAACGCCTTGTAGCTGGTGAACCCATCGTCCGGGCCCAGCCCGACGGCCGAGACATGGATCGAGCCGACTCCCGTCTTCACGTTAAACGGCGCATAGGCCGCACTCGGAAAGTCGTCGGTGCCGAGAAGGCTGAACGCGATCACGCCCACACCGCTTTCGGCGACGGCGAGAGCCGGGTAGGTCAGGTTGGTGTCGGCGGCGCCGACATACCCTTGATTCACGACCTGAGCGATGACTCCATTGGCGGTCAGGTGAGGCCGGGCCGCAAACCACTCGATGCCCGCCTGGGCCTTGCCGTTGACGATCAACGCGGTGTCGAGCGCCCCGAACAGCATGCCGTCCGCGAACATGACCTGCTGCATCCGCGTGTCGTTGCTGTCGATGACCGACTCGACCTCGTTGTGCGCCGGTTCAGCTGTGAAAAACAGCCGCCAGCATCCCGTCAAACCAGGCGCCACCGGTAGCGTCGTGTTATTGACGCATTGCGCCAGCGGGATATCGCCCGCCTTCTGGTTGGACAGCGGTGGCGCCGAGTACCGGCCTACCGTCAGCACCGTACTCGAGAGCGAGACGTCTGGAGCGGCCGAATCGAGAGACTGCGTGTTGCGCAGGGCCCAAACGATGAGGTCGCTCGAGGTCCTGTTCTGGAGCGGGTTGACCTCATCCGCGGCGTTCGAGCTCATGAAAAACTCGATCCCGTCGCGCGCGGTGTCGAAGTGGCCATTCGGGACCTCGGCCGGCCACACGGTGAATCCAGCCTGGCTGCCGCCCACGGCTTTGGTGGTGTCGATCTGGGTCACCAAGACGCTTGCCGCGTTGGCGGCCAGCTCCCGCTTCGACAACGCATAGATCTGGGCCGCCTTGAACTCCGGGCCGAAGAAGCTGTACTCGTTGGTTGTGATGTAGAAGCCGTTGGCGTCAGCCCCGATGTGCGGGTAGTCGCCTAGGCACGGCCCATGTCCCGTACCGTCTCGCTTGAGCGAGCAGGAATGATCAGGTGTCAGCTGCGAACCGTCATCCTGGACCGGGAGCCGATAGATGGTCCACGACCCTAGCGGGCTCGAGGTCTGGCTGACTGCGATGTCGAGATGGTTGGGGCCCAAAAAGGCACCGCTCGGCTTCGTTTCCAGCGTGAGGACCACGTGGAACCAGCGCTGGGTGGCCCCGTCGAAGTAGCAGCTTGGGTCGGTGACGAATGGCCCGCGCACGCCGGTCGTGCGGTTAATTGCCGGCGTATACCCGTAAAAGCTGTTCAGGTCGACGGGGTGTCCGAGCAGATTGGCGCCGGTGTGGTCGTAGACGGCCATGACGTCGTTTACGGTCTCGAGCACGAGTCCGTTGCCGGCGCACAGGCCCTGGTCTGGCGGTTCCAGCGAGAACTGGTTTCCGCCGCGCGCAAGGCGCTGCTGGCGATGGTTCAACCCGTCGAAGCCGACGACGATCTGGGGATTCGATCCCTCTCTCCTCTCGTTTCCCGCCCCCTCGCCCTTCCCGATCTTGCCGTTGGTCTGACTCCGGTTGACGATCGTCAGGCTGGGGGCGCTGCCGCTCGTAGCGGGAGAACCATCGTCGGCCGGCGCCACGGCGACCTCCGGGTCTTGCAGGTCGCCCGATCCGAGGTCGGCGGCCGCAAACGAAGTCGTCCCGGACGCTGGAATGTCACGCGAATTGGACCCGCTCGAGGCGGCTGACGCCGGAACGGCGCTTCCCAACAGCATCGGCACGGCAAGAGCGGCGGCCCCCGCCCGCGCCGCGAAGACGCGCACGGACAATCTGATCGACCCCAAGTCTCCCTCCCTACCTCTCCAGACCGAAAAACGTCGCGATTAGTGGCGGAAGTCTAGCCCCAAACCGGGACGCCGCTTCAGTCTTAATCCAGGTTTTTTGCAGCCGGCGCGCTGGCGCGATGCGTCATGAAATTCGTCTCGAGACAGAGGATGATTGACTCGCGTTGACCGCGAAACGAGTCGTCATCGTAGGCGGCGGCGGCGCTGGGGATGCGGCGGCCTTCGCTCTGCGCAAGAAGGGCTTCGGCGGCGAGGTGGTGATCCTCAGCGCCGACCGCGACCGGCCGTACGATCGTCCCTACCTCTCCAAGGAGTTCCTTCGAGGCGAGGTCGAGCTCGAAAAGGTGTTCCTGCACGACGAGGCCGATTACTCGAAGGAGAGGATCGAGCTCCGGCTCCAGCAAAGGGTGGTCGCGGGTTCGCTCGCCGGCAAGATGCTGTCCCTGCAGAGCGGAGACGAGGTGAAGTTCGACAGCCTCGTTCTGGCCACCGGCGGTACTCCTCGCCGGCTGCCGGACGCGCCCGACTCCTACAACGTGCTGACGTTGCGATCGCTGCGCGACAGCCAGGCGGTCCGCGATGCGCTCAAACCCGGAACGCGCCTGCTCCTGGTGGGCGCGGGTTTCATAGGCGCCGAGGTGGGCGCGTCAGCGCGACAGCTCGGCAAGGACGTGCTGATGGTCGAGTCAGCCCCCGTGCCGCTGGCACGCGCGCTGGGCGCGGAGGTGGGCGAGGTCTACGCCTCCATACACCGAGCCAGGGGGGTCGACGTGCGCACCGGCACCACGGTCAAGGAATGGCACAGCTACGGAGGTCGCGTCACGGGGGTGACTCTCTCCGACGGGCGCCGCGAAGAGGTGGACGTTGTGCTGATCGCCATCGGCATCGATCCCAACCTCGAGGTGCCGCGAGCGCTCGGCCTGCACATCGAGGGCTCCGGCGTGCGCGTGGACGAAGGCCTGAGAGCCGCGGACGGCGTGTACTGCGGTGGAGACATAGCGCTTCACCCGCACCCGATCCTCGAGCAAACGATTCGCGTGGAGCACTGGGAGGTGGCCAAGTACCACGGCCGCGGAATCGGGTCGTCGATCGCGTCGGGCCACGCGCCTGTGACCAGGCTGCCCTACTTCTGGTCCGACCAGTACGACGTCAGCCTCGAGTATCGGGGCTATGCCTCCGGGGACGACGAGGCTGTCTGGCGCGGCGACAAGGAAGCCCTTCGCTTCTCCGTCTTCTACATCCGCGGCGGGCGCATCATGGCCGTTCTTTCCGTGAACGACAAAGAGACAAATGAGATCGGCGGCAAGCTGGTCGAGAGCCGCAGGGCCGTGGACTCCAGATCCCTGGCGGACGCTGCGGTCGATCTGGCGGAGCTGGTCCCTACCGCCGGCTAACCCGGTAAGAGCCAGGGCAGCGCTTCTGCCAGGGGCCGCAGGAGCGCTTCCTGCTGCTCTTTGCTGATCAGGCCGTCTGCGAGCAGGCCGAGCGCGGCCGCGAACGCGGCGTTCTCGGCCTTGTGGCCCATCTCGCCGTGCTCCGCCCGCCAGGAGACCAGCGCCGACCCCGACTCCGTCATTCCGAAAAGGGTGCGTCGAACCTCGTCCCAGGCCGGACCGCGGTCGGCTTGCTCGATCGCATGCACCGCCGCCTTCTCGGCGTCGCGGAACGCGGCCAGCCCTTTCTCGCCGACGTGGTCATCCCAACCCTGCGCAACCCGCTCCACGCCGGTCGGCCCGAGCACGCGGATGTCCTCCATCAGGCGCGCGATCGTGCGCTTCTTCTCCGGGAATCCGTAGCCCTCGACGTCGACGCTCATCGGCGTCAAGCGTAACCGCGATTCAGGCGCGGGATATGAGCTTCGCGACGAGAATCGACGAGCGCCGAGGGTGGCGGAGGCTATCCCACCAACGCATGCCGGTCCGTCCGGGCTCCAGTTGAAGGATTTCGAAGCCGGCCCCCGCCACGGTTCGGGGCAGAGCCGCCGCGTCGATCGGGTGGTAGTGCTCGGCCAGCTCGGGGAATCCGGCCTCGGCGTAATAGGCCGCCGACCGGCTCCGCGCCAGGGCCTGGGCGCGGCCGTCACGGTACATCGGACTGTCGACCGCGATCACCAGGCCGCCGGGCCGGAGCACCCGCGCCGCCTCGCGGATCACCGCGCCGGCGGGCGCGTAGTGCAGCGAGGCGATGTAAAGCGCCGCGTCGACGGCGCCGTCGCGCAGGGGCAGGTGGCGCATGTCGCCCCGCACTTGCAGGACGTCTGGCCGGCCCTGGTCGTCAAGTAGATCGATCGCGATGACGTCCGCACCAGAAAGGTATCGAATGGCCCACCCGCCTCCCGACCCGATATCGGCGACGACCGGTCGTCCGACCCTTGCGCCCTGGCCGGCCAGGACGGCGGCCGCCCGCGCCGCCGACTCGAGCCGGCCGCGCCACAACCGCGGCTCGCCTGCCTCCGGATCCTCGCGTCCATCGCGGCCGATCCATCCCTCCCTTCGCCGGAGGGCGGTGTACTGCGCGCCGAAGCGGTCGGCTGCTACGCGCGCGTCATCGTCGAGCAGGTCCAGGCCGCCTCCCCGCGCGGCGATCGAGCGACCGCATCCGGGGCACGTCGACAGTCCCAGTGCCGGCGCCGACGCGCATCGCGGGCACATCAGGGACTGATACAGCCGAGTGGCTTGCAACTTCGTTGTCAGGCTGAGGGGAGGAGCTGGATTGAATCAACCGGGTGGATCTCTCGCCAGCCGTGGTTTGTGTCGAGCACCCAGGGTCCGTCGATCGCGATATGGTCGTCCAGCTTGGGAATGGGCAGTTTTGATTTCGGGCATCGCGCTGCCGACTGCGCATCCGGAGGATTCGTCGAGGTCGGGCAGTCGGGGGTGATCTCGGCCAGCATTGCGGGCTGCGCCTGGAAGTGGTTCTGGCCATTGAGCAGGTAGTCGTATCCGGGGTCGACTCGGAACCAGACGTGGTAGTCACCGTCATCTTCGTGTGCGACGTCGACCACCGTGCCCTCGGCGTGCTTGCAAGCGTCGAGCACCTGGAGCCGATCCGGGTTATGGACGCCCGCCTCAGGCGGGCCTGGGCGGCAACCCGCCGCCGGCGGAGATGTAGACGCAGCAGGCCCGCCGGTCGTCTCGGAGCAAGAGCCGAGGATGACGGCAACCGCCACGATGGTCAGCGCAGGAAAGCGGGGACCCATTTGAATCGCGACAGCGCGAATGGACCCGGGCCCGACACGATGACCTGGGCATTCACGAGCACGGCCAGGTAGTAGAGCCAGCGAAAGCCGTCGTCTTTGACCTCGAAAGCGACGACAAGCGCGAGACCGGTCGCCAGCAGCAGGCCAAGAATGCCGGCCCAGCGCGTGGCCAGGCCGAGAATCAAGAGGATCGCAACGAGCGTCTCGCCGACGGTCTGGGCGACGGCGAACAAGAACCAGTTCGGCGCCACCACGTTGATCAGGAGGTCGTGAAGCCCAGGGATCGGGTTGGCAGGCCCTGCCGATTGCATAAGGCCCTGCACCCACGCGACCCCGTTCCATTTCGTGCTGGCGAAGTAGAGCCAATAGAGGCCGACCGCGACGCGAAAGAGGCTCGGCCACGCCTCACTCATGAGCGTTCACGGCAACGACGAGGATAGCCATTGGCGGATCGGGCGCGAGCCCGACGGCTGCGGCGCCACGGGCCCACGCGGTTGTGCGCCCGTTCTGTATCGAGAGCACGTCGCGCTCCCCGTGCGCCGCGACGAAGACGGTGGATCCGGATTGCAGCACCTGGTCCGGGTCTTTGGGAGTCGCCAGTGTCGTGAAGGAGCCGGTCCCGGTGTCGTAAGCAAAAACACCGCCCGGAGCCGTGTCTTCTGGGTCATTTTCGGCGGCGATCAAGAGCGTGTCGCCTGCGCCAGGCGCCAGCCAGAACGGAAACAGTGGCAGCGGCAGTCCCACCCGATGGTCGTCGCCCGCGGGCACGAGCTCGGCTCGCTCGTAGTCGGCAGACCACAGCCGCCCGCCGGCAAAGGCGACGCCGAAGCCGTTTCCGGCCGCGAGCCGGCCGCCGCCGATGACGTTCAGCTGCCCCTGCGTGCCCGCTACCACGACGTGACCGGCTCCATCGGTGGCCATCGCTGCAGGACCCGGAGGTACTGGATGCGAGGCGAGCTCGCTGCCGGTGGAGGGCTCGAGCTCCACCACAGAGGCGCCGTCGAAAAGGCTGACGAACAGCCGTCCCTGGTGAAGGAGGAGGCCGAAAGGCGCCCCGCCGACATGGTGCTTCCAGGCCACCTGGAGACCCGGGAGGCGCACCGCGTAAACGTCGCCTGGGGCGCTGTCGGCGACATATGCGGTTTTGCCGTCGTCGGCAACGATCACCGCCACCAGGTCTTTCCCCACGGCGACCGAGCCCTGTTCTGTCCCGTCCTTTAGAGACAGGAGCACCAGGCCCGACTCTGGATAAGCGTGCGTGGAGGCGGCCGGCGGCTGGCCGCCGCACGCAACCATGAGGGCCGCCAGCGCTGTCGCTACTTGAGCGCGCGTAGCACAGGGTCGGTGGCGAGCTGGAAAGCTCTGGCAGCCGGTCGCAGGTGCAGCTTGTTCAGCCGGTGCTGGATGGCGCCTTTGAGGATCGCCGCCCGCAGCTTGTTCTCCGAGAAATCCGTGTTGAACAGGAGCCGGTTGTGCCGGACCTTGTGCCACTCGCCTTTCTGACGCCGCTCGTGGACGCGATCGTAGAAGCCGGTGCCCGGCAGCGGGTAGGCGATCGTGTAGCTCACGTAGTCGAGCGGCAGGCTGCTCGAGAAGTTGATGCTGCGGATCAAGGAGTCGGTGGTCTCGCCGAGGTATCCGACCATGAAGAACCCGGCCGCCTTGATGCCGGCCGCGACGCACGCCTCGACCGCGGCGCGAGCCTGGTCGGGAGTGATCCCCTTCTTCATCTCCTTCAACACGTTCGCGTCGCCCGACTCGATGCCGAAGAAGATCCGCTTGCAGCCCGCGCGATGCATCTGCTCGAACAGCGCCTGGTCGACATGCGTGACCCGGCTGAGGCACTCCCAGGTAAGCGGCAGATGCTCAGCCTCGATCGCCTGCGCCAGCTCGAAGGTGCGCTTGTAGTTGAGCGTGAACAGGTCGTCCGACATCCAGATGTGGTCGTAACCGAGCTCGGCGATCTCGCGCATCTCCGCCACGACGGATTCGACGGGACGCGCGCTGAACAGGTCGCCGAAAACCGACTTGTGGCAGAAGTCGCAGCGGAAGGGGCAGCCTCGGGTTGCCATCAGCGGAGTGGTCGCGTCCTTCCAGTGCTTGCGCCAGTAGCGAATGTATTGGGCGTTTGGGATGTCGCCGCGGTAGGGCAGCGGGAGGTGCGACATGTCCTTGCTGCGGACACGCGGCTCCGTGCGAACGATGTCGCCGTCGCGCTTGAACACGAGCCCGGGGATCTCCTCGAAGCGCCGGTCGTCGAGGTGCTGAACGATCTGCACGATCGTCTCCTCGCCCTCGCCGACGGCGACGAGGTCGAACTGATCGACAAACGTGTCAGGCTCGCCCGAGGGATACGGACCGCCGACGACAGTAAGCGCCTTGTCGCGCACCTGCTCGGCCAGGGAGAGCGCCTCGTCCTGCATGGTGATCATGCAGTAGATGCCGATCACGGCCGGCTGCAGCCGTTCGATTTCCGCCAGGACCTCGCGACGCTCCAGGAACGTGTGGTCGATGTGACGCACGCTGTAGCCCGCGCGGCGCAGCGACGCGCTCAGGTACATCAGCCCGAGGGACGGCATGATCCAGTGCCGCCCCTGGGCAGGGGCGCGCTGCGGATACACCAGGACGACGTCGGTTCTGTCCAACTCTCTCACCTCGCTTCCTGAACCTTGATGAAGTAGCTCGTACCCGTGAACGACGGCCCGAAGATGTAGTCGATGCCGGCCCAGTCGAAGTCGGGCCGTATGAGCTCGCGCCCGCCGTGCATCTCGGCGCCCGCGATGGCGGGCAGCGAAAACTGCAGGCCGAGGCTCCTGGATTGGAGCCGCGCCCACGTCCCCGATAGCGGAACCCAGATGCCAAACCGCGAATCGAGCAAGGGGCCGGTGAGGTTGGCGGAGGCCAGGTCGTTGAAGGCGGCCGATTCCTCGTTCAGGATGCCCACCTCGGTGTACCCCGGTGCGAGGCTGACGACCCGGACCGACACCTGGATGCCAGACACATCCACCACGTAGATGACCTCGATGCTGCCGCGCGACTCGATCGGCACGAAGGCGTAGTCGTGCGCGGCATCACCGCCGATCTCGTCCATCTGGTAGGTCCGCCTCCAGATCGTCTTCTCCGGCGTGGAGGCGTCGACCGTCGTCGCCGTTCGGGAATAGACCCACCCGTCCGGGTAATGGACGATCGGCACGCCGAAGCCCATGCCCTCTCCGGCCGCGCTCTGGCCGGCGATCTTCAGCACGAGCCCTTTGGCGAGTGGCGCGGTCTTGCCCTCCCCATCGGCAGGCCCGATCACGGCATCCAGCCCTGGCCAGATCGACTGCATCTCGAGCGCCGCTCCGAACCGGTACGCGTGCACGGTCTTGCCCCCGGCGACCTGGTAGCCGTCCTGGGGGCCGAGCGGGGCGAAGGGAGGGCTCAAGCGGCCGGCAGCGAGGTCGGGGAAGACCTCGGTGGCGCGGTAGTAGCTGATGTCCTCGAGGACGAGGTCGGTGACTCCATGGGTCTTCATCCATTCGATGGCCTGTTCGCGGCCGAGGGGAAGAACCTGGGAGCCTGTGATCTGGTCTGGCGGCTTGTGGCTGTAGTAGGCGGCGGCCGGCGAGTCAGTGAGCAGCATCCCGGGACCGTTGGAGGCGGCCCTGCCCGCGGCCGCCAGGCCGGCGTTGTCTGCGGCGAAGCCGGCAAAGGTCGGTAGGAACGCCACCGCGAGAAGGGCGCCCGCAAAGGCGGCGCCCAGCCGGGCCAGCGCCGGCTGCCGGTCGAGCGCGGCAGCGGCGAGCAGCGCCAACGACGGCAGCGCCGGGTACAGGTAGCGATGGCTTCCGCTGTAGGCGCCGACGGCCACGAGGCCGACCACTGCGCATAGATAGATGAGCGCAGGCGCGTGGAGGAATCGCAGCGCGGCCGGTCCGCCTACGGATCCTGGACGCCGGATCGCCCAGGCGAGCCCGACCAAACCCAGCGCAAACAGCGGCAGCGCCGCAAGTCCATAAGTGCTCGTGAGCTCGAGCACACGGGCGATCCCCCCGCCCGGGATGCTGCCGCGCGCGGCGGCGGAGAATACCTCGGCCGAGCCGCGCGCGATCGAGTGGCTGGCGGGCGCATAGCCGAGTTGCACGAAGATCAGCACCCCGACCGCCGGCAGCGCCCAGGCGGCGGCAGGAATTGGTCGCGATGCGCGCCTGGTCACGCGCGCGTGGAGCTGCTCGACGACGATGACAGCGATGGCGGCGATGATCCAGATCCACGCCTTGGTGGCGGTGATCGCGGCAAACGTCGCGAGTAGCCCTGCAAGCCGCATCCGGCGCCGGACCGCCGCGAGCGCGCCGCCGACGAGCAGCGCGGTCATCAGCGGCTCGACCACCGCCGAGCCCGAGGTGAAGAGGAAGACCGGATTGAGCACGAGCATGATCACGGCCAGGCGCCCCTGCCTGACGTTGGGCGCAATGAAGTAGACGCACGCGAGCGTCGCCAGGCCCAGCAGCGCGCCGAGTGCTTTCAATGCGCCGAGCTGCCAGAACCCGAACAGGCGGAGGATCGCAGCAGCGAGCACGTGATAGCCCGGCAGCCAGGTGTCCTCCATGCCGAAGAGCGGGTCGTGCAGGTGTCCGGTCGAGGCGAGGTTCGCGGCAATGAGCCAGTGGCCGTAGCCGTCCTCGAACGGTTCGGGCATCTGCGCGACGACCAGGAGCAGCAGGCCGCATAACCCAAGGAGCAGGGCCGCCGGCGCCGCCAGCTCGAGGCGCCCCAGCGCGCGCCGGCCCATACGGCGCAGGGTCACGACTCCGATCAGGTCGGCCGCGCTGAGCGTGGCGACGGAGAGAAAACCGACTGCAAAGAGGCTGGAGTAGATCGCAATCAGACCCTGGCTCGCGGCGAGCGCAGGCGGCACGATCGCAAGCGAGGCCAGCCCAAGCAAGGTTTCGCCCAGAGCCCGCGGGTCGCCGACCCGGACGTACGCCCCATCGCGCCATTCCTGGCCGCGCTCGACGATGCGGTACTTCGGCGTGCGTACGAACTCACCGCCGCGTCGTGCGGCGCGCGCCAGCGCGATCAGCGTGTTGAACGACATCCCGGCTCCGACCGCCTGGCACAGCAGAGCCGGTGCGCCCGACCACCAGGGCCGCCCGCGCCGGGTCTGCGCGACCATGAAGCCGATCCACGGGGAGATCCCGATTGCGACGACGAGGACCGACGCGTCGGCCAGCTGCCATGGGAGCCTGAAGCCGGGGTGCGAGGCGGCGAGCAAGAGCACCGGGTAGCAGGCGAGCTGGATCAACATCACCGGACCGACTCCATACGCGAGCAGGTGCACGGCGGCCTGGAACTTGACCGCGAGGCGGTTCGAGCTGCGCAGGACCGGGATCAGCAGGTTGAACGCGGACTGGAAGCTTCCCGTCGCCCAGCGCGATTGCTGGCGCCGATACGCATCGATGGACACGGGCAATTCCTCGGGCACGACGAGGTCCTCGATGTACGCTGCCCGCCAGCCGCGAAGCTGCGCGCGGTAGCTCAGGTCCAGGTCCTCGGTGAGCGTGGCCGCGCTCCACCCGCCGGCGTCGTCGATGGCCGCGCGCCGCCACACGCCCGCGGTGCCCGTGAAGTTCGTGAAGTAGCCCTTGTCCGAGCGCACCGCCTGCTCGACGAGGAAGTGGAAGTCGATCGCGAGCGCCTGCAGGCGCGTGAACCACGAGTAGCCCTCGTCGAGGTGGCCCCACCGCGCCTGCGCGAAGCCGGCGCGGGGATCGTCGAAGACGCCCAGGGTGCGGCGCAGGAAGTCGCGTGGCGGGACGAAGTCGGCGTCGAAGATGGCGATGAACGGGGCACGTGTCAGCGTCAGACCGTGCGCCAGGGCGCCGGCCTTGAAGCCCGCCCGCGTACCGCGCCTGACATGCGCCACGCTGACGCCCTTTCGCCGCCAGTGCGCGGCCCGCCGGCTGACGATGGCGGAGGTGTCGTCGTCCGAGTCGTCGAGGACCTGGACCTCGAATCGGTCGCGAGGCCACTCCATCGCGCACACCGCATCGATCACGCGCTCGGCGACGTAGCGCTCGTTGTAGATCGGGATCTGCACGCAAACGTCGGGCTCGCCCCCGATCGCGATCGCGTTGCGAACGGCCGGGCGGATGCGGATCGAGCTCCAGGTCAGGTACAGCAGGTTCACCCCGAAGCACAGCAGGGCGAAGCTGGTCGCGGCGAGGATGCCGAGCGTGATCATCGCGATCACGTCGGGTCCGGCTCGTCGAAGAGCGCGTACGGGCGCATGGTGGCGCGCACATAAGCGACCCGGGCCAGCGCCTCGGGCTTGTCACGGCGAGTCCACTGCATGTAGCGCCAGGCGGCGCCCCCGACCCGGCGAGCAGCGCCGTCGAGAAAGGCGGGAAAGAGCCACTCGGGGAGGCGGGGAAGTGGCGCCGGGTCGGGGAAGCAGTCCGGCCTCGATTCGAGCTGTGGAAATTGGTCAAGCAGCGCGGGGTTAGCCTGAACGACCTCGTTGAAGAAGTCAGCGCCGAAGACCGGCTGCGACATCAGCATCTCGAACGCCATGTCCTCGTCCTGCCGCGCGAGCGGGCGGCACTGGGAGCGCTCGAGGATCAGGTTGGCGGTCATCAGTCGCGGCGCGATTGGGCGTCGCGTCAGGTCGTCCACCGGCTTGGCGCGATGGCGCAGCGCATGCAGCAGACCCAGGAGGTTGACTGCCACATAGGCGAGGTGGCGCCGGCCGTCGTCGACGATCAGGTTCAGGTCGACATCGTCCGACGCCCTGAAACCTCCGCTCGCAAGCGATCCGGCGATGGAGACGCTCCGGATGAAGGGGGCGAACCAGACGAGCGTGTCGACGAATCGGTGCGTCATCTCAAGGTAGCGGGGCGCATCCGAGTGGTGAGCGACCGCGCGCGAGCGGATGGCGCCGGCGCGCGTCCCGTCCGAACTCCGGAGGACAAGGTCGTGTGCGAGGGTCAGGTCAGGCGAGGCGGCCACCGCCCACCGCACATCCCCCTCGGAGAGCGCGCCGCCGAGGCAGACGTCACCAAGGCGTTCAGGTCCGAGCGCGAAGCCCCGGCGCGCCAGCAGGGCGACTGTCCGGCGCACGCGGTCTGACGTGGATGAGGTCTGGGCTGGTGAATGGCCGATCACCGAATCGCCTCCAAGAGTCCGACGGCTCCTAGGCCGATACGTCCCCGGGTTACGTCAAGTGTCCGATTTCGGTCATCATCGGTGCTGGCGCCGGCCCATTCACCCCAGGAGCTCCCATGACCGCCGATGGACACTTCAAGGTCCCAACCCCCGTCAATGAGCCAGTGCGCGCCTACGCGCCCGGCGATCCCCACCGGAAGAGCCTCAAGGCCAGGCTGGCCGAGCTGACCGACGCCCGCACCGAGGTCCCGATGCAGATCGGGGGCGAGCGGCGTTGGGGGGCTTCGCGAGCCGACATCCGGTCGCCGCACCGAAAGGAGCTCAGCATCGCCGAGTACGCGGTGGGGGCTCCCAAGGACTTCGATGATGCCATCGCCGCAGCGCTCAAGGCCCGCCGGTCCTGGGCCGCGACGTCGTTCAACGAGCGTGCCGCGGTGCTCCTGAGGGCGGCATCGCTCCTCGCCGGTCCGTGGCGAGACACCATCAATGCGGCCACCATGCTGGGGCAGTCGAAGACCGTCCACCAGGCCGAGATCGATGCCGCCTGCGAGTCGATCGACTTCTGGCGGTACAACGCGTTCTTCGCCGATCAGCTGCTGGCCCAGCAGCCGTTCAACGACGGCACCGCATGGAACCGCCTCGAATACAGGCCGCTGGAGGGCTTCGTATTCGCCGTCAGCCCGTTCAACTTCACCTCCATCGCCGCCAACCTCCCCACCGCGGCCGCGCTCATGGGCAACACAGTCGTCTTCAAGCCTGCGACGCAGACGCTGCTGGTGAGCCACTTCTTGATGGAGATCTTCAACGAGGCAGGCCTGCCGCCCGGCGTCATCAACATGGTCAGCGGCGCCGCATCGAAGCTCTCCGAGCAGGTCCTCGGGCACAGGGAGCTGGCGGGCATCCATTTCACGGGGTCGACCGAGGTCTTCCAGGGCATGTGGCGGACCGTCGGCCAGAACGTGGACCACTACCGCACCTACCCGCGGCTCGTCGGTGAGACAGGCGGCAAGGACTTCGTGGTCGCCCACGAGTCCGCCGACTCGGACGCGCTGCGCACCGCTCTCATCCGCGGCGCTTTCGAATATCAAGGCCAGAAGTGCTCGGCCGCGTCTCGCGCCTACATCCCGCAATCCATGTGGAAGCGGCTGCGGTCCGAGATGGCGGATGAGGTCGATGCCATCGCCCAGGGGGACGTCGCGGACTTCCGCAACTTCATGGGCGCGGTGATCGACGGCAATGCCTACGCCAAGCACATGAACGCCATCGACTTCGCGCGCAAGTCCGAGACGGCGACGATCGTCGCCGGCGGCAAGGGCGACGACAAAGTTGGTTGGTTCGTGCGACCAACGGTAATCGAGACCACCGACCCCGACTTCAAGCTGCTGAAGGACGAACTTTTCGGCCCCATCCTCACCGTCTACCCCTACGCCGACGGGAAGTTCGAGGACACACTCGAGCTGGTGGACCGCACTGGCCCATATGGGCTGACGGGAGCGATCTTTGCGCGCGACCGGCAGGCGATTCGGAAGGCATCCGAGACCCTGGTCAACGCGGCGGGCAACTTCTACATCAACGACAAGCCGACCGGCGCTGTGGTCGGGCTGCAGCCTTTCGGCGGCGCGCGCGCTTCCGGCACCAACGACAAGGCGGGCTCGATCCTCAACCTCATCCGCTGGACCAGCCCGCGTGTGATCAAAGAGACATACGTCCCACCCACCGACCACCGATATCCCTTCATGGATGCGGAGTAGGCCGGCGAAACAGTGACGGTTCGGTACGAACCCGACGGGCCGGTGGTCGTCGTGACCATCGATCGGCCTGACGTCCGCAACGCGATCGACCCGGACACCGCGCGCCGGCTGGTCGATTGCTTCGAGCGCTTCGCGGATGACGATGGCCTGTCCGTGGCGGTCCTCACCGGCGCGGGCGGCAACTTCTGCTCGGGCTTCGACTTGAAGGCGCTTGCCCGTGGAGAGGGAAACGTGCTCGAGGAGACGGGTCCCGGTCCGATGGGCCCAACCCGAATGAGCCTCGAAAAGCCGGTGATCGCCGCGATCGAAGGCTACGCGGTCGCCGGTGGCATGGAGGTGGCGCTGTGGTGCGACCTCCGGGTCGCCGCGAGGGATGCCACGCTCGGGGTGTTCAACCGGCGGTTCGGAGTCCCGCTCATCGACCTCGGCACGATTCGCCTTCCGAGGATGATCGGGCAGGGACGCGCGATGGACCTAATCCTCACGGGACGCCCGGTGCCGGCCGTCGAGGCCCTGGGCATCGGCCTGGTCGAAAGGCTGGCGCCTTCCGGCCTTGCGCTGGCCGAGGCCCTGGCGCTGGCGCGGCGGCTGGCCGAGTTCCCTCAGGGCGCCTTGCGCGCCGATCGCCGGAGCTTGCTCGCGCAGTGGGCGATGAGCATGGACGAGGCGATGCGACACGAGTACAGGGGTGGAATCGAGGTGGTCCGGTCGGGGGAGTCGCAGGCGGGCGCGCAGCGTTTCACGGAGGGCACCGGCCGGCACGGCGAGTAGCTGTCTTGACAATGATTGTCTAGACAGCTAATCTTGGCAGCGTGCGGAGCAACGAAGAGGTCGAGCAACCGCCGGCCTCGGATGAAAGTGAAACCATCTGTTCCCTGGTCTTTCACGTGGCCCGGGATGTGCGCGTGGCGCTCGAGCGCCAGCTCTCCTCTCACGGCATCACCTCGCAGCAGGCGACCCTGGCCCGGCTGCTTCGCGCCTGGAAGCACAAGAACAAGCCGAGCCCCTTCCAAATCGCGGCGCGCCTCGGCACCGACGGCGCCGGCGTGACCCGCCTAATCGACCGGCTCGAGGCCAAGGGCGTCGTGGTCCGTCATGTCGGCGACGGCGACAGGCGGATGATCTCCATCGAGCTCACGGCCACCGGCCTGGCGATCGCCAAAAAGGCCGCGCCCACTTTTCAGAGCGTGAACCGGCAGCTGCTCGACGGCTTCACCGAGCCGGAGGTCGAGCTACTCACCGGCATGCTGCGCCGGCTGGGCGACAACGCCAGGAGCTTGAGCGAATGAGCGGTTCGGAAGCGGTGATCCAGGCCAACGGCCTGGTCAAGCGATACGGGCAGCTCGAGGCCGTGCGGGGGATCGACCTCGAGGTCCAGCACGGCGAGATCTTCGGCTTCCTTGGCCCGAACGGCGCCGGGAAATCCACGACGATCTCAATCCTGTGCACCCTGCTCACGCCCACCGCCGGCACCGCGAGGGTGGCCGGCATCGACGTCGTCCGCGACCCGGCTCGTGTGCGCCAGCGCATCGGTCTCGTCTTCCAGGACCCGTCGCTGGACGACGTGCTGACCGGCCGGGAGAACCTCGAGTTCCACGCTTTCATCTACAGCGTCCCCGCGGCCGAGCGCGCCAAGCGCATCGACGAGATGCTCGCCCTGCTGCAATTGTCCGACCGTGCAGGCTCGCAGGTGAGGACCTACTCGGGAGGCATGAAGCGGCGGCTCGAGATCGCCCGCGGCATGCTGCACCAGCCGCAGATCCTGTTCCTCGACGAGCCGACGCTCGGCCTCGACCCACAGACGAGACAGAGCATATGGACGCACCTGAACGAGCTGCGCGACAAGAAGGGCATCACCATATTCATGACCACGCACTACATGGACGAGGCAGAGTACTGCGACCGCATCGCGATCATCGATCGCGGCCAGATCGTCGCCCTCGGCACGCCCGATGAGCTCAAGGCGATGGTCGGCGGCGACGTCGTCACAATCACGTCGAGCACGCCGGATGAGGCGGCCAAAGAGATCGAGGGGATGCTGGGCGTCACGCCGGTTCGTGACGACGGCAGCCTGCGCATGGAGGTCCCGGATGGCAAGGTCTTCGTGCCTCGGCTGGTGCGAGAGCTGACGGCCCCGGTGGACACGGTCACGCTGAGGCGGCCGAGCCTGGATGACGTCTTCCTGAAGCTGACCGGGCACGCCATACGTGACGAAGAGGCGGGGACCAAGGACCAGATGCGCGCCATTGCGAGCCGGTTCATGGGGCGGCGTCGATGAGCCTGACGGCAGCCTCATCCGGCGCAGCGGCCGCATCATCTGCCGCGGAGCGGGCCGACACGCGGATGGCGAGCCTGCGTGCGATCTACATCATCTGGTACCGAGATATCCTCCGCTACTGGCGCGACCGCTGGCGGCTCGTGGCATCGCTGGCACAGCCACTGCTGTTCCTGGTCGTCTTCGGGTCGGGGCTGAGCTCTGCCCTGGGCGGTGGGACGCTGTTCGGGGCGTCCCGCGGCTTCACCTACATCCAGTTCATGTATCCCGGCATCATCGGGATGGCGATCCTGTTCACCGCGATCTTCGGCGCCATGTCGATTGTGTGGGACCGCGAGTTCGGATTTCTCAAAGAGGTGCTGGTGGCGCCGATCGACCGGTCGGCGGTGGCGATCGGCAAGGCGCTTGGCGGCACGACCCAGGCCATGATCCAGGGCCTGATCCTGCTCGTTCTGGCGCCCTTCGTCGGCGTGAAGATCAGTGCCCTCACCGTCATCGAGCTGATCCCGCTTGCCGCCGTGCTCGCGTTCGGGCTCTCTTCATTCGGCGTCGCGCTCGCGTCCAGCATGAAGTCGCTGCAGGGCTTCCAGGTGGTGATGAACTTCCTGATGATGCCCATGTTCTTCTTGTCCGGCGCCCTGTTCCCGCTGCGCAACCTGCCCGGCTGGATGACCTGGTTGACGCGGCTCGACCCAGCTTCTTACGGGATCGATCCGCTGCGCCGAGTCGTGCTCTCGGATTCAGGCCGGTCCGCCGGGCAGATCGAGCAGTTCGCCCTGACGATCGGCGGTCACGTCCTCCCGATCATGCTGGAGGCCGGCATCATGCTCGCCTTCGGCGCCGTGATGCTCGGGATCGCGGTCTTCATGTTTCAGCGCCGCGATTGAAAGTAAAACGAGAGCCGCGATCTCGCCGGCGATCAAAGGCAGCGGCCCCCATTCGGTGATCCCTTCCGCGGCGACGACCAGGACGAGCACGAACGCCCACGACCAGCGCGGCCGTCGCGCTATGCGGAGATAGAACCAGGCAGCGAGGCCGAGCATGACGAGGTCGTCCATGTGCAGATATGGGCTGGCCACCAACCCGCCGATGATTGCCGTGACGTACATCCACTCAGGCGATCTCCTGCGAAATCGATAGACCAGGCCGATGGCCCAGATCGCGATGGCGGCCTGCAGCGCGCGCGTGACGGTCAGGTTCCCGAGGTAGGGGGCGAGCGTGAGCGCCTGGTTGACGGGAACGCCTGCCGCGAAGGTCAACCGCTGCTCGTACGTCGCAATACCCCCCGGACCGACGTTGACGGCTGACGCGAGGGCGAGGAGGCCGATCGCGAGCGCGGCGCCGGCGAAGGCGCGGTACCGCCCGCCCACCAGCAGCGCGATCGGCAACAGAAAGCCAAGCTGCGGTTTGAACACGATGAGGCCGAGCGCGAGGCCCGACTCGAGCTGGCGGCCTCTGCGGAGCAGGAAGTACGAGCTCGCCGCGCCGAACGCGACAAAGAGGCCCGGCTGGCCGAGCTGAAGCGCGTAGATGGTGGGCAGCCAGGCCAGCGCTGCCACCAGGTGGATCAGGCGTGCGCGGTCGGCCCCCGGCGCGGCCAGGTACCAGGTCCCTGCCAAAGCAGCCAGCAGTAGGCCGCTCCACGCCAGGTAGGCGACGGGATACGGGAGCAAGGTGAAGGGGAGCGCGAGCCAGGCGACCGGCGGCGGGCTGATGTATCGCGCCAGCTCCGCTATCCCGATGCCGGAGCCCATCGCGTTCAGCTCGGATTGCTGGAGTCCCAGGTCGTAGATCGACGGCCAGCCGTGGCCGGCCCCGATGCGCGCCGCGGCGTAATAGAACGTGAAGTCGTTGTGGAAGTGGTCGGACGCGTAGGCGACCATCCACTGATAGAGGTCGAACCCGGCGAAGATCACCGCGGTCGTCGCCCCCGCCGCGATGCCAAGGTTGCGCCACCGCCTGGGTCCGCCCACGTCACCCGGATCGTAGGGCTCAGTTCCCGTACCTTGTTGTCGCCGTGCCAACATCGGGTTTCGAGCCGCGCGTGCTGGAGCTGACCGACCGGACCAGGGTCCACGTCCGGCCGATCGTCCCCGAGGACGAGCCGCTCCTGATCGAGGCGGTGGCGGCGATGTCGGAACGCTCGGTGTACTTCCGCTTCTTTTCGCCCTTGAAGCGTCTCCCCGATGCGCTCGCCCACCGCCTGGCGGTGGTCGACTATCAGGACCGCTTCGCCCTGGTCGCCACGACGCACAAACCGGCGAGCAAGGAGCGCATCGTCGGGGTCGCCCGTTACGACCGCGTCGTCGGCACCGACGTGGCCGAGACGGCGGTCGCGGTGGTGGACGAGTTCCAGCGGCGTGGGTTGGGGAGCGCGCTCCTGACCATCCTGGGCAAGGTGGCACGCGATCACAGCATCAATACGTTCACGTTGATCGTGCTGCCGGAGAATCAGCAGATGCTCGGCCTGCTCCGAAAGATGGGCTGGATCCATCAAGCCAAGCTGACGGGCGGCGTCTACGAAATCAGCTTCGATCTACCTGAGGGC
>Ga0209701_10000784_pt1 | contig 19489 bp, 18 predicted proteins | sample CZO8metaG_4_FD_188356 | JGI IMG/M metagenome (GOLD analysis project Ga0209701, IMG submission 188356) | Vadose zone soil microbial communities from the Eel River Critical Zone Observatory, Northern California, USA - CZOApr15con2H3.8 metaG... | ecosystem: Environmental > Terrestrial > Soil >... | reverse complement strand
GATGTTAACTGAAGCCTGGGTTGAATTAACATACGGTTCCCACTAAGTGGCCTGGCAAACTTCTCCCGCCGACCCCAAGCCGTCCCGACTGACGCTTCCGACCGGCTCTGGCGGATCGTTCGGGGCGGCGTCACGGCGGTCGCGGTGGCCAGGAGCTCTCCCCCGCGAATGGAGGCGGTTCGCCTTCGCCGCGTTGCTTGCATTCGTGTTCGCCGTCGCTTTCCTCATCTGGACCACGTTTCGGATCGGCGGCGACAAGACCACGATCGCGGTGGACGACATCGGCGAGGCGGTGGCGTCTGGCGTCGCCGCGATCAGCCTCGCCCTCGCTGCTCGCCGGTCGTCAGGTCGCCTCCGTGCGGCGTGGGCGCTGATAGCGGCCGCCGCAGCGAGCTGGACCCTGGGCGAGGTCATCTGGTCCTGGTACGAGGTCGTCCAGGGTGTGTCCGTTCCGAATCCGTCGGCGGCCGACGCGGGCTTCCTCCTCGAGATCCCCCTCGCTATCGCGGGGATTCTCGCCCTGACTTCCGCCCCGAGCCGCATGGCCACGCGCGGCGAGGCCGTGCTGGCGGGCGCGATCGTGGCCCTCTCGCTCCTTTTCGTCGCCTGGGCGCTCGGACTCCGCGCCGTTTACGACCAGTCGCAGCAGCCGGTGCTCGCGACCCTGATCGGGCTGGCTTACCCGATCGGCGACATCATCACCATCACCGTTCTGATCACTGCGCTGCGCCGCGCGACCAGGGCGCAGCTCGGCCGCATGCTCCTGCTCATCGGGGGTTTGGGCGCGAACACGGTGGCCGACAGCGCGTTCACATACCTCAATGCCAACGGCTCATACGGCGCGATCGGGAGCATCCTCGACATCGGCTGGGTGATCGGCTTCCTGATGATTGCCCTGGCGCCACTTTGGCCCGTCCCGGCGGTCCAGGTCAAGACAGAGGATGGACCTATCGACCTCTGGCAGATGGCGCTGCCCTGGATGGCCGTGCTGGCGGCTGCCCTGGTCGCGATTCGCTTCGCGGTGACGAATCAGACGATGGACCAGTTCATGACCGTCCTCGCCGGCAGCATCGGCGTGCTCCTGGTCTGCAACCAGATCCTGACCCACCGCGATTCGCTCGACCTGCTCGCCAAGAGTCATCGGGCCGAGGCTCAGCTTCAGACCCACACCGAGCTGCTGAACCAGGTGATCGTCCAGGCCCCGCTCGGCATCGCGCGTGTGGGCGTCGACATGAAGGTGATCGACGCCAACCCACGCTTGGGCGCCCTACTGCGCACCAAGCCTGCCGACATGATCGGCGTCTCCGTCGCCAGCTTCCTGCCGCCTGAGGAGATGGAGAAGGTGGTCCAGGCCTTCAAGCCGTTGTGGGAGGGCGCCGTGGACAACATCGAATCGGACAGCCACGCCCTGTGCGCCGACGGCACCACCGTATGGCTGCACTGGAGCGCGACATCGATCAAGACGGCCAGGGGCCGTATCGACTTTTTCCTGGCCATGTTCGAAGACGCCACCACCGAGCACACCGCACAGGACGCCGCGATGGCCAACCTTGCGGGGTTGGAGCGGCTCAGCCAGTTGAAGAGCGAGTTCGTATCTCTGGTCAGTCACGAATTCCGAACCGCGCTGGTGGGCATCCAGGGCTTCAGCGAGATGATCCACGACCAGGAGCTTTCGCCGGAAGAGACGAAGACGTTCGCCGGCGACATCAACAAGGACGCTCAGCGCCTCAACCGCATGATCACCGAGATGCTGGAGCTCGACCGCATCGAGGCCGGGCGCATGATCCTCAACATCGTGCCGGTGGACCTCAATGCCATCGTCATGGAGGCGGCCGAGCGGGCCCGCGCCACGAGTCACAAGCACACGATCGTCACGCGGCTCGATCCCGAGTTGCCCGCCGCGCGTGGAGACTCCGACCGCCTGTTCCAGGTCGTCTCCAACCTGCTGAGCAACGCCGTGAAATATTCGGCCGGCGGTGAGGTCCTGGTCACCAGCCAGGCTGGGGACGGCGTGCTCCGGGTCAGCGTCCTCGATCACGGTCTGGGCATCCCCCCCGACTTCGTGAAGAAGCTGTTCGGCCGCTATGAGCGCTTCGAGGGCAAGGACAAGACCAAGGTCATCGGCACTGGCTTGGGCCTGGCGATCACCCGCCAGATTGTCGAGCTGCACGGCGGGAAGATCTGGGTCGACAGCACAGTCGGGGCCGGATCCGAATTCCACTTCACCCTCCCGGTGGGAACTCCGGTGGCAGCTTCGGCTAGCTGAACGCTGAGCGGGTCTTCTTACCCCACAGCAGCCAGACCACGGCCACCGGCAGCGCGACGTCGACCAGGAGCGCGACCGGCCCCCGATTTGATCCGATCGGGAGCAGGAGCTGCAACGCCGACCCGACGATGCAGATGACCTCGAGGGTCAGCGCGACGCGGCGAGCCCACCTGCGGCGCCACAAGACCCCGATCGCGACCAGGCACGTCGCCAGGGCGACGATCAGGGTCACGAGCCCGAGGGCGGCCATGTGCAGCTCGCCCGCGAGCCCAAACGGGACGGCTGAGAGCCCCGCCACCATCCAGAAGATGGACTGCAGGAGGAGCAGGACGAAGGCGCCTTCGGGACGGCTCGTCTGGCTGGAGTCAACCAGTGGCGCATGGCCGGCATCGTTCGTGACCATCACGTTCGGTCCAGGGCCGCCACCACCGACGGGTCGATGTCGACCGCGAACGGGCCACCTTTAGGGTTGTCGACGATCCAGACGTGCAGCATCGGCGACACGCTGATGTCGATTGCGCCGAAGGCGCAGTTCGAGAACGGCGTCATGAGACTGAACTCGAAGCCGAACGGCGTGATGCAGATGTTCTCGTGCTGGTGCCATGCGGTCAGCGGTCCGCCCGGGTCAGGACCGAACTGGTTGATGCCCTTCATCTGAAACATCGCGCCCAGCAGCACCGGACCGTGGTGCGTGTTGGCGTAGACGAGACCCTGCGGGCGGTGTGGATCCATGACATACCCGGCGTCGACGTAGCGCTGGTTCATCCAGTGCGAGGACGGAAGCGAGGTCGAGCCGCCGGGGCGGTAGCCGGCTGCCCACGCCTGGTGCCAATCCTGGAACGGTTGGATGGCCGCCTTCGTCTCGTGGTACAGGCGGCTGGCCGCGTCGACCTGGGCCGTTGTCGGGAGGGCATTGGTGGACTGCAGCAAAGCCCCCGCGTGCACGTGGCGGGCATCGGGCCGAGCCAGGTCTACGATCCAGACCGTCGCTCCGGTCATGACGATCAAAAGCGGCATCGCGACGCCGAGGCCGACCCACCGCCACGAGCGATGAGTCCGGCGCGCCTCGCCCCTGACGGGCACGAGCGCTAGGCCCAGTGCCGTCACCTCGATCAGCTTGGTGGCGATGCCGACCTGGTCCGGACCCTCAAGGCCGACACCGACGTAGAGGAGGTATCCGATGACGGTGGCAATCAGCAGGCCGGCCGAAGCCAAGCGCCAGTGCCGCCAGGTGAACGAGACGGCGAGCGCGATGAAAGCGATGCCGTTGAGAAGAAACAGGACGGAGGTAAGGGGGTCATGCGCGAGGTGATGCGGAATGAGGGCCAGGTGCACCCCGGCGGTCACGATCATGAGCACGGCAGCCGCGCGCACCGTGCCCGGCACGGAGCGCCAACGCGGATGCAAGCGCATCGCTACCGGCGCGATGATCAAGGCGACGAGACCGCCGATCAGTCCGATCGCGTGCTCTGGGTTGACGTTGTACATGCCCCACAGCGTCGCGTGGGTGGCTAAGAACGACGTAAGAGCGGAAGGTCCACGTACAGACCGGCACCGCCCGCCGCGCTGCGGTCGGCGATGATGCGGCCGCCGTGCTGCTCGGTGATCCAGCGCGCGATCGAGAGGCCCAGCCCCGCGCCGCGACCGGTGGCACCCACGTCGGTACGTGACCGGGCGGAGTCCACTTTGTAGAAGCGCTCGAAGATTCGCTCGCGATCGTCGACAGCGATGCCTGGGCCGTCGTCACCGACCATCAGCCTCGCCCAGCCCGAGTCCACCTCGAGACCGACCGAGACGGCGGACCGCGCGTACCGGAGCGCATTGTCGATGACGATCCACAGCAGCTGCCTCAGTGCGTCCTCGTCGCCGGCCACCTGCACATCGACAACCTTGACCTCGAACGCCCGCTCCGGATGGACGGCGGCCGCTTGGCGCGTCACGTCGACGACCACCGCACGCAGGTCGACGGGTGTCAGCTCCAGGCGAAGCCCGGAGTCGGCGCGCGCCAGGGTGAGCAGGCGATCGACCAGCCTGCTCATACGCTCGCTCTCCTCCGCGATGTCGGTGGCGGCCGCACGCTGAACGGTTTCTGCGATCGGCGGCCCGTGCGCGAGCAAGCCCGCATTGCCCTGGATCGTCGTCAGGGGCGTCCGCAGCTCATGCGACGCGTCTGCGATAAATCGCCGCTGCGACTCAAATGCGTCCTGGAGCTGTTCGAGCATCCGGTTGAAGCTCGTCGAAAGCAGCGCGACCTCATCGCGGCTGCGCCGACTGAGGAGGCGCCGTCCGAAGTCCCGTGTCCGGCCGATTTCGTCGGCCTCGCCCGCGACATCCTTCAACGGCTTGAGGGCACGGCCCGCGACCAGCCAGGAGGCGGCCAGGGCGGCGAGCAGGGTGGGGACGCCCGAGATGACGAGAAACCCAACCACGCCCGACAGGTTCGATTGCGGCACACGGGTCGATTGTCCTGTGATCACAAAGCCGTTGGTGAACTGCGTCGCGTAGAGACGAAGGCCGCCCTCGGTGTCGAAGGCACCGTGCGCTGCTCCGCCGCGCAGCCGGGCAGCAATCGTGGGCGCCGCGCCGTCCAGCACGCCGGTCGAGTAGACGACGGACCAGTTGCGATCGAGCACCTCGACGAATATCTCGGTGCTGGTGCGCAGGTCCGCGGGCGCTACTGGGGATCGAGGAGCGATGTCCGGAGCGGCATTGAGAGCGGCAGCGGCTTGACCGGCCCGACTGCGCAAAGCGTCGTCCTGATTCGTCGCCACGCCGCGCGCGAGCAGCCCATAAAGAAGGGCGCCAAAGAGCACGAGCGTCAACGCAACGACAGCGGTCCCGAAGAGGGCCAGACGGAGACGAAGGGACACTAGCCCTCCCTGAGCGCGTAGCCGGTGCCCCGGACGGTGTGGAGCAGCCGCGGCTCTCCCGCCTCTTCCAGCTTCTGACGCACGTACCCGACGTAAACGGCGACCACGTTGTCGCCCTCGGGCTCGCCCGCCCAGACCGCCTCCAACAATTGCTCGCGAGTGAGCACCTGGCGCGGATGGCGAAGGAAGTGCTCGAGCAACGCGAACTCGGTGTGGGTCAGCATCAGCGGACGCGAGCCACGCCACGCGCTGCGAGTGGCAGGTTCGAGGTCGAGGTCTGCGAAACGCAAACGATCGGTGGGACCGGCACGGCGAAGGAGCGCGCGCACGCGGGCGAGCAGCTCCTGGTAGGCGAACGGCTTGACCAGGTAGTCGTCCGCGCCGGAATCGAGTCCACGCACCCTCTGCTCGGTTCCCCCCAGCGCGGTGAGCATGAGGATCGGAAACTGGGCGGTCGCTCGCAGGCGCCGGCAGACAGCAATCCCGTCGAGGCCGGGCAGCATCACATCGAGGATCACCAGGTCGGGAGGCCGGTCGCGCGCGCGGCGCAGGGCATCGTTGCCATCGCCTGCAATCGCGACTTCGTGACCCTCAGACGTCAGGACGCGTTGCAGGGTCGCGGCCAGCCGGGTGTCGTCCTCGACGACGAGGATCAGCGAGCCAGTCATCTCAATGGGATATATAAGACCCGCGTGAGGATTTGATAAGACCTTGAAGAAACTGGCTTATGTGATCTTGGGGTTGCTCGCGACAGGGCTGGCCATCGCCGTCGTCGTGACTCAGCACACCAGCTGGTGGCAGCTCGTGGTTTTCGCGATCGCGCCAGACGTGGCGCTGCTGTTCGGCGCAGGCCCCGGCCTCGAGCGCGGCCAGCTCCACCCTCGCGGCGTGCCCTTCTACAACGCCGTGCATCGGTTGTGGGTCCCGGCGATTCTGGTCGCGTTGATGGTCGTTCTGCAGTCACCCGGCTGGCTCGCTGGGGGCCTGGCCTGGATCGCGCACATCGCCTTCGACCGGAGCCTGGGCTTCGGCCTGCGCAGCCCCGAGGGGTTCCAGCGTGCCTGACAGCGGGCGACGGAGCGCCGGCTCCGGCTCCGGATCAGGGTCGCTGCGATCGTCGCAAACTACCCTGTCGCGTACTCCAGCTCGGTGAGGGTCACGCTCTTGCGTGTGGTCAGGAGTCCCATCAACGGCGAGACGTAGGTTCCGGACGTTGGCGCCACGTCCGCATAGTCGCCACCGACCGCGATCGTCAGGTAGCCGAGCCCTCCCCTCCCCGCGTTGGTCGGGTCGAAGGGCCAGGCGATCGCATCGCCGGTGCCGTCGTTCGTCGGCAATACCACCTCGACCCACGCGTGCGTTCCGCCCTGCCCGAGGAGATGGCCTGACACATAGCGCGACGGCAACCCGCAGGCCCTGGTGATCGCGAGCATCACATGTGCGTAGTCCTGGCAGACACCCGAGCCGACCGCGAGCGCCTCGGAGGCCGTGGTCCGCACTCCCGTCACCCCATGCTTGTAGGTCATCGATTGGTAGACCCAGTCGTTGATGCTGTCGGCCAGCGGCAGGCCCCATTCGGCGGCACCCGCCAAAACTTCGGCAGCCCGCCGGATCCGGTCGTCTGCGGCAGTCAGCGCGGAAGGCTCCAGGAGATACCCGTCGGCGAGCCAGCCGTCCAGGAGCCGGTTTGGCTCCGACGCATGGCGCTCCACCGAGATCTCGGCCGCGAACTCGATCGCCGCCGACACGCGAGGGGCGAAGACGTCGACGACCATGTTGCCGAATCGATCCTTTCGATCCTCCGAGCGGACGCCGTCACCCACCACAGAAAGCTGGTGGCGAAGCCGGCGCTGGTCACCGAACCGTTCCGGCGGGATGACGACCAGGCGGTGGCTCAGGTCGCGGACGGGCTCGGGGTAGTCGTACCTGAAGCTCTGCTTGACGAGGTAAGTGGCCCGGCGAGCGGCAGCCCAGTCCACAGTCGCCAGCTCGATCGTCATCATGCGGCCTCGACCCGGTCGGCCCAGACGGTCATCGACCGAAACTCGGCCGGCCCGAACGTGGTCAGCATGGCGACGTCGAGGGCATCGCGCCCGCGCCCGATCAGCACTCGTCCCACCCGCCTGGCGTTGTTGCGCGGGTCGAAGGTCCACCAGCGGTCGCCGAGCCAGACCTCCATCCAGGCGGCAAAGTCCATGGGCTCGGGCGGGATCGGCACGTAGATGTCGGGCAGGTAACCGAATACGTACCGGGCGGGGATGTTCATCGCTCGGCAAAAGGCTACCGCGAGATGCGCGAAGTCGCGGCACACCCCCTCCCGGCTTCGGAACACGTCGACCGCGGTCGTCAACGGGTTGCTGGTGCCGTACTGGAAGCGGAGGTGGTCGTGGACCCAGTCGCAGATGGCTTGCACGCGCGCCCAGCCCGGCTCGGTCGACCCGAACAGCTCCCAAGCGGTGCCCATGAGCTCGTCGGAGAGGCAGTAGCGGCTCGGCAGCGTGTAATGGAGGAGCTCGCCAGGGATCTCTTCCACCGGCGCCTGCCCGATGCCGGAACCGTCTGGATCCGGCTCATCCGGTGCGAGGCACATGGCGTCGTAGCGAAGCGTCAGGGCGCCTTGCGGGGCGAGGATCCGCTTCACGGGGTTGCCATAGATGTCGGCGTACTCGTCCACGGGAAGCGAAGGCGAGCTGGTCCAGGCCTCAGTCACCAGCTGGTGCCGGGCATCCGAGCGCGGGCGCACTTGAACTGTCATGGTGGTCGGCGCGCTCACGTCGTAGTTGAACTCGCAGCCAACCCGGAGCGTGATCGTCTTTCCCTGAGTCGGAATGGCGCAGACACTATAGCTGTGCCCTCCACAAAATCCCTTGGTGCCAACTACCAGACCAACGGCTTCTACGACGAAATGCTTGCGGGCGGCGGCCAGCCAAGGCCCGTCTACCGCCGGCTTTACGAGCGCCTGAACCGTCTCGGCCCGGCCGAACTGCAGCGCCGGCACGAGCTGGCCATGCAAATGTTTCGCAACCACGGGATCACCTTCGCGGTCTACCCGGACGCTCAAGGCAACGAGAAGGTCTTCCCCTTCGACATCATCCCGCGTTTGATCTCGGCCCGGGCCTGGAAGCGCCTGGAGGCCGGACTCAAGCAGCGTTTGACCGCGCTGAACCTGTTCCTGGACGACGTTTACGGCGCCAAGCTGATCCTGAAACAGCGCGCGATCCCACCCGAGATCGTGCTCAGCAGCCCGCAGTACGTCCGCGAGGTCGAGGGCCTGCCCGTGCCGCACGGCATTCACTGCCAGATCGCCGGCATCGACCTGGTTCGAGACCACAAGGGACAGTTCTTCGTGCTCGAGGACAATCTGCGCACGCCATCGGGCGTCTCGTACGTACTGGCCAACCGGCACGTGATGAAGCGCGTGCTGCCGGATCTGTTCGCGGGCTATCCGGTGCGGCCGGTCGAGGGCTATACCCATGAGCTTCTTCGCCACCTCCGCTGGCTCGCTCCGCCCGGCGTCGACGACCCGACGGTCGTGCTGCTGACCCCCGGGATCAACAACGCCGCCTACTACGAGCACCTTTACCTGGCCAAGCAGATGGGCATCGAGCTGGTTGAAGGCACCGACCTGGTCGTGGACCAGGACCAGGTCTTCATGCGCACCACTCGCGGCCTGCGGCCGGTCCATGTCATCTACCGGCGGCTCGACGACGAATGGCTCGATCCGATCTTCGGGCGCCAGGAATCGCTGGTCGGGGTGGCCGGCCTCGTGAATGCCTACCGGGCCGGCCACGTCGCGATCGCCAACGGGCTCGGGAACGGGGTCGCGGACGACAAGGCCGTGTATGCCCTGATCCCGACGATCATCCGCTACTACCTCAACGAGGATCCGATCCTGCCCAACGTGCAGACGTACGTGTGCGCGATCGATGACGACCGCCGCTACGTGGTCGAACATCTCGAGGAGCTGGTGGTGAAGACTGTCGACGCCTCCGGCGGCTACGGGATGCTCATGGGCCCGGCCTCGACCAAAGAGGAGCGAGACCTGTTCCGGCTGCGTATCGAGGCGCGGCCGCGGGCTTTCATCGCCCAACCGGTGGTCTCACTTTCCGTCCAGCCGATCCTGGACGGCGGGCAGCTTCGCCGCGCCCACCAGGACCTGCGCCCGTTCGTGCTGACCGGCCCGGAGGTTCACGTCACACCCGGGGGTCTGACACGCGTCGCCCTCAAGCCCGGTTCCCTGATCGTCAACAGCTCCCAGGGCGGCGGGAGCCGCGATACGTGGGTCATGGCCGAAGACGACCGCGATTTCGGCGAGGACGGCGATGCTTAGCCGCGGCGCCACCTCCTTGACCTTGCTGGGCCGTCACCTCGAGCGCGCCGACCACCTGGCCCGCATCCTGGGCGTGCACGTCGCCCTGTCACTCGATCGCACCGACGAACCGGGCCCGAACTTCTGGATCCGGTTCATGGAGCTGGCCGGCTGGCCAAGCGTCACCACCGGCCGGCGCGACCAGGCGGTCGAGATGCTGGTCGGCGGCACGCTAGGCCCTTCGGTGCGCTCGAGCATCGAGTCCGCGCGGACGGCTGCGCAGGCGGTTCGTCCTTCATTGCCCTCGGAACTGTACGAACAGGTCAACGCCCTCCATTGGAGGGTCCACGAGGCGGCCTGGCAGCCGGACCTTTACCCGTTCCTCACCGACGTCCAGCTCAGCATCCGGCTGGTGGACGGACTGATGGAGGACACCATGTCTCATGACGAAGCACGCGATTTCGTTCGCCTGGGCAAGTTCCTGGAGCGGGCCGGCAACGTGACGGCGCTCGTCACCCGCAAGTCGGCCGAGCTCGCCGACGCGCCCGAAGATGCGCTGGAATGGACCGCCGTACTCAAGTCGTGCTTCGCGTTCGAGTCGTACCAGGCCCGCTACTCGGGTGGCGTCACGCCAGAGCACGTGATCGAATGCCTCCTTCTCGACGCCGCGCTGCCGCGCTCCGCGCGATTCGCGGTTGGTGTGGCGCTGGAGTCGGTCTCGCGGATCGACGGGCCAGGCCGCCGTTCGCGGCCGAGGCGCCTCCTGACCCGGCTCGATTCGGTGTTCGAGCAGGCTGACACCCAGTGGGTCGCCGAGAACCCGCGAGATTTCGATGCGCAGTGCGGAGATCTGTTGCGCCAGCTCGTCGTCGCCATGCGCGAGGCGTACTTCCATCCGAGCAAGGTCCCGGCCAGCGTGATGGGCGACGAGGGCAGGGCGATGCCCCAGCAGCAGCAGCAATGAGATTGGAAGTCGTGCATGAGACCCGATACCGGTACGCGGGACCGATCGCGGAGACGGTCATGGAAGTGAGGCTCCGTCCGATGGACGGCAACGGGCAGCGCTGCGTGAAGTTCGACCTCGACGTGAGCTCGGGGCTGGAGCCGCGCTCCTATCGCGACGGTTACGGGAACCACGTCCATTACTTCAACCTGGTTCGCCCGCACGCTTCCTTGAACTTGATCGGCAGATCGGTGGTCGAGACCGGCCTGGAACCGGACGCCGAACCCGGCGAGGAGCTGGTGCAGGATTTCCTCCGGTTCCGAGCGCCAGTCAAAGACGTGCCCGGCGTGCGGGAGCTGGCGAGCAGGCACCCTGTCACCGACCATGAGTCCGGGCCCGCGGTGGAACGAGCGCTCGACGAGCTCACGATCACGATCAACCGAGAGTTCGCCTACGACCGCGCGGTCACCAACGTGTACAGCGCCGTCGACGACGTGCTGGCGTTGCGCGCCGGCGTGTGCCAGGACTTCGCGCACCTGTTCATCGCCATCGCTCGCGCCATGGGCGTGCCGGCCCGCTACGTCAGCGGCTACATCCACGACCCGCGCGAGAGAGGCGTGATGGGCGCGTCCCACGCCTGGGGTGAGGCGTGGGTGCCCAAGCGGGGCTGGGTCGGCTACGACGCGACGCATCCCGTTCGCATCACCGATCACCACGTGCGCGTGGCGGTCGGCCGCGACTACACGGATGCCGCCCCGACGCGAGGCGTCTTCGTCGGCTCCGCGACTGGAACCATGAACGTCAGGGTCAGAACCAAGGAGCTCGGTCCCTAAAAGCGGCGGCCCCGGACGTGGTCGATCGAGAAGCTCGCGGTGTCGGCGATGAGCATCACGGCCATGACGCCGGCTTCGACCGGGTCGCTGACCACGACGTCCGCGGCATCCGGCACTGAGCCGGCCATGTTCGTGCACAGGACGATGATCCCCGCCTCCTTGATCTCTCGCACCGCCGTGCTGATGTCGCCGCCCATCAGCGCCCCGGCCAGCACCAGCACGCGCGCGCGATGCAAGCGGGCCACCGCCCGCACCGCCTGCGCCAGCTGCTCCTCCCCCACCAAGGGAATCGTGTCGACCGAAATGCGCTCGCCTCGGATATTGTGCCGGTCCGCCTCGGAGATCGCGCCCTGCGCCACCATGCCTACCTGCGCGCCGCCGCCGACGACGATCACGCGCTTGCCGTAGATGCGCTGAAACGTGGGCACTCGGCTGACCTTGGTGATGCCGTCGAGGCCGACCAGGTCCGCGATCAGCTTTGTCTCGTCGCGGGCACCGGTGACCTCGAGCTGAAGCTCGGCCGCATGCTCGCGATGGGCCCCGCCGGCGATGTAGGTGACGTTCGCGCCGTGCTTGAAGATCGCCTCCGAGATGCGGTAGAGCACGCCCGGTTCGTCGCGCGTCGCGACCAGGAGCCCGAGGACTTCGGCATCAGACATGCGGAGAAGATAACCCCCGCCGCGACCGGCTACGCCTCAGCAGCGTGCGGCCAGCGCGGCGCGCCGAGCTCGCGGGAGACGCCGCGGGCGGCCTCACCGACCGCCGCCGACAGGCCGCGCGCGAGGCCGCGGGGAAAGATTCGCTCCGTCGCATCCACCACACCGATGGCCCCGACCGCAGTGCCGGCGTGGTCGAAGATTGGGGCCGCCGCGCTGGACTCGCCCAGCACGGCTTCGTCGCGCTCTGTGGCGATGCCCTGGTCGCGTATGGTGGCGAGCTCTTTGCGAAGATCACCCTCGTCGAGGGTCTGCTTGGTGAGGCGAGCGAGGGGCTCCCCCAGCTGGTCGTCGACCATCTGCGCGGGCGAAAACGCGAGGATCGCTTTCCCCAGCGAGCTGGCGTGCAGCGGCAGCTGCAGGCCGACCTCGAGGACGCCGAACACAGAGTCGGGACGGAATACGTGATGGACGACGACGACGCTCGACCCATGCATGACCCCGACCCTGACCGCCGCGCTCGCTCGCGCCGCGAGCCGGTCGGCATAAGGGATCGAGCGTGCGCGAAGCTCATTGAGGTCGAGGTATGAGTATCCGAGCTGGAGCAGGCCGGGCCCGAGCTGGTACTTGTCGGAGTGCCGGTCTTGTTCTACGAATCCATGCGACTGCAGCGTCTGGAGAAGCCCGTGGACTGTCGGCCGTGCCAGACCGAGCCGGTCCGCCAGCTCGCTGACGCCCAGCCGGCGGGGCCCGCTCGCCAGCGCCTTGAGGATCGCGGTGGCGCGGTCGATCGACTGTATGGACGAGCGCCGGCCTTTCGGATCATTCGGCATTGCTGAATTCCTGTCGGTAGTGTAGACTACGGCGGTCGTCCGTAAACGCGATTGCGAGGCGCGTGCACCCTCGCCGGGGAGTGTCGAATTTGGTCGGGATTGTACTTGTCTCCCACAGCCTGGAGTTGGCTCGCGGCCTTGCCGATCTGGCCTCCCAGGTCGCCGGGGCCGAAGTGAAAGTCGAGCCCGCGGGCGGTGGTCCGGACGGAAAGCTCGGGACGAATGGCGACGCGGTGCGGGAGGCGATCGCGCGGGCCGACAGCGGCCAGGGCGTGGTCGTGCTCGCCGACCTCGGCAGCTCGATCCTCACCGTCCGCCACTTGCTCCAGGGCAAGGCCAACGGCCACGTCCGATTGGTGGACGCTCCCTTCGTCGAGGGCGCGGTGGCCGCGGCCGTCATGTCGTCGGCCGGCCAGTCACTCGAGGACGTGGCCAAAGCCGCGGAGGAAGCGCGCGGTGCCAGCAAGTTCTGAATCCACAGTCGCGCTGCCTAGGGGAGTCGCACTCCATGCTCGGCCGGCAGCGACCTTCGTGAAGACGGCGCTGCGATTTCGCTCTCGGCTGACCATCGGTTCGGATGGGAAGGTCGCCGACGCCAAGAGCATCCTCGCCGTGCTTGCTCTTGGAGCTGTCGGAGGCACCGTTCTGCGCCTGAGCGCCGAGGGCGAGGACGCGAGCGACGCGCTGGCAGCCCTATCCAGCTGCGTCAGCGGGCTGACTGAGTAAGCGCCTCTCCGAAATCTCTCGGCACGCCGCGTAGTCAAGGCCGCGGACCCACGAGCGGACCTCGCCGACGCGAGCGGCCGCCACGCTGAGCTCGTCCACTCCGAGCCCGACGAGAATGGGCATTGCGATCGCGTCGGAGGCGGCCTCCCCGCAGACGTCGATCGGTATCCCGGCCACGCGGCCCGCGCGCACGGTCGCATAGATGAGCCGCAAGACCCTGATGTCGGTCACCGGCGCCGACTTGGAATGCTCGCGGTCGAGCCCGAGGACGAGCTGGGTGAGGTCGTTGGTGCCGATGCTCAGGAAGTCGCACTCCCTCGCAATCTCGCCAGCCCGATGCGCGGCCTCTGGGGTTTCGATCATCGCGCCGACTTGTGGTGAAGGCCGGCCATTCAAGACTGTCGTCAGGGCCAGCCGCACCGCCCGAATCTGCTCCGGATTCGTGACCATCGGGACCAGAATCCGGAGCCTCGTCTTGTCGCCGGCCTCCACGATCGCGGCGAGCTGCGCCCGCAGTGCATCGGGCCTTTCGAGCAGCAGCTCGATCCCTCGGCCTGTCGCGCCGCGAAGAAAGGGCGGAGTCTTGTCGCCGCCGAAGTCGAGGAGTCGCACTGTCGCGGTCTTTCCGCCGAGGCGGTCCAGGATTGGCTTCAAGAACGCGAACTGCATTCCGGTCGAGGGCCAAGCTGATGCGTCGAGGTAGGCCAGCTCGGTTCGTAGCAACCCAATCCCTTCGGCGCCCAGCTCGCTGCCCTCAATCGCCTCAGCCATGCTCGCTGCGTTGGCGAGGACAACGATGAGGCGCCCATCTTTGGTTACTGCGGGATTGAGCCTCTGCGCCCTCGCTTCTTCCCGCGCGTTGTGCCGCCGATCTGCGTTTGCATTCGCGGCCGCCACGCGAGCTGCATTCGGATGTCGAACCAGCAAGCCGCCATCGCCATCGACGACAACCTCTTCGCCATCGTCTACCTCGAGCACATCGCTACCAAGCCCGACCACCATCGGGATGCCCAAGGAGCGGGCAACTATTGCCGCGTGGGCAGTCACGCCTCCGCCCGCGAGCGCAACTCCATTCGCGCCCAGCCCCAGGTCGGCGACATCCGCAGGGCCGAGGGTTCGGGCTACAAGAACGCCGCCTGCCGCCGCAGGCGTGAGCCCCATTGCATGAGCTGCTGCGCGACGGCCGAGGCTGCGCACGTCGTCCGCACGCTCGGCCAGTAGTGGGTCCGCCAGCTGCGCCAGCTCGTCGGCGCTTTGGTCGGCGGCTGCTCGCAAAGCGTGCCCGGCCGGACGCCCGGACCCGATCACGAGCGCCTCAACCCTTGCCGTCAACTGGGGATCGTTGGCGATCAGAATCCCGGTCTCGATGATGTCGGCGTCGTTGTCCAGGCCCATCTTCCGCAAGGTGGAGGTCATTGTCTCCAGCTCTGCCGCGGTGGTTTTCAATGCGAGCAGCGCACGCTCGAGCTCGTGGGGGCGCTGCTCCGGCAGTACGGCGGTCTGATCCTCGGTGCCGTCGCGGTCCAGCACGACCGCCCTTCCGCTCCTCACTCCGGGCGCGGCGCTGACCCCGCGCAGCGCGAGTTCCATCAGGGCTGGGAGGTGACCGCCCGCTGAAGCGCTCGCAGGATGAGGGCAGTCGACGTGGCGCCCGGATCCTGGTGTCCCACGGATCGCTCGCCGAGATATGAAGCCCGTCCCTTTCTGGCCTGGAGAGGAATGGTCGCGCGCATGCCCGACTCGGCGGCCTCGGCCGCGGCGTCCATCGCTTGTGCTACCGGCATGCCGTCCGCGATTCTGGCTTTCAGTGTTTCCACGGCCGGCTCGAGTGCATCGACCATCGTCTTGTCGCCGAGCGAGGCTGTGCCGAGGTCTTTGACCGAAGCGAGCGCCGCAGCCAGGACCTCGGCAAGCTGGGCGCCATCGAATGTGGTCTGGTCGCCAAGCACGCGTCCGCCGCTGCGGAGCGCGGAGCCCCAGAGTGGGCCGCTCGCACCGCCGACGGTCGAGACCAGCGTGCGGCCGGCGATGATCAGGAGGCGCCCGGGCGCCGATCCATTGTCGGCACCGAGGGCCTGGACGACGGCCTCAAAGCCCCTCGTCATGTTGATGCCGTGGTCGCCGTCGCCGATGGCGGAGTCGAGCTGGACCAGGTGGTCCCGCTCGACGCGCACCGACGCATCGATCTCACGCATCCAGGAGCTGATCGTGGCCGCGTCCATGGTCCTTACGGTTATCAAAGGTTAGTGTCAGATCCTCCAGCGCAGTGCGGCCGTGTGCACTGGCGCGTCCCACAGCTTGATGAGCTCCTCGTCCAGCTCGAGCACGGTCAGCGAGGCGCCCGCCATCTCGAGGGAGGTGATGTAGCTGCCGACCAGGTTCCGGACCGGCTCCACGCCCGCTTTCCGAAGCTTCTTGTCGACCTCGCTGTAGACGAGGTAGAGCTCGAGCAGCGGGGTGCCGCCCATTCCGTTGACGAATGCCAGCACCTTCGCGCCGTGCTTGGCCTTGAGGTCGGACATGACTGCCTCGACCATCACGTCGACCACTTCGCTTGCGCGTCCGAGCGGAGCGCGCCGGCGGCCTGGTTCGCCGTGGATGCCTATGCCCAGCTCGATCTGGCCTTCCGGCAGGTCGAAGATCGCCTTGGCCGAAGCCGGGGGGATGCACGACGAAAGAGCGACACCAAACGACCGCGAGCGCGCATTGACGCGCTTGATGAGGTCCGTCACCTTGGCAAGGTCGGCTCCGCCTTCTGCTGCGGCGCCGCCGATCTTCTCGGCCAGGACGGTCGCACCGACCCCGCGACGGCCCGCCGTATACAGCGAATCCTGGACGGCAACGTCGTCATCGATCACGACCGAGGTGACCTTGATGCCCTCGTCGGCGGCGTCTTCCGCGGCCAGCTTGAAGTTGAGAACGTCACCGGTGTAGTTCTTGACGATGTGAACGACACCGGCGCCCCCGTCCACGGCTTTGGTGGCCGCCAGCATCTGTCCGGGTACAGGCGAGGTGAACACCTCACCTGGAGCCGCCGCGTCGAGCATGCCGAGGCCCACGAAGCCTCCGTGCAGCGGTTCGTGTCCGGAGCCACCGCCGGAGAGCAGCGCCACCTTGCCCTTCCTCGGCGCGTCCTTGCGCACGATGATCTGGTTCGCCACGTCGTATCGAAGCAGGTCGGCGTGGGCCGCGGCCAGGCCGGCCAGCGACTCCTTCACGACCGCCGCCGGGTCGTTGAGGAACTTTCGCATCAGGTTGGTTTCGACTGCCATTCTGCTTTTCTCCTGTCGGTAAACGATCTAGTGGGCAGCGGCGCGCGCGCCGCTGTCTTCGTGGGTGACCGCCGCCACGATCGGGCGCTCGACCAGCCGCGGGTTGGCAAGAAAGTCGTAGAGGAAGGCCGCCGCGGCCGCGCCGACGAAGCCTGAGACCAGGTAGACGGGAACGTACTGGGTCCAGAAAGTGGCGCCGCCCGCGATCGCCTGCACCAGCTCGGGGCCGAAGGCACGCGCAGGGTTGAGCGATGCGCCCGTCACGGGTCCGAAGATGAGGATGATCCCGACCACCGCTCCACCGATCACGATGCCGGCGAGCTGCGAGGGAGACTTCGAGTCGACGATGCCGAGGATTGCGAAGATGAGCAGCCCGGTGCCGAGGGCCTCGGCCAGCATGGCCTGGATGTAGTAGCCCGTCGAAGCGTCGGCCGCAAAGTGCGTCTGGCCCATCCCGAACGCCACGGCGTTGTTTGCGAAGACTCCCCAGATGGCAAACGCGCCGAGCACGGCGCCGGCGTACTGGGCGACCCAGTAAACGGGGACTTCCTTCCACGGGAAGCGCTTGGTCACCGCCAGCGCGAATGTCACGGCGGGGTTGATGTGGCAGCCCGACACCTTGCCGATTGCGTACACGAGAGCCGTGATGATGAACCCGAAGGCGAAGCTGATGCCGAGCAGGTCGGCCTCGGTCACCGCGGGCACCGCCTTGCCGGCCAGCGTGAGCGTGGCAACGACGGAACCCGGACCGACCAGGACCAAGGCCGCCGTGCCGAAGAACTCGGCGATTGCGCGTTGTGGCATCGAATGCATGTCTCTCCGACCCCCTGTATCTGACTAGTGTTCGACAATGTCGAACTGATTTCACAAACCGTAGTCTGGTTCGGACAGTTTGTCAACAGCTAATTTGGGCGCTGCAGCCGAGTTCACCGGCCGGGCACGCCTGCCGGCCGCGCCGCTGTCGGGGGCACACTAAGCCCGCGACCGGGATTTGGCATTGGCAGCCAGGACGGCCCTTCGACAAATGGCCTACCCTTCTGCTTCCATGCGCAAGCAGATCGCGATTATCGCCATCGACACGCCGGGCGCGCGCAGGGCGCCCATTCAGATTATTCGGGGAGGTTCCCCGACTTAGCTTTTCCGCTGATGTCGTGGGACCTCCCGGCCAGATAAGGCCCGGAGGTTTTTTTATGTCCAGAGCAGCCCCCCAACTCCAACCGAACGGATCAGCACGGCGGATCGTGATCTATGACACGACCCTGCGCGACGGCGCCCAGGGCCCGGCTGTGTCGTTTTCGGCGTCGGACAAGCTGCGCATCGCGCGCACGCTCGACGGCCTCGGCTTCGATTACGTCGAGGGCGGCTTCCCCGGCTCGAACCCGAAGGATGAGGAGCTCTTCGCCGAGCTGGCGGCACATCCGCTGAAACGGGCGCGCCTCGCCGCGTTCGGCGCCACCCGGCGCGCCGGCGGCACCTGCGCGGCCGATGCCAACCTCCAGGCGCTCGCGCGCAGCGAGGCGCCCACGTGGACTCTGGTCGGCAAGAGTGACACCTGGCAGGTGAGCACGGTCCTGCAGACGACGCCGAACGAGAACCTGGCGATGGTGAGGGAGTCTGTCGCCCACGGGGTGTCGCTCGGCCGCGAGGTGATCTTCGATGCCGAGCATTTCTTCGACGGCTTCGCGCGCGATTCCGAGTACGCGGTCGAGGTGTGCCTGGAAGCTGCCCGCGCCGGTGCGGCCTGGGTCGTGCTGTGCGACACGAACGGCGGGAGCCTGCCGGCCGAGATCCGCGAGGGCGTGGAAGCCGTGCGGCGTGCGCTCGACGAGCTGAAGGGCCCAGCCCGAGTCGGCATCCACTGCCACAACGACTGCGAGCTGGCCGTGGCCAACACGCTCGAAGCAGTCGCTGCAGGCGCCGACATGGTGCAGGGCACCATCAACGGATACGGCGAGCGCTGCGGAAACGCCAACCTGGTGTCGGTGGTCGCCAACCTCGTGTTGAAGCTCGGCATGGAGGCATTGCCCGCCGCGACGCTGGCGCGGGCCACAGACCTGTCGCGGACGGTCGCCGAGATTGCGAACGTCGCCCTTCCAATGCAGCAGCCGTTCGTCGGATACGGCGCATTCGCGCACAAGGGCGGCCAGCACGTGAGCGCGGTGCTGAAGCACCGTGATTCCTACCAGCACATCGAGCCGAGCCTCGTCGGCAACGAGCCCCACGTGCTGGTCTCGGAGCTCTCGGGTCGAGGCAACATCCTCGCCAAGGCGCGTGAGTTCGGGCTCGAGCTCGACCGGGACGACCCGCAGACACAATGGCTGGTCCAGCACCTCAAGGAGCTCGAGCACCGCGGGTATTCGTACGAAGCGGCGGACGCGTCCTTCGAGATGCTGCTGCGGCGACTGCAGCCCGGCTATGAAGCGCCGTGGAAGGTGGCGGACTTCACGACCGTCGTGCGCAAAGACGGAGATTCGGTCCACGCCGAGGCCACGGTCAAGGTCGAGGTCGGCGGGGCTGTGTACCACACCGCCGCGTCCGGAAACGGGCCGGTGAACGCGCTCGATGCCGCGCTGCGCAAGGCGCTGAGCCCGAAGTTTCCCGGCCTGCGTGGTGTGAGCCTTCACGACTACAAGGTCCGCATCCTGGATGGCGAGGCCGGCACCGCGGCGACGACGCGGGTGCTGGTCGAATCCGGCAAGGGACCGAAGCGATGGACGACCGTCGGCTGCTCGAGCAACATCATCGAGGCGTCGCTCGCGGCGCTGCTCGACTCGTTCGAAT
>Ga0209701_10000777_pt1 | contig 19553 bp, 18 predicted proteins | sample CZO8metaG_4_FD_188356 | JGI IMG/M metagenome (GOLD analysis project Ga0209701, IMG submission 188356) | Vadose zone soil microbial communities from the Eel River Critical Zone Observatory, Northern California, USA - CZOApr15con2H3.8 metaG... | ecosystem: Environmental > Terrestrial > Soil >... | reverse complement strand
CTTTTGTTCGGAATTTGGCCGTGAGCGGAAACCGTGCGTACACTCTCGCCCTCGGAATTCGCTCCAATCCGCCTATCGATGCGAAGCCACCTTTTGCTGCCGTAGACGTTTATGACATTTCTGATCCCATCAATCCTGTTTGGGTCAATGCGGCGGAATCCATAAGCGACCGTGCCTCACTCTTCTCTACCTATAGCCACTACTTATTCGTAGTGGATGTAGGGACAATTGCAGGAAGCATTTACAACCTGCCGAGCCGGATCGGGCTGTACGATGTTCAGAGCGGCCCACCCCAGTTGCTCGCGTGGATCACCACCCCCGATCTGTATTCGGCATATGACAACAACGGTGTGATCTACGGGGCTCCCCTGAATCCGTATACGGGATCAACAGCTCCGATCTATGTTTTCGATACCACGGGCGGAACCATACAACAGAGGGAGATCGATCTCCCTCCTCCCGCAAGCGCAGTGGCAGGCTATCCACCGTATGCCGTTATCGGAACTGGCAACTTCGTCTATACGGAGTTTTCTGCAAATTCTGGAGGTTCTTTGCTAAGCGCATATGATGTTTCGGTTTCTCCTCCGAACCTGCTCGCTTCAGTACCCATCGACGGTACCTTCATCTCAAGGGCAAACCTGCTTATTCGCAACAATTTACTTTTTATAGGCAATGCCATATTCGATATTTCAAATCCCGTTCCTGCCCAGGTGGGGACGCTTCCCATTCAAAGTGTGCTGGATGTGCAAGGAACTCGACTGTTGGGAGCGGGCTTCATGCCCATCTACGCCGCTCGGGACAATTATGTTCTAGTGGATATAACCGACCCAGCAAATCCAGCAATCAAAGCGAGTATTTACGACCTGCCGGACGCTGTTGGCCTGAGCGGAAAATTCGTTGGCAACGGGAACACCATTGTCACAGATGAAGCTCTGGGCGGAGTCGGAACGATTGACCTGACCACTTCCGGTGGCTTAATTGATAAGGCACGAGTGAGTGTATTCCCGGACGGCTTCATATTCGATCACACGATCAATCAGCAAATCATGTACGTAGCTGGCGCGAGCGCGCTGGGTTCCGGAGGGCTAGTCACATTTGATCTCAGTACCGGCACGCCCATTTTTTCCGGAACTTTGCTCTACGGTCAAAACGAAGGGCTAGCTGTGCAGATTGCGGGTAGCAAGGCATTCTTGGGGCTTCTGGATAGCCTAAAAACTATAGATGTTAGCAATCCGGCGAGCCCGTCCGAGAGTGGGTCGGTGCCCCTGCCCACCAATGCACTGGTGCTTTCGGGAAACACGTTGTTTGTCGGGACAGGAGATGGCAGGCTGGTAGTGCTGGATGTAACGAACCCGAACAGTCCTTCCACCCTGGGCAGTGTCCCGCTTCCTGCGGCCGCTGTGAATTTGCGGCTGGCCGGAAGCACCTTGCTTGTGGCGGATGGTTCCGCAGGGCTTCTGATCTTCGATGTATCAAATCCCGCAGTGCCGAAACAGCTTTCACAATTGCTATTGAACACGCCAGTTTGGGATATTGCAGCAGATGGAACGCTGGTGTTTTTGGCCGCAGACTCGACGGGGTTGGCCATCGTGGATATTTCGAATCTGTTGCAGCCGAAGCAAATCAGCCAGACCACACTGGAATCCTGGAATCCCTTTCCATATTTTGGGGACGAGGGACCTCGAAGTGTCGCGCTCTCGGTGACAACTCACAACGGGCTTGTTTACGTAGGAACAGCAAATTCCTTGGGATTGGTTTTTGCTTTCGATTACTCGCAGCCGAGTTATCCCAGACTAGTTTCGATGAACGCTTTCGGCGAGTTTATCGATACGTTGACCTCGGGATTCAGCTTCGTGGGCAGCGATATTTACGTCCTCGGCGCTCTGGGAGTTGATGATGATATCGTGCAATCCGATGACTCAGCGTCTCGAAACGCGATTAATCTATACTATCCACCGTTGGCCTTGCGGAGCATAGATTTCTCACCTACCCAGTCTGCGACGGGCAAAACCAATGACTTTATGCATCCGAAGTTTGAACGGAAAATATTCCAGAGACGACATCGATACCTCAGAGGGCAGCACCCATCGTACGAAACTCAGAACGATGATTAATTTCCTCGCGATCCGTTCGCAATCCGTTTGTCGTTTTACCACTGCTTCTCATGTACTTCGGTGCCATCCGTGGCCTTGCATGTTATTGAATTTACGTTTTCAGGCGGATTCGAATCCCTCCCTCTCCGCCACTGTTTCAAACACTTACCAGTTGTCTGGTTTGGGGTCTGCAATCTCAGTCGCCGGCTCATGTGGTAACTGCTGGAACTCGCGGTAGGCGCCAAATCGGGCGAGGCGATCTTCTCCCAGGACCTCGGGAATTGGATCGCAGGCTTCTCTCAGCTTTTCACAGACTTGCAGCCACATTCCGGTGCGGGTGTAGGTTTGGTGTACTTTCTGGAATGGAACGGACAAGAGTAATTGCCGGGCGTTTTGAATTTCGCCCTTGTCGATCAGAAGCTGCACCTTTCGCTCGATGATCCATTCGTCCTTCAGCGCCCCTACCTTATTGAGCCACTGCTCACGCTCAGCAAGCGTTTCCGTCCCCAGGGCGCGCAGTATTCTGTCCCGTTCGACCACCACCTGCGGGTGCAACTGAAGCCAGGGTTCCCGAATCGCTTCCAAGGCTGCCGCCGCTTTCCTGGCATCACCTTTCGCCTGGTAGAGCCGAGCTAACAGTGCTGCTGCCACGCCGATCTTAGAGGCAGAGAGTATGCGGATCGCATTTTCTGTCTGTCCTCTGCCGGCCAGCCAAGCCCCATATTGAAATCTCCACAATTCGGTGTTTGCGTCACGAGTATTTTGGATGGCCCATTCGAAAGCAGGGGCGAGGTTTTCCATGCCGGACGGGGCCCAGCGGTTCTGATCGATCGTGGGAGGCGCGGGCAAGCTGCCTTTCTTCGCGTAAGCATGCAACAGCTCATTCCATACCCTGACCTCCTCGAGTCTTGCCCATTCAAACAGGGGAATATCGCTCACCGCCCTTAGATGATTCTCGGGAACCCTCAAGCCATAGATGTCCAACGGCTTGTCAGTCGGTATCCAATACTCGACATGCCATCGCGTTTTCTTTGGCGGTAGTTCCAGTTTGATGGACTGATCGCCGATCGGCCCTCCCTGGATCTCAATATATGGCTGCGGTGACGCTGTGCTTAGCATGGCCCACGCGCGGTCATCGCCGACGCCATAGCTCCACAATTTCATTCCTGGCGAAATAGCTTCATCTGCGACGTGATAAAGACCGGTGCCCAGGGAAGGTGTGTAGGCCCCGAAAGCATTAGCGTCACGACTCTTCCAGAAATAACCTGTCATTTCCTTAATGTCGGATTCGCGTTTGGGTCCTTGCCTTTGCCAATCAATGGTGTCAATTCGTGAAGCATGGGATAGGACTTCGCCCTTGGGGAAATGAAATTCGGTATCAGGGGCTGATGGCAGAGCCGCGTTGGACCACGACATCCATGGGTATGCTGATGTGCCAGGATTGCGGAACAATACGCGTTCCGTTAGGAACGTGTCCTGCGGCCCTAGTGAGTATTCTACGGACCACTGCATTCCGAAGCGCAGCTCACGCTCACCGCACGTGACATAGACTCGGTCCTTCGCGCGGTCGATTCTATAGAGGACTCTTTCGTTCTGGGTGGGAGAATGGGAGATCGGAAAACTCACTTCAATTCCACCCGCCACAAAATAGAATCGGGGCAAGATCCGTGTCGGACGTATGACTTGGGGAGCATACAAGACCTCCTTACCCGATCCTTTGTGAACAATGGAGGTGACTTTTCCGCCGATGTCGGGAGAGATCGTCACTTTGATGTGTCTGTTTTCCAGCACAATGAAGGTGTATTTCTGGGGGACTGGCCGGTTGGCTGTTTCGCAGTAGCTGACGTAAGGATAGACTCCGTTGGGATCCAGAGCCGTGGGGACGGGCCCGCACGCTGTCAGCGGATGCGTGAGGACATAATCTTTGTATTGAGACGAGACAGCTTTGCCCGGCGGCTCGGTTGCCAGGCACGACACTACGAGAATGTTCCCAAGCAGGGAGATTCGCAGAGCGAGCCCTGCCATATGTCCATTCGGTGATGGTCTGTACATTGGGATCGCTCCAGCGCGAGAAGATTTTCAGCCCCGATGCGGGCGAACTGGTCGCCAGACTTTTCCTCATTGGCATTGGCAAACAGTTCGCGGAGATCGGAGAAGTCGCATCGCTCGATCATGGGAGTGCCCGCTCGGAGAGACCATGTTATCGAAAAAGTCTTGAGCGGCGCGCTACAGTTTGTCGGAATATTCGGTCGCGTGATCCATAAAGTGTTCCTTTGCTCCGAGATGTCCGTGGTGGACGTAGCCTTTACGAATACTCAGCCAACTCCCGGATTGTCGGCAAGCGGGAAGTTGGGAACTCCGGCCCGCGACACCAATACAGCAACCGGCAATTTGCGGAATCTTCGATCAAAGCCCCCTCGCCGGCATCATCCTCGCCACAAGACTCCCGATGACCTGCGGCTCATGCTCGCCAGAGGAGCCTTCAAGCGTGTAAGACCGCTCGAAGGCATTGGGACCAGCAATCTTCATTTCCCACTGGTCATTCGCCTGCGAGGCGATGATCGAAACACTCCAATCCCCGGGCCGATCCGCAAGGGCATGCTCAATGATGGCCACAATCTCCGACCGCACCGCAGGCACGCAGCCCGTGTGATGCATCTCCACCGAAACTGCCATGCCGCCGAAAATATCACCGTGCCTCCCGCTCCCGCAAACCCTGCGCTACCCGTGAGGCCCGTATCGATCGGATTCGCCGCTTAGGCAGCGGTGTCATGTATTAATGTATGCAAGGCAGAGATGATAGTGTCGTTCGGGATACGGAGGTCACCCATGTCACTGCGCGACGGCTTGCGCCTGCTCGCCGTAGTCATTCTGACTGTCGGGCTCGCGGACGCTCAAACCATTCCGCCCGCAACTGCGAAGCGTATCGACGAGATCGTTGCGAAGGCGACTACCGAACAACAAATCCCGGCTATCTCCGTCGCCATCGCCCTAAACGGGCAGATTCAGTACCAGAAAGCCTTCGGCAAAGCCGATCTCGAGAACAATGTCTCGGCTACTCCCGAAGCCCTCTTCCGCACAGGCTCGATTGCCAAGCCGATGACCGCCATCGCGGTTATGCGACTTGTCGAGGACGGCAAACTCGACCTCGACGCACCTATCCAAAAATACTGTTCTGCGTTTCCGCAGAAGCCTTGGACGATTACGACCCGAGAGGTGCTCGGCCATATCTCGGGCATCCGCCATTACAAGGAAGGTGAAATGGATAACACTCATCATTACGCCAAGCTGTCTGACGGGTTCGCCATCTTCGCCAACGATCCTTTGCTCTTCGAGCCGGGAACGGAGTACCAGTATTCCACCTATGGCTTCTCCGTCATCGGGTGCGCTTTGGAAGGCGTGACAGGCAGATCGTTTCCCGAAATCATGCAACAAGAAGTCTTCGCTCCGGCGCATATGACGCACACCTTTCCGGATAGTGTTTTCGAGATCGTCCCGCACCGCGCCCGCGGATACTCCAAGCGGGACGCACAGATCATCAACGCCGGACTCATGGACAGTAGCTACAAAATCCCCGGCGGCGGCTACGTTTCCACCCCAGGCGACCTTGTCACTCTTGCGGACGCTCTGCTTGCGGGAACGCTAATGAAACCCGGCACCCTCAAACTCATGTGGACGTCACAGAAACTCCGCAATGGCAATAATACGGGTTACGGTATGGGCTGGGGACTCGGACAGTTCGAGGGTCAGGACATCGCCACCCATGCCGGCGGCCAGCAGGGAGCCAGTTCCAGCCTGACGATCTATCCTGAGCGCAAAATCGTGGTAGCGGTCATGATCAACATGGATGAAGCCGACGCTACCCAAATCGATCATAAAATCAGCGCCGTGCTGATGAAGGATGTCTTTGGCGTCGAGTCAAATTCCAGAGGTGAGGCAGCAGGCCCTTAGCGCAAAAGGGAGAGTACCGCGAACCCTGTCCGCAACGAAATCTTCCGAGAGGGAAAACTCCCCTGATCGCATGGAATCATGCAACAGCAATTCTCAGTTAGTGAAATCGCCTGTGGCTGTTGAAAAACTCCTTCCTCCGAAATTCGCCAAAATTAAATCGCGCCAGGATGCCCTACGAACGACTATCTCGGGTCGCCGAGACATTTTCTATCCCCCCAATTTTGGCTGTTTGGGACGAAAAGTGAGTTTGTCAACAGCCACGCCTGGTTTCGTCAACAAACCCTAATTTTGTGCCGTCGAGATGTGATCAAATGAATTCATGAATGAAGGTTGTCGTTTCGTAGCATCGCTCGAATAGCCTGAAGGAGTCTCTCCTGGCACACTTGGTTGCGGACAAAGCGAACTTCGCCTCCAGCCCGTTTGCAGTCCCGGCCTGCTTCGTTCTACTCGTCTATGGACTGAGCTGGATGATCGAAGTACCTGCGGCCCTGACCGCGCTCGGCCTGCTCCACGTCCACGTCTCGAAGGGGCTCCAAACCCTGGCACAGCTCACGCCAGCTGTCGCAGCTCTGATTACTGCGGGACTATTTAATGGACGTCGCGCTATCGGGCCAGTGCTGCTTCCTCTTCTCAAGGTGCACACGCCGTTCCGCTGCTACGCTTTGGCGCTCCTCGTAGCGCCGGCTACGCAAGCAGCAGCCCTACTGCTTTATCAGAACATGGGACATTCTCTTCCCCAGTTTGGTCCATGGTCCGAGGTGCCGGTGATGGGAGTCGTATTAGCACTTTTCAGTGTGGGCGAGGAACTCGGATGGAGAGGTTTCTTCCTGCCCAACCTGATGAAAGGCAACTCGCTGCTGGCCGCAACGGGTTGGATGGCGCTGTTTTGGGGATTTTGGCATCTGCCGTTCTACCTCGCGGCCAACTCCGAAGGTCAAAGCACCTGGCTCCAGTGCCTGTCTTTCTTGTCGGTATCTTCCCTGTTTCAGCATTTTTCGCGCTCATTTACTCACGAACCAGAAGCGTGTTTCTCTGCCTCCTCTTCCACGGATCTCTCAATGCTGGAGCGGCCCATTGGTTCGGCCCGCTGCCGACGGGACAATTGCTGCCCTACGCGCTCTGGATCGTTCTGCTATGGATTGCGGCCATCCCCGTGTTCCGCACACTTACCCGTGCACCTAGGCATGGTTAGGTCCAGGCGGTTGTCCGCGCAGCAGCCAGTTTTATCCGAAGGACCTTCTGCAACTGCGAAGGTCGAAGTTGAGGGCATGGGGGTCGATTACTGTCGAAAAATCGCGTTTACACTAACAATTCTCACTTGGTGAAAATCGCCCGACTCGACAACAATCTCTTGCGCGGCGCTGAGCAGGGCCTCGTCTTGTCATGCGAAGCCCGTGAATGTAGGATTCCCACGTTATGTTAATAACTCGATCAGGCCCCAGGTCGGCTGCGTTCTACGAGAAGGTATTCGGCTGCAGTATCCGGCATCGTGACAGCGCTCATCCGAGCTTCGATGACGCTACGGGAAACGTGAGCGGCGCATGGTTCACCGGGGGAGAAATCTCCCTCGACCCCGGCCTGCTGCCCTCCATCTGGGTCACAACATTGATGCCGCTCGGCTCAGCCGCTCACGGCGGCATCGTCGTCGAGTCTCCGCACCCCGACTTCCCAGGTAGTACGTCGTGTATTGCCACCTTCGGCGACCCCGCAGGCAACCTGATCGGCCTCTATCAGGAAGGTCTGCGATGAGGTCCCGATCGTTTTGCGCGCTGTGATTTCTGTGGAACGCTGTATATAGCGGATTAAAATGAGGCCGAAGAAACTCTGTGTGAGTCTTAACGGGGAAGATGACGATGCGAATTCTGAGTATCTTGTGCGGAATTGCTGTCCTGCTCACCACACTGCACCTCGGACATGCGGTGCATCACTTTTCTGTTATCGCATCTCAAGAAGGCATCCACGGGCCTGCTTTGTGGGCGGGTATGGCCACCGCGGTGGTTGTGGGGATCTTCTCCTTCATCGGAGGCTGTTTGCTGCTGAGACGTAGCCGCTAGTTCGAGATGAACCTGCTTGATCGCATCCTGCGCGTGTAAGAGCATGGCCGCCGGCTGAGCTGCAGATTCCGGAATTATTCAAAGACTTCCCCCGCGAAATTGTTCCACAAGATAATCGCTGGTGCGTAGGGTGAAGGCAAGAATCGAAAGCGTGGTTGTTTTGTCAGTACAGTTCAGGAAAACGCTGGCGTCGCACACGTATAGGTTAGCTACGTCGTGGGTCTGGCCAAAGCGATTGGTGACAAACTTCATGGCGTCATTCCCCATGCGGCATGTGCCGGTTTCGTGTAAGCTGTAACCGGGCATTTCGGGTTCATTGGCGGCGTATTCCAAAACTCCACCGGCGGCATGCAACACGTGGGCGCTGATCTGTTTCGCATGCTGAAACATCTGCAACTCGTTATTTCCCCATTGGAAGTGAATACGGGCCTTTGGAATTCCGAACGAATCTTTCGCTTCCGGGTCGATATCCACAAAGTTTTTGTCGGAGGGTAAAGTCGGGGCTTGCACGGTCAAGCTGATTGGCGTCGGATAGCGGCGCTTGATTTCCCGCTTGAAAGACGATCCGAAACCCTCGATTTGATCGTAATACGACGGGAACTCCGAACACCCTCCGTCTGGATAGACCGAATAGCCCCGGACAAATTGTTCTGCATGCGGGTGTTTTAGATTCTGCCAGCGTGGCATCCATGCGATTGAATTGGCGCTAACATTGTCCGGAAAGCTGGGCTGCCCCAAGAGCTGCGGCAGATAACCACTCGCCGTGGCCGCATACAAGTGGTCGCAAAGGTTGCGCCCTAATTGGCCGCTGGAATTGGCAACGCCTGTCGGCCAGTGCCGTGATTTTGAGTTCAACATGATCCGGGCGCTTTCGATACATGAAGCCGCCAACACTACGGCGCGTCCTTGGACCTCATATTCCCGCCGCGATTCGCGGTCGACGTATGCCACTCCCGAGGCGTGGCCATTGTCATCCACCAGGATATTCTTGGCGATGGCATTCGTTCTCAGTTCCAGGTTTCCGCTAGCTTCAGCTACGGGAAGCAAGAACCACGGCGAAGAGAAGAAAGCTCCTACTTCGCAACCAAATGTGCAATCTCCACAGTAATGACACGCGGGATGCCCCTCGTGGGCCTCGGTGAGCTGTGCTAGCCGATCCGGTAAGTAGGGCACACCAACTCTCTCACAACCCTTCTGAAGAATCATGTCGAGACATCGGAAATTAAACGGTGGCAGGTAAACTCCATCGGGGTTGCTGGGGCGGTTTTGCACTGTGCTGGCCACGCCGATCATTTTTTCCACGCGTGTGTAGTAAGGCGCCATCTCGGCATAGGTCACTGGCCAGTCCGCGTCATATCCATCTAGTGTGGCCGCCTTGAAGTCGATATCACCGAAGCGCGCCGAACTGCGTCCCCAAAAATTGGTTTTTCCACCTACAGCGGAACAACGCGGCCACATCCACTTCGTGCCCGGCGCAGTCGTAAATGAGAGGTCGTGTTCCCAGGCGCCTTTGTTGTACTCCGAGTCGAGAAAGCCTGGCATGTCTTTCATGCGTGTCTTGGGGTCGCCGAAGCCCCGATACTTCATTTCCCAAGACATGCGGTGGTTTCGAAAATCTTTTTCCGGATCAAGCCGTCGCCCGGAATTCAGCGCACAGACTTTCAGACCGGCCTCGCACAGGGTCTTGATCGCCATGCCGCCCCCGGCACCGGTTCCGATCACAATTACGTCATAGATCTGTTTGGGCATAAGGTTCTTATGATTTCGAAGGCGCAGTATCAAGATGACGATGTTCGGGATCATCCTTGTGGGGGCAAGCGGGAGACTCAGCGTAGAACTTCAGGCCGGGGAAATCCAACTCCTTCAAGCCAATTTCGCTGGTGTAAAAACCCATCACAGTGTATTCGCGTATTAGACCGAAGAATTTGCGGCCATGTTCTTCACCCGAGCGGAATTTCTTCTTGTAAGCAAGCGATTCAAGCAGAGTGACCTGCTGGTCCGGATTGAGACTCAGGAACGCCTTACCCGATTTGTATTGGCTGTGCGAGTTCAGCCAACTCAGACCGGTGCGGAAGCCCTGTTGCAGATTAGGATCGCGCGAAACCATTAAGTCAATGAACTCTGAGGCTCCCGCTTCGCGCGCGCCGGGGGTGTTGTCAGTGGGGATAATAATATCGGTGAGGCGTTCGATCATCGCATATTCAGGAGCAGTAAAGAACAGTGGCTGATACACTGCGGGCTTGATTTGCGCTAGCGCGTTTCTGATGTGTCCGCAGGCAAAGCTCCACTTACTAAAGCCAGGGAAGGTCGCAGCTCCCGCCGCCAGCGTAAGGATACGCAAGATTTCACGACGTTCTATGCTTTGGCCGGCCATCTTTGTCCTTCATCTCTTCGTTTCTTGCATTTCTTCGCTTACTTGCGATGCGCAATTTGCCTAGTAATATCGCCTTTCAAACGGTACTCCCTCAAACGACAGCCTCAGAGGAAGTTTTCTTGAGGCTGATGGTGGCATTACTGATCAATGGTTTTGCCCAGAAGCCGACGCTGAGAACAAAGCCAAATGTGACGTAAAGAAAAGCGCAGCCGGCGCGCAGCCCAAGATGGTCGCCGATGCTCCCGATAATTACTGGAACGACGGCCCCGCCTAGGACTGCGGTGCTCAAAATCCCGGAGAAAGAACCGTGGTGCTCCGCGATCGAGTTGAGTGCGAGCGAAATGACAATCGGCCACATCACCGAAGTGAACAGGCCAACGGTTGGGAAGGCAATCACCGAGACATTCGCCGGTCCAAACAAAGCCGCGGAGAGACTGAGGAGCGCGCCGACGCACGCGCCAATTAACACCTTGCGGCTGTCAAATAGTTTCAGGAGCAACATGCCGATGGAGCACCCCGCAGTTAGCAGCCCCCAAAACCAGGAAACCGCGGTTGCACCCGTGGTGTGGGGATCGAAACCATGGTACTGGTAAAGAAATTTTGAGATCCAGTCCGCCGTACCTTGCTCGCAGCCAACGTAGGCGAACATGGCGATAAAGTACATCCAGACCACTCTCTGGCGCGCCAGGCTGCGATACATCTCCCACGATCCAGCGCTTTCTTCGTCTGTGTAATGAACGCTCGGGAACCTCGAAAAAAATAAAACCGCCACCATCAGCAATGTGGAAGCCGCGAAAATCCAATACATCGAAGCCCACGGCAGGCCAGCCGGGGTTAGCCTTCCTAGAACCCGAAGAAAAACATTTTGCCCGGACGAAGCACCATTCAAGTTGAGTACGAGATAAGAATAAATTCGCGGACTAATGAAGGACGCGCTGCCGAAAACCAATTGCGCGAGGGTTGAATTAAAAGCATAGTGTTCTTCACCGCCCGCCACGCGCAGCAAAGGGTTAACCGCTACTTGCAGCGTGGCCATCCCGGCCCCCATCACGAACAATGAAACAATGGCAACGCGATATTGCGGAAACAGCGCGAAGCTCAGCGATCCCAGCGTGCCCACCAGAAACGCCAGAATCATTACCGGTTTTGCGGTAAATCGTTCCACCAGAAAACCTGCGGGAATCGACATCACCCCATATGCAATGAAGAAAGCGAAGGCCAGAAATCCCGCGGCGGTCAGGCTTACGTGAAAGCTGCTGATGATGTCCGGCACAATCGGCCCAAGAATGTTGGTCAACAAGGACATCACGAAGAACGTGAGGAAAACCAGACTGACCATGTAGCGATTTCTTGCCATTAGTGTCCCTTTAAGGCCTTTGCCGGGGTCTGCCCGCGGTGGGGTGGTCAGGAAGCAAGTGGAACTCCATGCTGGATGCCATCATGCCAGACCCTTGCGGCGCCGATGAGATTGCTATCTTCTCCGAGCGAAGCCAGGGCGAGCTCGCTCTTCTCGAATGGGACAAAACGGCAACCGCGGCAAATCAACTTGCGAATGCCGTCGAGAAACAGGGGCGCGCTCTTCATCAAGCTGCCACTTAAGACAATCACGTCAGGTGTGAACAGATTGATGAGGTTGGCCAGACCAAGCCCCAGGTAGTAGGCCTCCCGCTCAACCGCCTGCTGAGCCAGAGCATCGTCCTGCCGCGCGAGCTGGCAGATGCGCTTGGCGGTGAGATGTTCGCGATGCGGATAATCGGCCGGCGCATTCGCATCAAGCCATGCCACCATCGCTGGTCCCGCAGCCAGCGATTCCCAGCAGCCCCGGAAACCGCAAGAACAGAGCGGTCCAGCGGGATCGATGACCTGGTGGCCAAGTTCGGGATGAGCTCCACCTACGCCGCGATAAAGGTGTCCGTCGAAGACAATCCCGCCACCAATCCCGGTTCCAACCGTGACGTAGATGAGTCGCGACTTGTTCTTTCCGGCACCCCAACCTGCCTCGGCGAGAGCGGCGGCATCGGCGTCGTTTTCCAGGGCTACCTGCACATGGAATATGCGCGCCAAGTCTTCCACCGGATTCTGCCCGCGCCATCCGGGAAGAAAATCAACTTCGCCAAACTTTCCGGTGAATGGGTCTACCGGACCCGTGGATCCAATCCCTATGCCGGTGATTTCAACACTGGCAATTTGTGCCGTCTCACGTAGCAGGCCGGCGATCGTCGCCAAGCCGTTCGCGTAGCTCACGGCATCGGTAGGCGACTCCTTCCGGGCCAATACTTGCCCGCTCTCTGTCACCATGCCAACCGCTATTTTTGTTCCGCCGATGTCAACGGCACCGATCATCAGATATCCCTACCTGTTCTTTGCCAGGCCAAGCCAGTTTCACAGATGACGCATCAAAAGCGAAGGTTATGTTCTCTCTTTCGGCGCTGCCCCTTTCTCGTGCGACAAACCCCATTCGTCTTCGACGATGTAAGAACAGAGACGAAAAGAATCACAGTCTACTCCTGACAGCCCTGCCAATCGCTCAGCGACGAGTTGCGCCGGAATGACATCGATGAGGAATTGCCACTCGGAAGGCACTTTAGGCAGATGGAAGACCAGGTGTCCGGCGTGTTCCGGGAGATCTTGACCAATCAGCATGACGCAACCGCCCAGCCGCATTAGATCTCGCGCTACCGACAAATCCTGGGCGCGCATACTCCGCCCGTCGATCCATATACCGAAACGCGCACCTTCGGTGACCATCTCCTGCGGCCCGTGCCGGAACGCTCCCGTTCCCATGGCCGTGGCCGGCGACTTGACCCCTTCCTCCCACAGAAGTCTGGCCTCATGGCAGGTTCCCAGACTCGAACCGCGCGCCAGAAAGTAAGACACGCTGCCGGGCAAGAGCCAGGCTGATTCCGCAATCTGCTGCCGCCAGCCGCCGAGGGACGACGCGGCCGCGGCGACCGCGCACGACAGTGAGGTTGTCAGGGCATCATCAAAGACTCCAATGCTGGCGCTGGCCAGAGCTCCGGCGGTTGCGGCTAACGTGGAATAGGTATTGACCGATATTCCGTGATCGAACTCGGCGCCGATCACAATCGGGATCTGCGCCTCCTGGGCCAGAGGCCCGTCTTCCGAATTTGTCACAGCGATGACGATGGCGCCACACTCGCGGGCTTTTGCCAGAAGATGCACGATTTCTATACTTCGGCCCGTCCGCGAAATGACGATGATCACAGCGTCGGATGGTATAGCGGCAAACGGCAGGAGTTCGGAGGCGTCCTGCATGTACACGGGATGACCGCCAAGAGAGAATAGAGGAGCTGCCGTCAAGGCGGCGTGCCAACTGCTGCCAATTCCGGTCAGATAGACATGACGGGCATTGCGGATCGTCGCGGCTGCTTCGGCCAGGCGACGGCGACCGGCTCCCTGGAGATAGTCAATCGTCCGTTGCAGTTCGACGGGCTGGCGGAGTATGTCCTCAAGAAAGTGGGTCATGGTTCAGAGTGTAGGAAACCAGTTTTGGAAATCGCTTTCATGGCTGTCCTTTTAATCTACGCGACGCCTGGAATTACAATCCCCGCAGTCATCAGCGAGGCCGACTTCATGAATCTCCTGCGCCTGCTAGCAGTTCGCATGCCCCCATGCCTAACCATGTGATCGTTGAAGGCACTATCCACACGCACCGCAACCGTATTGGGCCGGCCCCAGCGGAGGAACTGCGTGATGTCGAAGGTAAAAGCCGTGTAACCCTTGCGGGCATGTTCTCCGGCCAGCCTGCCATTGATCCACACCATGGCGGTATGGAATACAGCTTCAAACTCGATCCGCACCGCGGAATGCTGCCAGGCGATCGGAACATCGAAGGTCCGCCGATACCAGGCGATGCCGCGATAGTCGACAGACGCCAAGGCAACTTGCCAGGTATGAGGCACAACGACGCTTTGCCAGCCATTCACGGAATAGTCAGCCTCGTGCCAGTGCTGCTCCGCACCGGCGGCCGTGGGATCGGTGCGAAACCGCCACTGGCCGCAAAGGCCGACCGTTTTGGTTGAGGACAACTGCGGCTTCTCTTCCGCAGCAGACAGAGCGGTCGCGCCCAGGGCGCCCGCAGCCAAGGTTCCGGCATCAGTCAGGAATGTGCGCCGAGAAGACATAGCAATTTTCCGCGTGCGATTACATTAATCAAAGTTCGCGAAGTTGAAAAGATCCCTACCAACGACTGATGTGCAATCGATGTGGCGAGAGGCCCCCGATTATCTGTTTCTTTCGAAGCACGACGGCAAGATTCATAGTTGAATCGTCGCAGACGAAAGCCTCCGCGGACCATTTTGAGAGCGTACCGTCGATCTCAGTGAACTCGGTTTCTAGCCGAAACAGTGGTCGAATGCTTCCTTGTTCTAAACTCTATCTAGTCCAATTCCTCCACATCCACTGGCGCTGGCCGCTACACTATAGACTTTTCCGAATTGACCGCCATCCACCCGTCTTTGTTGCCACGCGCCAACTTGCCTTGACAGAGGCGATTCCAGTGGCCTACGCTGCGAACCGACAAGCTGGAAAGCAACCCGACAAAGGCGGAGTGAATGGGAAGAGTGATGTCTGCCGAGCGAGGAAAGCGAGCGAGGGCACGTTCTCAGGTGCTGCTAGCTTATTGTTTCGCCGCCCTGACGGTCTTAGCACCGGCCGGAGTCAGGGCGGCAGATAGTTACGAAGTGACGATCGAGCGAGGCGTGCCTCTAAAGATGCGTGACGGCGTCACGTTGCGCGCAGATATTTGCCGCCCAAAGGCGGAGGGCAAGTTTCCGTTGCTGTTGACACGCACACCCTATGACAAGAACGGAGCGGTGGATTTTTGCCTGCGGGCCGCGACCCGCGGGTACGTGGTCATCGCGCAGGACGTCCGGGGAAGATATGCCTCGGAGGGTGATTGGTATCCGTTCAAGTACGAATCTCAGGACGGCTATGACACGGTTGAGTGGGCAGCCGCGCTTCCCTATTCGAACGGTAAGGTCGGGATGTTCGGAGGTTCCTATGTCGGTGCGACGCAGTATCTAGCCGCAATTGCCAAGCCGCCTCATCTGGCGGGCATTTGCCCCAGCGATACGGCGGCCAACTATCACGACGGCTGGACCTATCAGGGCGGTGCGTTTGAGCAATGGTTCAACGAGTCGTGGACGACGGGACTGGCGGAAAACACCATCAGCCGCCGCATAGAGTTAGGCGACGACGTGGTTAGGTGGACACAAACGCTGCCGCTGTTGTCGTATCCGGTGTTCGAAACACCCTCGGCTGCAGGACTGGCGCCGTATTTCACCGACTGGCTTGCGCACTCCAACTATGACGACTATTGGAAGCAGTGGTCGATCGAAGACCACTACGCGCAGATTCAAGTTCCGGTATTCAGCATGGGCGCATGGTACGACATCTTTCTAGGCGGGACGTTAAGGAATTACGCGCGCCTTAAGAACGAGGCAGGCACGGAGGCCGCGCGGCGTGGTCAGCGGCTGATGATCTACGTGGGGGGCCATGCCGGTGGATCGACTGAGAAGAGAGTAGGCGCCGTCGATTTTGGAAATAAATTGCCGGTCGATGTGGAAGCAGTGACACTACGCTGGTATGACACTCTCCTGAAGGGAATAGAGAATGGGTTAGACCATGAGAAACCCGTAAAAATCTTCGTCATGGGCAAGAACGACTGGCGGGAAGAAAATGACTGGCCACTGGAGCGCGCCAAGGCGACGCGGTATTACCTGCGCTCGACAAGGCCAGCGAATGGTCTTGCAGGAGGCGGCACGCTGAGTACAGCCGCGCCTGCCGAGGAGAAACCCAGCCAATACGTGTACGATCCGAACGACGCAGTCCCCACGATTGGGGGGCCCCTTTGTTGCCAACCGCTGCCGACAGGGGTCGGCCCGCAGGACCAGCGGTCCGCGGAAGCGCGAGGCGACGTGCTCGTATTCTCTTCGCCGGCATTTACACAGAACACCGAAGTTACGGGTCCAATTTCGCTCGGCCTGTATGTCAGCAGCTCTGCGGTCGACACGGACTTTACCGGAAAAGTGGTTGACGTCTGGCCGAACGGATTTGCTCAGAATTTGACGGAAGGTATTCTGCGTTTGCGCTACCGCAATTCGCAGGAGAAACCGGAACTTGGAAATCCCGGGGAGATCTATCACATTAGCGTAGATCTTTGGGCGACGAGCAATGTTTTCCTGCCAGGACACAAACTGAGGCTCGAGGTTTCCAGCAGCAACTTCCCGCGATTTGATCGAAACTTGAATACCGGTGAGGATCAGGCGCGTGGAACGCACATGATCAAAGCAACAAACGTCATCTACCACGACAAATCTCGGCCTTCGGCTCTAGTTCTACCCATTGTGCCGTAAGCGGCAAGTCAAGGATGACTCTGAGTGAACGATTTAGGCCACATACTGTAGAAACCAGCATTGCGGCCCGGAAAGGGCACGCCGTGGAAGTCGCCTTGAGCGCTTGTGGACTGCCCAAGGCGCGAATCAGAAGCAAACTCCCAATCGAGATCGTCGTCAGAGCTGACGAGCGTCATCACACGTCTGTATGCAAACCTCGGACCCAGGCTTCACCGTCGGGCTTGAACATCGAGCACCAATGTCGGTGCGGGCTGTAGCTGTCATCCGACCGGCGCCCAGCATCATCTCTCTCCCCGCGTTCCTTTACATCCTGTCTGGCAAACGCCAGTTGCAGGCTTCCCAGTACGAATCCGGAGCACAAAGCGCCCAAGTCAGTTGAAATGTGGTGGCCAGGGACGGAGTTGAACCATTCTGCGTGCATTGTTCTCAGTAAGTTGCTGATTCGATAATCCGCACAATCCGCATACTCCGCTCAGATTGCAAATCCTGTGTGCGTTTTGTGTGCGGTCGCCCGCCGACAAAATTTGCCAGCGAATGGCCGATTGCCTCTCATCTGTCAGACGCGAGTCCGCTGGAGAACCTTGTTCGCGATCATTTCTAAAATACGTCTGGGAGTGCTGTCTCTAAAATACGTCTGGGAGTGCTGTCCATTTTTGATTGAATTACTGGCACAGCCGCTGCCAAGTGGTGACATCCCCGTTACAGAAATAGCCGATCCTGAATCTGGCGAGTTCCTGCAGAGCGTTCTGGATGGTGCGCGGGGCCAGGCGGAGTTGGCCATTACAGGAGGGAGCGAAGCACCGTTCAGTTTCGGTTTCTTGAAAGCCAGGGAAGCGATGCGTGTGGTGGCGCCGGACACTTGCCTGGCCGTTTAGTCGAGATCGGAAGGGAATGATCCTAGGTGAGGGTGGGGCCATGCTGATCCTGGAGCCGCTTGAGGCCGCGTCAGCCCGGGGTGTATCCATCTATGCTGAGATTGTGGGCTTCGGCATGTCGTCGGATGCCAACCACATTACTCAACCGTCCGCCGAAGGACCTGCACGCGCAATACGGTCAGCACTTCGAGATGCCCAAGTCCGGGCCGACTGCGCCGGATACATCAATGCGCATGGCACGGGTACGCCGAGCAACGATTGCACTGAAACGACTGCCATTCGGGCCGTGTTCGGCGCCCACGCCGATCAGCTGGCTGTCAGTTCCACTAAATCGATGCACGGCCACGCGCCTGGGTGCGGCAGGTGCCCTGGAAGCGGCCGCTACGGCACTTGCTCTCCGTAACGGCATACTGCCACCCACCGCCAACTTCACCGAGCCAGACCCAGAGTGCGACCTGGACATCATTTCGAATCAGGCCCGCTCGTCAAAGGCGGAATGTGCTCTTTCGAACTCCTTTGCCTTCGGAGGACTCAACGCCGTCCTGCTTTTTCGAAGATTTGACGACCAGTAGTGCTGTACTAGATTAAAAGGTTGAATGTATTAGGGCGAGTTTAAATGGCCTCTTCTCCTCTTTCGCTCGTGCGGATGCGAATTACGTCGTCCGCTCACGCCCATACAGGCAACGCAGGTGACGGGAAGATCTTTGTTTACAACTCTGGGCAGATAGACGCCAAAGCTATTACCCCAAACAACCACGATGGGGGGCAAGGGTCCTCTTCCTGTCGAGCGCGAAAGAAGAACTGAGATTGCAAAGCGGAGGACAGGATAATTCAAATGTGCACGCTGTCCGCGCTAAGCTTCCGCCTGCGAATGAGCGATCGGAGCCTAGCAACCAGTTCGACTGCGTCAAAAGGCTCCTCAATATAATCGCCGGCGCCAAGCTCGAATAGTCCAACCTTTGTCGCGATATCAGTGCTTGAACCGAGGACAATCAGCGGTATGTCTGGATCTGTCTGCCTTATCGCCAGACAAGTCGCCAGCGTAGAGATAGTTTCTTTCTGAAGCCCGAGGAAGAGAGCGCTGAACCGGTCAGAGGCAAGAAGGGCGCTTAAGGTCACACCGCCTATAACCGACCGAACGTCGTAACCTGCCCTGAGCAACAGGCTGTTTAGACTTCCGCGAGTACCGGAAGAATCAAGCACCAGAATCGTTTCCATCGCCAGATATGCCACCCCCGCCTGCAATAGTCTTTCGGCGGAGCTCGTTTTTTGTGCTTCGGCCTTGTTTTGGCGACAGATACCGTCATCCGGAGGCCGGGAGGTATGCACTCTACAGCTATTGAGCATTACGCTGCACCATGGCAGACATGGAAGTGTCACGACAACGTAAAATCGTCGTCAACATCTTTGTCCGCGCAGGCGAACGACTAACTGCTATTGGATTCGGGTGCAGTGGTGCAGTACGCTGCCAAGGCCCAGCAGCATGCGGCGTAGGGGACTCGGACCTCGTTGTCCATGATTTGCTTTACTCTACGTCCGGCAAAGAGCGCATCGGCCATCAACCTTGACACTTTGTTCTACGAAGACCTACCTGCCGATTGTTTTACGAGGACTGGTGTTGCTTTGGCCCTGAGCCGACCACAGCTCCAGTTTGACGCGCGCCACCAGAGCGTGCGGCAGGAGCGGGAAGCGGCCAGGCTGCGCAGTTGCGTTGTTCGTCCGGGGCAAGCGTAAGGAGAGCTTGACTCAGTCATGATCTTTGGTTTGAGTCTGTGGTTGCGCTTCCGAGTTGCAGAAGTGAGCAAAATACCATTTTTGCTTTCGATACT
>Ga0209701_10000775_pt1 | contig 19572 bp, 20 predicted proteins | sample CZO8metaG_4_FD_188356 | JGI IMG/M metagenome (GOLD analysis project Ga0209701, IMG submission 188356) | Vadose zone soil microbial communities from the Eel River Critical Zone Observatory, Northern California, USA - CZOApr15con2H3.8 metaG... | ecosystem: Environmental > Terrestrial > Soil >... | reverse complement strand
CGGCGGAGGAGCTCACCGTGGAAACCTTCTGGCGAATCTACCGAGCTCGATCGAGATTCGATCCAGCGCGCGACTTCGGTCCCTGGTCCCGGCGCATCGCCACCAACCTTGCCCTCGGTCATCTGAAGTCGGTTCGGTGGCGGTCGGCAGCGGCCCCGAAGCGATGGGTGGAGGCGCCCGCCGCCAACGCAGAGTCGCTGCGAGATCCGGATCCTCGAATCGAACAGGCTTTCCGCCGCCTTCCGGCACGGCTCCAGCTGACCGCAACGCTCGCGCTGATCGAGGAGAAACCCTACCAGGAGATTGCCGACGCGCTCGGGACATCCATCGGCACGGTCAAGTCGCGAGTCTTCCGGTCGATCCGACTTCTTCGCAAATATCTCAAGAGGCTGGGCATCGAGCCATGAAACAAACGGACGATAAACGAATTCGCGACCTGCTCAAGAGCGCGTTTCCTCCCCTCGGGGATGTAGAACCGAGCCGGGAGCTTTGGCCGCGGTTGCGTCGCAGGGTGGAGGACTCGGCGCTTCGGGTGCCCTGGTTCGACTGGGCTCTCGTCGCGCTGCTCACCGCCTGGTGCGTCGCCTTTCCAAAGGCATTGCTGTTTCTGCTGTATCAAATGTAGCAAGGAGGCTTGCGGTGAATCGATATCCTTACTTGCGCGCGTACATGGCGGGGGTCACCCTTCCTTCCGCGGCGCTGTTGATTGGAACGACTGTCTTTGTAATCGCGCGATACGGCTATCGCCTCGAGATTCCGATCGAGCGCGCGATCATCTTCCCGATGGCCGTGGTTCCCAACGCCTGGGGCGCTTGGAACATCATCTATCTCGCGCTCCATCCGCGCAGGTGGCCGATTGGTTTGCACGGCGCGATTCTGCCCCTGTTGCTCATTCCTGCCGGACTCTGGCTCGCGCGCCGCTTGGGCATCTCATTCGTGACGCCGAGCCTGGCGGCGACGTTCTTGCCGCTTGGACTCGCCATCTATTACCTCGCCTGGAAATACCCGGTCCGATTCTTCAACCAGATACTCGGGATTGCATGAACGCGGGAATCCCAGCCGCTTCTGGGCACGCCGCCGCCGAGCAAGTTCTCGACGTACACGAGACCGCATGCTGCGTTGTCGGCGGCGGGCCGGGCGGACTCATGTTGGCGCTGCTGCTTGCACGCCGGGGAGTTCCAGTGACGCTGCTCGAAGCGCATGCGACCTTTGACCGTGATTTCCGCGGCGATACGGTGCATCCCGCCATTCTGGAAATCCTCGACGAGATCGGCCTGGCCGACCGGCTGCACCAGCGGCAGCACGTCAAGATGTACGGCCCCACGATCCCCACCGCCGACGGGCCGGTGATGCTGTTCGACATGCGCCTCCTGCTGAAAACCCGGTTCCCCTACATCATGTGGATGCCGCAGCCCATCTTCCTGGATTTCCTCGCCACGGCCGGCCGAGAGTGTCCTTCCTTCAGACTCGTGATGGGGGCGACCGTGCGGCAGCTTCTAACCGAGGACGGCGCGGTTCGCGGCGTGCGTTACCGAGACACGGATGGCTGGCACGAGGTCCGCGCCGCGCTCACGGTCGCCGCGGACGGCCGATTCTCGCGCTTGCGGAAGCTCGCCGGACTCCGGGCGATCCCGACGTCCTCGCCCGTCGAGCTGCTCTGGTTCCGCTTGCCGCGCCTTGCCGGCGATCCCGAGGGGACCGGCATCGTGTCCCCGCGGTTCGGCAAGAAACAGGTCCTCCTCATGATCGACCGTGCCGATCACTGGCAGGTAGGCTACTTCTTCCCGGCGGGGGATTATCCCAAGTTGCGTGCAGCGGGCGTTGAGGTGATGCGCCAGAGCATCGTCGCCCTGGAGCCGCGTTTCGCCGAGAACGTGCAGGCGCTGACTGACTGGAAGCAGTTCTCGCTGCTGTCCGTGGCATCGAGCCGCTGCCCGCGTTGGTATCGTCCCGGCCTGCTCATGATCGGGGACGCGGCTCACACGATGACGCCGGCTGCCGGTGCGGGCATTAAGTACGCGATCGAGGACGCGGTCGTGGCGGCCAACATGCTGGCCGAACCGCTTCTGGCCCGGGGGGTGCGTCTGAGCGACCTGGCCGAGGTGCAGCGCCGACGCGAATGGCCGACGCGCCTTATCCAGGCGTTCGGGGCGTGGGGGCTGCGCCAGCTCGGCGGCCGGCTCCGTTCGGGTTCCGCTGGGCCCGTGCCGCGTTGGCTGCCGTGGCTCTTTCACCTGCCGTTCGTCGCTCGCCTAGCGGCCCGAATGCTGGCCTTCGGCGTGTGGCGGGTTCACGTGGAGAGCTGAGTCGTCCCAACGGTGCGGCGATCGCGGTGCTGTCGGTGATCTGCACCGTGATAGCACCGTTACCCTTTGGGAAACCTTTGCCGACGATTCGGACGAAACCACAGCATTATCAAATCGCCTCACCTTTTGACGGCGTAGCCCATGTAGAGGATGGATTTGACATTGCTCTCACGGAGGAAAAATCTTTCGCCCAGATCCTTGTAGGTCCACTCGCCCTTGACGCGTTTGCGTAAGGCGGAAAGCATCTTTGGAATACTTAAATTAGGTGACGTGCCACGCTGGCCCTTGGACTCGAACCCATTCCTCTCTAGCAGGGAAATGATCTCTTTCGGTTTGATGAACATTTCCCACACGTGAAGGTTGGGCGGCATGAAAGCGTAACGCTTCCATTCTTGCCAAATCTTGATCGCCACCAGCTTGCTTATCAACGTGCGATTGAGTGTGTCGTAGCAAAAGACGCCCCCGGATTTCAGTACTCGGGCAATCTCGGCGGTAACCTTTGGCAGGTCTCGAACGTGTTCGAGTACATCGCAACAAAAGACGACGTCGAAGGACCGATCGGGATAAGGCAGCTGTTCGCCGGATCCCTGATCGTAACGAACGTCGAGCCGGCTTAGCTTGGCGTGATTTCTCGCCGTATTGAGCGAAGACTCGGAAGGATCTACTCCGGTTGCTTTGAACCCCATGCGTGCGATTTCCTCGCACAAAATCCCTCCGCCGCAGCCAACCTCCAGGGCCGTCTTTCCCACTGGGCGCAGCTTAAGCTCCTCGAAGAGCATTCGCCGAAAATAGCCGACCCGCGCGGGATTGATAGAGGTCTTGAGCAAGTGAAGGACGGTATCCTTCTGCCACCAGAGGTCTCCCTCCCGGTTGTAAACGTCATTATCGATGCGCCGATAGGTGTCGGCTGACACTGAGCTCATTGATAGGCTCCTTGGGCCATGGGCCCTCCCTGTGGAGTCTCTCCGTCGACGATCTTCGTGACCACGCCTCCTTCGGATGTAATCCTCCGGCTGTAACGCGCAAAGGCCGTCGCGTGTTTTTGGCCCATGTCAAGATGCGCACAGTCGAGGTTTCATCTCACGAACGAGCATCCCGGGGGAGAAATGCTATAGAACCACGCGGCACAATACAGCGCGTCAAGACAGCGCCGCTGCGTCCGACCATGACGATGCAACTCAACGAGTGCCTCCCGACGGACCCAAAGATGGTCCCGGAGATCAGAAAGGCATTAGCGCCGCACGCCTCGAAGTTCATCGAGACCCTGGTCTCTCTCACCAAGCAACCTCTCCGCCTGCAAGTGACGAGGGGGGCGGTGCAAACTGGGACGTTTATGCGCGGGCGCTCCAGGCTTGGCTTCGACAACGTGCGGGCTCACGTCATGGTTTGCTAAAGTGCAAGATGGGATCACGGTGAAGGACGTTTACATCCTCAGCAACGACTTCGAATCCGGCGTCCTGCACCATCTTGACCGCGCGGGCAACACCGAGGTGGTACCAACGATTGGGATCAATGTGGTCATCCTCATCTTTCCGGCGGACGAAGAGCGGTCGAAAATGTGTATTCGGACTTATTTGTAGCAATTCGTTCAGCTCCGGTCCCTGGTAGCAATCCCGCAGCGCGCGGGCCACGCTGTACACTTCTGGGTGTGCAAGAAACTGATTGTATTTGTCATAGTCTGCAATCAAGAAGAAGCCGTTCGCCCCCGACTTCATTTTGGGAAACAGATTGTTCAGGTACTCGCTTACTACGTTGGGCGAGAGGTGGCAGAACACGCCGAAAGAAAAGAAGTAGTCGAAATAGTCATTCCGGACTTGGGTGAGCGAAGCGTCCAGCACCACGAGATAGCGAACATTGTTGCAATGCCCAATGTACTCCCAGAATTGGTTCCGTTCGGCAGGTATAGCGTCGAGGCAAACGACCTCTCGAGCTTGGCGTTCTATGAAACACTTCGTCCACGCGCCACGCCCGGGTCCGATCTCGAGGACAGTTGTGTTCCGGTTCACATACGGCCTGATGCATACCAAGTAGCAAGCATAGAGGATGCTCATGTACCCGCCGTCGATGAAGCTAGAGCGGGCGAGTGGGTCCAAAGGATCGCCTTCGAAGTACCCGCCGGGGTACCTTTCGCGAAAGGCTTCCGCTTCAACCTGCGCGCGTGAGTTTGGATGCATCATCATGCCACTGCCCCTCCTAAGGGGCCTTTCCGTGTTTCTGTTGTCCGTCACTACGTCGGAAGAAGACTAAGGAACGTAAACCAACACTACCGAATTGAACACAGATACCCAGCTCGAACTTCGTGGCCCTCTCCGGAATGGTCTCGTACTTTGCGTGTTCCAGGCCAATTCCCCGGAGGTGGTCCATGAAATCGCAGAAGCTTCCCCTGTTGGTCCTTGTCCTTTTCCCCGCCGCTGTCCCTGCCTTCGCCGAGCTGACACTGCCGCCCAGCGGCGATAACCAGCGGGCGACCGTGACCCAGCAGATCGGCCCGGTCGTCGTGTCGGTCGAATACTCGAGCCCCCGCGTGACGCTGAAGGGCGATAACCGGCGCGGCAAGATTTGGGGCCAGCTCGTGCCCTATGGTCTGACCAAGCTCGCCCCCGACTGCCCCCAGTGTCCGTGGCGCGCGGGCGCCAACGAGAACACCATCTTCACTGCCTCCCGCGACGTAAAGGTTCAGGGGCAGACGCTCCCCGCCGGAAAGTATGGGCTCCATATGATGCCCGGCAAAGAGCAGTTCACCGTCATCTTCTCGAAGAATTCCACTGCGTGGGGCAGCTACTCCTATGACGCCAAGGAGGACGCCCTGCGCGTGACGACCAAGCCGGTCAAGGCCGACTACCACGAGTGGCTTACTTACGAATTCATCGAGCGCGAGCCGGCCAAAGCGACCGTCGCGCTGGTGTGGGAGGATTTGCAGATTCCCCTTACTATCTCCGTCGACAACGCACCGGCGCTCTACTGCGCGGCCATGCACGACGACTTGCGTGGAAGCACCGGATTCGATTGGCACAATGTGCAGCGGGCCGCCGATTACTGCGTACGCAACAAAGTCAATCTTCAGGAAGCGATGACGTGGGCGAACCGCGCGAGCACGCCGTCGCTGGGTGGCGACGAGAATGTCGCCACGCTGATGTCGCTCTCACGCGCCCAGGCTGCGAACGGCCAAAGCGCGGAAGCAAGTAAGACGTTCGAGAGGGCGCTCGCGAGCCCTGCAGCGAAACCGATCGATTTCCACGTCGCTGGTCGCGCGCTGCTCGCCGAGGGGAAAAATGAGCAGGCGATGAAAATCTTCCAGATCAATGCCAAGCGCTTTCCCAATCAATGGCCCGTGCATGTCGGACTGATGCGCGGCTATGCGGCGACCGGCGACAAAGCGAAGGCGCTGGAGGAAGGGCGGCTGGCGGTGAAGCAGGCCCCCGACGATGGCAACCGCCTGAACCTCGAAAACGCGCTCAAGGCTATCGAGGCGGGAAGGAAAATCGATTAGAGAGCTCGCCGGGCAACGCCGGGTTTGATTCAGGGGGGTAGGAAGTCGCGGATTGCCGCCGCGATCTCTTCGGCATGCGTCTCCAGCGCGAAGTGGCCGGTGTCGAAGAAGCGGATGACCGCGCCGGGAATGTCGCGTTTGAACGCCTCCGCACCGGCCGGCAGGAAGAAGGGATCGTTCTTGCCCCATAGGAGTGACTCGCGTGCTCTCTTATCAGATCGAAAGGGAGTTGCGGGACGGCCGGCTGGTGCGGCTGCTCGCCGCTTACGAGCCCGACCCGCTCCCGGTGCACGTGGTGCATCCGGCCGCGGACGTTCCGGCGGCAAAAGTACGCGCGTTCGTCGACATCGCCGTCCCCAAGCTGCGCGCGGTGCTCGAACGCATCGCGGCCCTCCCGACGCGTTCTCCCGCTCGTTAGAGGCCGAAAGACGGATAAGATCAGACCGAGAGCGAGAACGGCATGTCCGGCAACTACGGCGTCTTGGACGAGATCCTCGCGCTGAAATGGATCAGACACAACATCGCCAGATTCGGAGGGGACCCGGGGCGGGTGATCCTCGATGGTTTCTCCGCAGGAGGGCAGGCTGTCCTGCTGCTGATGGTCTCGCGTCTGCCAGAATCCTATACAGGACGCAGTCAGGTCTCGACGAATGCGTACTCGAGTTTGATGTCATCTGGATCCGTGAAATAGAGGGCGCAGTAGGTCCTGAAATAGGGATAGTTCTTGGGCGGATCCAAGATCTTCGCCCCCTCCGTGACCAGCTTGTCGTGCAGCGCGTCGACCGCAGCTCTGTTCGGAGCTGCGAACGCCAGATGATGGAGGCCGACGTTGTAGAGTTGGAACTTGTTTTCCTGAAACTCGCTGAACGCCTCCCAGATGGTCATCGCGAAACTCTTGCCCGCGTACATCATCATGTGACCGTCAGGGCGGCGGTGCGGCGGTCCAACCACGTCAATAACTTTTGCAGCCCCTAGATACGAGAGCAGCGCCTCCCAGAAGGGCTTCGACTGATCCCAATGCGTCACCGTCAATGCCACATGACTGAATCCGAGTGCTTCCATCACCGCTCCTGTTGCGCCGATTGCAAGCTTTCCCGCGAATGGCAAACTTCGGGCTTCTGGCCCACTTTCGCAACAGCAGGAAAAGGCGTGCACCGTCGCCGATGTGTGGAGCCCTCCAGAGATGCGGTTGGTCCCCGTCCGGTAACATCCGCGGGAGAAGGCAGCTACAGACGGCCGAGGTCGCGACGCCCGGGGCGGGGCTGCCATAGATTCGGGCAATACTATTGTCGTTTATGCCACCACTCGCGAAGGGACTGGCAGCGCCCCCCTGAATCCAACGAGATCAGAAAGATGCCATCCAGTTTCGTTTTCAAGCCAGGTGGCACGCGGACAAAGGCCGCCCACCACCTGGCGATACCATGCTCCGCCGTGACTGCGAGGATCTCATAATCAAACTGGATTTGTTCTTCGGTTTTCGCGACCCCGGCCCAATATTCGTAGATCGCGGCCCGACCACGCAAGGGTTCGTCGAAGGGCGTCACTTGATAAGTGGCATCTTCTGCGTACAGCGATGCGGCGGCCTCCGGGTCACGGCTGGTCCATGCCCATCCATAAGAGGCCAGCCACTTATTGAAGGTTTCTCGATCCATATCTGTTTTTGTGACTACTACACCTCTGCAACGCCTCGAAACCGCAAATCAAATAGCTGAAGGAAAATGCAGAAGATCCCCGGACTCCGGCGTGCTGTCGTTCTGCTTCACGTTGTGGACAAGGGCGACCTGGTGTGGATCACCCCAATTACGAAAACTTTCAGAGAGACCTGAGCGTGATTGGACTCCGTCAGCGCCGAGTCCACGACGCACGCCGCTCGTTCGTGTGTCTCTCGCTGGCTGATGGTGCGCGAAGGGACATCCTCCGCTGGATTACGCACGGGCCCGAAGGCGACATCGTGAGCCTCTACACGACCCTTCCGTGGGACGCGCTCTGCGCCGAAGTCGCGAAGCTGAAAATTGACGTTCGCGCCGGCCAACTTCTCGAGCTGCGCAAGGCCGCGAGTTCAGGCGGGGACTCAGGCAGAGGCGACGGGCATTTACTACCGCGCTTACTACAGCCGCAGCGCGGCAACGGAAAAGCCGCGAGTGCCCAGGGCGGGACTCGAACCCAATTGAGGCGATGAAAAACATTCGTCAGGTCGTGCGGTTACCCCAGATCGCCTCGTTCTCACAAGAGTTTTCATCCCGCCCCGTCCGAACCAGTAGCACTGCTTCCGAGCCAAAACCGCGCTGGAGGGCAGCACTGGGGCAGCAAGAAAGTAACCCGCCGCGGCTCACTCAGAGAGGGCTCCATTTCGGATCCAGCTTCCGAGTGCGCTCGGTCACCCCTTCGTGAAGGCCGCGAGGCGCTCTCGCAACCAACGGCTGGCTGGAAGAATTGCAGACGCTCGAAATGCGGCTCGGGCGGTCTAAGCTCTCGTGACGCGCTGAGAGGCGGCCACTCGTTACGGTCTCTCGAGGTACGCGGCAGTCGACATCCCACCCGCCGTACACACGCCTACTATTGCGCGGCGACGGCCGCGGCGGGCGAGCTCGAGCAGGGTGGAACCGAGGTAGCGGATCCCCGACATGCCGTACGGGTGGCCAAGGGGGACCGCGCCTCCGTTGACGTTCGTGGTCTCCCACGGTGTCTCGAGCTGCGCCTGGTTATAAAGCGTGGTCACCGCGTAAGCCTCGTGGAGCTCCCACAGATCGATGTCGGCCATCGCGAGCTGATGATGCTTCACGACCTTGCGGATCGCAGGCGCGATCGCGATGCTCATCTCTTCAGGTGCTACCGCCGCGAGCTGCATGCCTCGGAACAAGCCGAGGATGGGTAGCCCGCGCCGCGCTGCGAGGTCTGCGTCCATCATGACCACGGCACCCGCGCCATCGGATAGCTGCGAGGCGTTGCCCGCCGTCGTTGTACCTCCTGGGTACACGGGCTTCAGCGCGGCGAGGCCCGCAAGAGTCGTGTCAGGGCGCGGGCCCTCGTCGCGGTCGAGCGTGACCTGCTCCTCGTGGCTTACCTTGGTCACTTTGTCGGTGACCTTCATCGTCGTCGTGAACGGAACGATCTCCTCTGCGAACTTGCCGGCGGCAGCCGCCGCGGCAACGCGCTGCTGGCTCTGGACGACGTATGCATCCTGCGCCTCGCGAGTGATGCCGTACTTCTTCGCGACGAAGTCGGCGGTCTGGTTCATCGTCCACCACACGGCGGGCATGCGCTGCTGCAGCGGCTCGTAGAAAAAGTCATTCAGGTTGAGGTTGAACTGAACAAGGCTGATGCTCTCGACGCCAGCGGCGATTGCGATCCTGGCCTCGCTAGTCGCGATCCGATTCGCGACGATCGACGCCGCGCTCAGTCCTGAGCCACAGTACCGATTCACGGTCATACCGGGCACCGCTTCGCCGAGGCCGGCATCGAGCGCGGCATTGCGCGCTACGTTGTGTCCGGTCGCTCCTTCGGGAAGGCCACAGCCAACGACAACATCTTCCACCTCGGCGGGATCGATTCCGGCACGCTTCACCGCGTTGCGCAGCACGTGCGCCGTCATCGGGATGCCGTGTGTCTGGTTGAGTGCCCCGCGTTGAGCCTTTGCGATGCCCGTCCGACAGTATGCAACGACGGCGACGTCCCTCATGTGAACCTCCTCTCTAGAACCCTACATCAATCTCTCATGACAGGCTCTTGAACGCTGCGCTCCACGCGGGTCGGATTCCGAATCCCGAGCTACTTGGCTGGACCTTGACCTTTCGCGTGAGGGTTAACCAGTGATCCTCTTCGTCGTGCGAGACGAAGGTTGATGCCGTGCTGCACGTACGCTTTGGAGTGGCTTGACTGCGTCTCCGGGAACTGCGTGCTGCCCTTAGCCCGGAGCTGTGCGCGCTGGATGGCGATTGCTGTGGGAAGCGGGTGATCAAGCAGCACCGCGCGCAGGCCGTGGAAGTGCGCTGGCCCGAATTCGCGCTGCAGGATCTCGACGTCCCAGGCGACCTGGAGCGCGTCGGCGCTGGTCAAAGGAACGATTTCGTGGTTATCAATGGCTGAACAAAAACACGTCGGGAAGAGTACCGAGACGAGCGCTTCAGAGCTTCTCTCGGGAGCACAAGGCGGCAACATGTCTGCCTTCGAGAAACTCGTTGTCGGTCTGGCAGATGCCTGCCTCTTTCACTTGAATGTGGCAGCGCCCGAAGAAGCGCGACTCGAAAATGGGTTGGCACCGCGCGTGCGAAGTGCGGCGTTCGCATCGCCAAAAAGAAGAGCAAATGAAACCGCAATTGAACACTCACTGGCTTGCAGCGCTGATTGCAGCCGCGCTGACGGCCAATGACTCGCAGGCGGCACAGACCAAGGAGAAAAACATGCCGACGCACGATTATTCTGCCATTCAACCGAAAACGCGCGCATTCCTCGAAGCGCTCGTAGCGCAAGGGGGCCCGCCCATCTATACCCTGTCGTATCGCGACGCGCGGGCTATGCTCGACAACGCGCAGAGCGCCGCCCGGGTTGCCAAGCTGTCCGCGGACATCGAGGACCGAAAGGTCGTGGGCGGTCCCGCGGGCGAGGTCTCGATCCGCATCGTACGACCGAAGCCGCGGAGTGAAGGTCCGCTCCCAGTCGTGATGTACTTCCACGGGGGCGGCTGGATTCTGGGCAACAAGGACACGCATGACCGGTTGGTTCGTGAGTTTGCTGACGGGGCCCACGCCGCGGTCGTGTTCGTCAACTACACACCGTCTCCCGAGGCGCACTATCCCACGTCGATCGAAGAGGCGTACGCCGCGACTCGGTACGTCGCCGAGAACGGCGCTTCGATCGGACTCGACCCGTCGCGGCTCGCGGTTGCGGGCGACAGCGTCGGGGGGAACATGGTCGCCGCGGTGACGATCCTGGCGAAGCAGCGCGGCACGCCTAAGATCGGGCATCAGCTGATGTTCTATCCAGTTACGGACGCAAGCTTCGACACCGGGACGTATCGCCAGTTCGCCGATGGGCCGTGGCTCACCCGTAACGCGATGAAGTGGTTCTGGGAAGCATACGCGCCCGACCAGTCAAGGCGGAATGAGCCGACGGCATCGCCCCTGCGGGCGTCGGTAGATCAGCTGCGCGGCCTGCCGCCGGCGCTCCTCATCACCGACGAGAACGACGTGCTGCGCGACGAGGGCGAGGCTTACGCGCACAAACTGAACGAGGCCGGTGTCCAGGTGACGGCAGTGCGGTACCTCGGCACGGTGCACGACTTCATGCTGCTGAATGGCTTTACGGAAGACCCGGCTCCCCGGGCCGCCATCGCACAGGCGACCGCGTTCCTGAGGGAAGCACTCGGTCAGCCCGACCAGGCGCGTGCTCAGCGCTGAGCGCGTTGTCGGAGATCGCGCAGATGAGCTTCTTCGACGGGTACGCAGCGATCTGTAAACTTCGATGCTCCTTGCCTCACCGGAACTGTCGTGGCAGGCCCTGCGGCCGCGCTACGCACCGGCCTCGCCGGGGCCCAAAGTCTATGACTCGCGTGGAGCGGCGAATAGCGTCTGCAGCGCCTCGCCGACGATCCCTCGCGAGTCGAACAGCCGGGCGCGCGTCGTTCCCACCCCGTCGCCGGCGAGCGCGGTGATCGCGTCCATGCCCACCCACTCGCCCTCGGGACTGCGCGTTACCGACACCGTGAGGTTCACCGGGACGAACATGTAAGCGTGGAAATCCACCTCCCAACTGACCCCGTTCGCCGAGTCGACCATGGTCAGCAAACGCACCAGCGGCGATGGCGCCTCGCCGGGCACGAGTGGGATGCGCATCCGCGACCAAACCGTCGCCGGGCCGCGGACGCGGAAGCCGCCGGAGACGAAACGCCACTCGAGCGAGTGGCCGTACCCAAAGGTCGGCACGCCTTCGAAGAGCTCGCGGGACTCGTGTTCCGGCATCGGCGGCGGTGCATCGTCGAGCCCGACGCGCGGGCTGCGATCCGGGCCGATGGCTTGCCGCCACGCGGTAGCGCGCAGTGCTGGACGGCCGGCGATGGTCACCGTGGCGGTCGCGAGTTCGATCCGTTTGCCGGGCCGCGCGACCTCCGCCCGCACGGTCATCGGCGCGAGCGGCAGCGGGCCGAGAAAGTCGAGCGAGAAGTACGAGACTCGAACGTCGCTGCGCCCGTCCAGGCTTTCGAACGCGCGACCGAGGAGAGCGGCGGGCGGGCCGCCGTGCTGGAGCCCCGGATCCCACGGGCCCACGGTCCCTGGGGTGGGGACGAAGGTGTCGTCGCTTTGGCGAAGGTAGAACGAAGCGGGTTTCGGCTCGGTCATGGGGAACTCACCAAGGCCGCTTTCAGCACATGAGCGAGGCAAGGACAAGGAGTTGGCCTCCGTCGCTCGTCGCCAGTGAAGCAACGATTAGTTCACCGCATTTCCATGGCGACGAAGCCTGTCAGCGCAAGCATTCCTTGAGCCGGATCTAGATGTTCTCGAGGGGAATGCGAAGGCGAGGTGCTCGCCACTCCCAGGTCGTTGGCATGCTCTTGCAGAGACACCTGGGGTGATACGGATCTCCGGTGACGACCTTGTGGGTACTGCTGTCGCTTAGCCCGCAGGACCGGCGCCCGGTTCGGTGGGAGCCAGTAGCGAGCTCGAATCATCGCCCGAGCCTTCTTGGGATCCGCCAAACATCGCACCAGCCAGGTGCTGCTGATCTCGTTAGCTACGAAGGAGCGGTAGATGACCGGTTTTGGTACGGGGCGGCGTCGGAAAAGCCATTTCAGGAAACGCATCATCGGCCGTTCGGGGGCTGCATCTTCGGTGCCAACTCCTTCGATCTCCTCTCATCAGCGGTTGGCCTCACAGAACTCCGACAGAGCTTTTGATCAGACGCTCGGCCGTCTGACAAAATCGACACCGTCAGTCGGCCGACACGCGGCCGACCGACTCGCGTGACTCACTGCCCGTGATCAGGCTACATCTTCAGCGGCCTGCCCCCTCCGGCTCCTGCACTGGCGACGACGTCACTCTCGCTCTCTTCCTCGTCCAAACGCCTTCCCAACGTCGCGACGGAGTTGTCAGTACGGACACCGAGAAGCGAGGCATGATCCGGTCGTCTCATGATACCTGACGGGGAACGCCGATGTCCCTCTTGCACGTGCGCGATCTCTCGCTCCACTACGGGCCCAAGGTCCTGCTCCACGGCGCGAGCTTCGTCCTCGGGCACCGCGACCGCGCCGGGTTGATCGGCCCCAACGGCAGCGGCAAGTCGACGCTGATGAAGATCCTCGCCGGGCGCGTCGAGCCCGACGCGGGCTCGGTGCAGCTCGTGCGGCGGGCGCGGGCGGGATACCTGCCGCAGGAGCTGTCGGAGCTGCCGCCGGGGTCGGTGATCGACGGCGTCCTCTCCAGCGTGCCGGGGCGCACCTGGCTCGAGTCGCGCATCGCTGCGGCGGAGGCAGCCCTGCCCAAGGCGGTGACCGAGGAGGAGCAGATCGAGCTGGGCGGGGAGCTGGCCGAGCTGCACGAAGAGCTGGTCCATCACGACGAGCGCTACGGGCGGCACCGAGCCGAAGAGATCCTCACCGGACTCGGTTTCGCGCCCCAGGCGCTCGGGCGAGATGCGCGCGAGCTGTCCGGCGGGTGGCGCATGCGCGCGGCGCTGGCGGCGCTCTTGCTGCAGGACCCGGAGTTGCTCTTGCTCGACGAGCCCACCAACCACCTGGATGTGCCCACCCTGGAGTGGTTCGACGGCTTCTTGCAGCGCTCACGCAAGGCGCTCGTCCTGGTAACGCACGACCGCGAGTTTCTCGATCGGCAGGTCGACCGCGTGCTCTCGTTCGAGCCGGAGGGCTTGCGCAGCTACGCGGGTAACTACGAGCGCTACCTCGAGCTGCGCGCCGCGGAGGAGGAGCAGCTCCAGGTGCAGGCCGAAAAGCAGCAGCGCCGGCGTGCGCAGATGCAGGCCTTCATCGAGCGCTTCCGCGCCAAGGCCACCAAGGCGCGGCAGGTGCAGAGCCGGATCAAGCTGCTGGAGAAAGAGGAGCTGGTCCAGGTCCGCGAGGAGCGGGCCACGGTGCGCTTCCGCTTTCCCGAAGCGCCGCGCTCGGGGCGGGAGGTGGCGCGATTCGATGATGTTTCCAAATCATACGGGAGCAAAACCGTTTATCGGAATTTGAACGGACAGATCCTGCGCGGCGACCGGATCGCGGTGATCGGCCTCAACGGCGCGGGCAAGACCACCTTGCTCAGGCTCCTGGCGGGAGAGCTGCAGCCCGACGAAGGCAGCGTCCGGCTGGGCCCCAACGTGGTGCCGGGGTATTTCGCGCAGCATCACGCGGAGCTCCTGGGCCCCGAGCGCACCGTGCTGCAGGAGGTGGCCAGCCTGGTCCCGAGCGAGCCGCAGAGCTGGGTGCGGAGCGTATTGGGATCGTTTCTCTTCTCGGGCGACGAGGTGGACAAGCGGATCGCGGTGCTCTCAGGCGGCGAGCGCGCCCGGGTGGCGCTGGCGCGCCTTCTGGTGGTGCCGTCGAACTTTCTGCTCCTGGACGAGCCCACCAACCACCTCGACCTGGACAGCTCGGAAGTGTTGATCGACGCACTCACCCGCTACGACGGCACGCTCGTGTTCGTCTCGCACAACCGCAGCTTCGTGAACGGCCTGGCCACGCTGGTGTGGGAGGTGAAGGAGGGCAGCATCGACGCGCAGCCGGGGGACCTGGACGACTGGGCCCGGCGGCGCGCCGGGGAACCCGCCGCCGGGCAGGCTGCGCCGGCCGGAACACATGCCTCGCGGGAAGCGCGCCGCGAGCGGGCCCTGCAGCGCGAGCAGCGCGAAAAAGTGCTCGGGCCGATCAAGCGGGAGATCGCCCAGCTCGAGGCGCGCATCGCCCAGCTCGAGGAGGAGAAACGGCGCGCCGAGGCGCAGCTCGCGGATCCGGCCCTCTTCGCCGACTCCTCCCGATCGACGCCGCTGGTCAACGCCTACCGGGAGGCGGCCAAGAAGCTGGAAGAGCTGTACGCCCGCTGGGAGCACAAACAGGAGGAATTAGAGGCGGCGGCAGGACAGATCGTGTAGCGTTTTGAGCCCCGCTCGGCGCTCTCCTCTCGCTGATTGCAGCTCGTCTCAAGCTGAGGCTCGGCCTCGATGCGGGATATCGCCATCTCTCTCGACGCACGTGCCCTCGTTAAAAGCGCACGTGTCGTCTTTTTCTGCGGGGTGGGCTCACGGCATATGGTCGGAGCGATCCTTGGCGGGAAGGACCCCGACCATCGGCGAAACGTCCGGGCCGACCCAAGGCCAGGAAATCACCGTCGGCCACCAACCGGGCTTGGCACGCCGGTAGAACGATCCCGGAAGCGTCCGAACGGAACTCGCGGGATTCCAGATGATGGCGCTATTGACCGCGTCGAAGTTCCCATGCCGGTAAAGCGAGGTGACGGCAATGTCGGTGGGTCCGGAGCCGCCCGCGCCGAGCTCGTAGATGGAGAAGGGCCCACTGCTGTATGCCTCGTAGACGGTGCTCACTCCATGCGTGCCAAGCACATTGCCCAACACGTTCATTCCAATGTCCGTCCCGTCGAACTGGAGGGCGGTGACGTTACCGGTTTGCGTGACCGTCGAGCCATAGACCGCGGGTGGGGCAAACTGACTCGACGCGTAGTTCCGGAAGTACGTAAGGTATCCCCCGTTGCCGTGGGTGATGGTGGCGCCCATGTGCGGCGCGTAGTTGCCTTCCATCAGCTCCATGTGCGGGAAGGCGCAATGGCAGTCGATGTTGACCTCCTGCCAAGCCGGCGGAGTCGACCAGGAATTGTCGGCGTAGTTGTAGGCGATAACGTTACCGCCGCCGGAAACGTTGAACATGATCGGCTTGTTCATGTACCGGACAATGTTGTTCTCGATCAGGTTCTCCGCTGCGCCACACCGCAGGACTATCCCGTAGCAGTCCACTCCAAAGCCATAGTTTGCAGAATGGTGAAGATAGCTGTCGCGCACCACACATCGGTAGGTGCCCGTTATGGATACGTGCATCCCGCCGATGCTTCCGTCGGTTTGAACGTCCTTCACCCAGCAGTAGGCCGCGTTCGAAATATCGATGCCGCCCGCCATTTGCCCGGGGTAGCCGGTGTTCGTCCCGCCCTGGATCCTCAGGCTCTCAATCCCGGCCCAGCGCGTGGTCGATGCGGTGACCGGGGTGATCTGTGCCAGGTAAGGGGCGGCAGACTTGAAGCCCCAATGCAGGGGCGTGCTCAAGGTTAACGTTCCGTTGGCCGCGTTCACCGACTCGATCTCCACCCGCTGGCTCACCGATCTGCCACTCACCCGCTTGAAGTAGGGGCAATCCCCTTGGTTGATCGCGGCGTCATCGACGATATCCACCAAGGCGAGCTGGCCTGGGGCGAAGTGGGAGGCGGCGCTTCCGACCGAGAGAGTGGTCGACTCTTTGGACTCGTCCTGCAGGAGCGCGTAGCTCGTGCCGCCATAACAAGTGGAGTCGCGACCCGTGCCAATCGCGAGCACCGTGCCGCCACCGGTCTTGACGATGGACGTACCCGTGGGAGCGCCGTTAGAACCGGCCCCACGCAACACCACGCCTTTGGTGAGTGTGACTGTCGAGGAGATGGAGAAAGTGCCGGTGCCGAGTTGTACCACCTGACCCTCCGGGCACTGGTTGATCGCCGCCTGGATGTCCGCGCCGGGACTGAGCGTGGCGCAGATTGTAGCCCGATGCGGCAGCCCGTCGGGACCGAGCGGAAGTCCGAGCTGCGCATCATTCAAGATCCCTGGGTTCCACGCAGTGATTCGATCCGGTGCCACCAGGTCGGTGAGCGCAGTAGAGGCACAATCGACTGCCTGCCAGATGTGGCCGCAGCAGAAACCGCCGGCGCGAACCGCTCCCTCGCAACTGCACGACGCGGTAACGGCTCCGTCCGCGCAGTCGGCAGGAAGGACGCCAACGTTCTTGCCGCACGCGGCGGCCATGATCAGCAGGGTGAATGGGAGGGCCAAGCAAGGGGGTCGCATCGCTCCGGCTCCTTCCTCGGCGCCTTCGGGTAGCGCGACTGCGTTTGAAACAAATAGCACTCGTGTTGCTCGCTGCAATGTGCGCCGCCGTGGGGAACAGTCATGACAGCAACCAGGTCAGTATGATTTCGCAGCGTTGCAATGCCCTCTTCCTTTCTATTCCATCCCATTCCGTGGAATTCCGCACCGGAGGGGCACCCCGGGGGCACCCGATCTCATCAGAGCCTCTACGCTGCTGTTTCGCGTGTCACTTCTTGGCAGGCGCCTTCACTGGCTGCGGCGCGCACGACGGGAGAGTGTGCAATTGAGATCGGCGTTGACAACAAATCCACGTCGGCGCGTCAAACACCTTCAGCACGACGTCGCTTCCGGTAGGCGGCAACCTTGTGGCGGTTTTCGCTGAGCAGTGTACTGCACCAACGCCGGTGGTGCGATTTGGTCTGGTCGGAGAACCATAGTACGCAGGTCTCGTCTTCGCGGCGTTTCACCAGAGTAAGTCGCCCGTGGCCAACAGGTCAGCAGCCGCTTCTGCTATGGCGCCAACATCCGCGCGGGCGTGTCCTGTTGCCTCACTCGCTCAATCGTCAGCGAGCGCGGCTTGTTCCACACGAGCCGGACATGGCTCTGCGCCTCGGCCAGAAAACCGTTGAGGATCGACGGATCTCCTCGCTGCCCGGCCTTTCGTTTCTCTACTAGCGAGCGGATGTTCTCCCGCAGCATTCGCGCGGCCTGCACGAGGAACATTGGCGCCCGGTGTGGACGGCTCTTTGCCACGGGCAATCCGGCTTGTTTGAGCCAACGCAACACGTCCTCGTCGCTCTGTAAAAAGTCCACCAATTCGCCATTCACTCGCATCCGTGTGTTGAGAAAATCGAGCGCAGGATGACCTGCCAATAACAGAGCGCGCGATTTTGCGGGCGGTCTCGGGCGGGTCCGTCTTATGGGCATGATGTCAAGCACTGAACCAACGCGCGTAAGTGTTGCTCGATCTCGGCGAGACTTACTTCAAAGTCGATACGGCAGAACAAATTGGCTTCGAGCCCGGCACTGTACACGCCGCGAACGGTAGGTGCAGGCCTTGCTTAGGACTTGAAGTAAGCGCTCATCACAACCTCGCAAGAAAACTTCCTGACTTCTTCGGATCCTGGTGTCAGTTGCGCGGATCTATGGGAGCGGGCGGCGTTCCTCGAGCCTCGATCGCCTCACCAGCGCGCAGACACAGATCCTCGCGATAGCGGCTTGCAACGATTTGCACGCCCACCGGACTCTGACCCACGAGCCCCGTGGAGACCGTCAGTATCGGCAAACCCAGCGCAGGGGTCGCTCGCACCAGAAACTGCGAATCCCACACTCGTTGAAACGCTGCGTTGCCTTGCAGATCGAGTTGGTCCGGAAAGGGCAACTCGGCTGAAACCGGAATCAACAGCACCGCATACCTATTCAGAAACAGCTGCCACTGGCGCGTCACAGTAGCGCGCTGAACGAGCGCTCGGGCTACGGCGTCGGCGGGATACGTTTTGCCCCAGGATCTCACGGCTGCCACCACCGCCCGAGCGCCTGGATCGCCATCGCGCTCTGCCGCGTCCGCGAGCTGCGCGAAACCATCGCCGAGCCACAGCCATTCGTTAACTTCAGCCGACTCATTCAACGGCGGCGTATCGTCAACTTCCTCCACGGTCCATCCTGCATCGGCAAGGCGCCGCCCTGCATCCACAACGGACGCCTCGACCTCGCGCGCGACCTGCCTCGCTGCCGGTCGCGGGCATAGTGCGGCATGAAGTGGCCTGGGCGGCCCTTCCAGAGGTGCGGGGACCGACCAAGGATCTCGTGGATCGGGAGCCGACATGGCAGACAGACTGACGCGAAGATCCTCCACGGTACGTGCTATGGGGCCCTTCACGTGCATCAGCTGAGCCCCGGTACTGGACTCAAAAAGATTCGAAGACGCGTTGTAGTGAGGGACTCGCCCGAGGCTGGGACGTAACCCATGAACGCCGCAAGCATACGCGGGATAGCGTATTGAGCCACCGATGTCCGTCCCTAAAGCAATGTGTCCGATGCCCGCTGCGACCGCAGCAGCTCCACCACCGGTGGATCCGCCAGGGGTTAGCTTCGGATCACGCGGGTTGCGTGTGTGTGTGCCGCCATAGAGCAGGTTGCTCGTAAACCAACGCAGGGCAAACGTTGGCGCGTTGCTGCGCCCAAGCAGCACTGCACCTGCCCGTACCAGATTGTCTACGCAAGGGCTGTTGAATTTGGCGACCAGGTTTTCTTGCAGCCTGCTGCCATCGGTCGTGGCGAACCCTGCCTGGTCGACGTTGATCTTGACAGTGACCGGCACGCCGGCCAGGGGACCCGGGTCGTTTCCGCGGGCCAACACACTGTCCACCCGGTCTGCCTGCTCTCGCACCAGATCCGGTCGGCAGTCGACGATCGCGTTGATCCGCGGGTTGACGGAGTCGAGCCGTTGCAGCGCTGCGTCCGCTACCTCACGGGCCGACACTTTGCGCGTCCTTACGAGGCGAGCGACTTCACTTGCTGACAGGCGCCAGAGTTCACTCATCGGCGTTGCTCCTCTACAAAGCTATCTGACACTTGTCCCGATAGCGGTTCGGTTTTCGGATTCGAATGCCTGTTGGGTCCAGTTGATTGCACGCAGCGGGCCAACATCGAACATTCTGCTTTAGGCGCTTTCGACCGGGTTTAATCGGAAGGATCCCGGCGAGCGCATGTCGAAACGATGGC
>Ga0209701_10000773_pt1 | contig 19594 bp, 20 predicted proteins | sample CZO8metaG_4_FD_188356 | JGI IMG/M metagenome (GOLD analysis project Ga0209701, IMG submission 188356) | Vadose zone soil microbial communities from the Eel River Critical Zone Observatory, Northern California, USA - CZOApr15con2H3.8 metaG... | ecosystem: Environmental > Terrestrial > Soil >... | reverse complement strand
CTGAACAACGGAACCGTCACTTAAAGTAATGGTAAATTGGACTCCGCCCATGGCAACTGAATCCGCCGAAGTGCCGCCGGTATTGGCAGAAGGGGTGCAGTTGGGACCCCTATTACAATCTCTGAAGTTAACAAGCTGAACCAAAACAGAAGTGCCGCTTTCTCCTTTGTTGCCGATCTGGATGTCAGGAAGTTGTTCCTGGGCATTATCGACGGTAAAAACAAAGGGATTGAGACCGCCACCAGCATTGATAGTCTTAGAGCTGAAAAAGGTTGCAGACCCCGAAGGAGCGCTAGATGAAATTGTGGTTCCACTTCCGGCAACGCAGGCGGAAGGGTTGGCGGCGTTGGTACAGTCCCAGGCGGCCGTAGTGGAGCCCCAATAGAGCCGGTAATAATAAGCAGTGGTACCACCCGTATAGTTGGCACGAATGGTAGTAACAGGGACGTTAGTAGTCGAAAAATTAACGAGCCTAAATTCGACATAGGTGCAAGAATTAGTCGCAGTGGTTCCGCAAAACGTCTGAGCGGTCGAAAGACTTGTCACCGCACGAGCTGAGGTTACTATCAGCTTGGGAGACGTAGAGGCAAAAGTAAGACTCCTCTTCCCGAAAGGAATATTAGAGATCGAGTAGAAACCAGAGGCGTTGGTGGTTCCGGAGACGGTAGTCAGGGCCCCGTTAAATGGATAATTAATCGTTACCGTGGAAGAACCCACGGGATTACCGTTAGGATCCTTTATAAAGCCCGAGACCGTCGAGGTTGTCTCGGCTGCTATGGGTGAAAAGTCGATGTCGTCTGAGTTGCCCGCGACACCATCAGGACCGGCGGACTTAAACGTAGCGGTCAATGGGGCCGCTAGAGGATTTGCACATGCCGATGGAGTATAGGTGTAGCCATTTCCCCACTGGTCATTCGTAATATCTGCTGTTGCCACTCCCGTTATATACGGCCCATTCCAACCTGCACTTATCTGCGCCGCACCTGGAGGAGCATAGGCTGATACAGCCGCTGGTTTGGTGATAAGATCACCAAGAGCGGTGGGCAAGCACCCGACGTCTCCCAAATAGCCGAAGTCAGTACGTACCCCGCTCTGGCTCTTGGTCAAATCGCCGATCATGGCATTTTTGAGATTCTGCATCTCAGTCGTGGTGGTATTGGTAGCAGTCACCTGAAAAATCCTCAGAGCCGTGGGGATAGCCATAGCGGCCAGGATGCTTATCACCGCGAGGATCACAATGATCTCGATAAGGGTGAAACCTTTATAGCTTTTCAAAATAAGCACCCAACGTAAGGTGTCAGGAGTAAAACGTGAGGGGATCACCTAACTCCTTACGCTCTCACGCCTTACGAATTCATTTCAGTTGACAAGAACAAACGACTTATGTCACCTTGAAAACCGCGTGGCGCTGGAAAAACAAGATGGCTTGACATCTATCCAACTCATCGGCCTTTTTGCATTCCTCGGAGTCGTCACTTCTCTCCTCGCCTTTCTTCGCTACGACTCGAACGCGGCTGTCGATCCGGTTCTGGTCTTTCTTCTCTTCGCCTATCCTTTTCTCATCGGCGCCACCGTCTACTTTTACATGCAAGATAAAACCAGCAAGGCTTCCCTGCAGGAGGAGTACTTCACCAAATGGTTTCTCCAGAGTTTCGCCAAGATCTGCCTCTCCGAAACCGACCTTCAAGTTGTTCGCGAAGAGCTGGCGGGAACGATCCTACGTTTAGTCAGACCTGCCCTCGTCAGCGTCTATGAGTTAAACCCCCAAACCCAGCTCTTGGATATTGTTTACCAGGCCGGGATCAAAAATCTTCCGGATACAGCCACTAAAGGCTACGCTTTTGGCGAAGGGATCCCCGGCTGGGTGATGCAGAATCAAAACACGGTGATCCTGCCGGACATCTCCAAGGAACAATATCTCCAGGTTGACAACTGGGCCAAAGCCTTGGATCTCCGATCATACGCGGCCGTTCCCGTGGTCGCACGAGGACAAGCGATCGGAATCATTGCCATGTACTCCCTGATACCCAACTATTTTCAAGACTCCAACGTCCTTATCGTTCAGATCGCAGGCCAGCTCTACGGACTCAGCCACGGGATTTTTAGCCAATCATAGAAGGGACCATTTCCAGCACCAACCCCGGCTCGCCCTGAATCTATTCCTTCATGAGCTTTTTGAGCGCAGCGCCCAATTCTCTGTGGGTAAAGGGCTTGGCAATATAATCATTGCAGCCGGCCTGAAGGCACTTTTCCTTGTCCCCGGGCAAGGCCCTTGCCGTCGCAGCCAGGATGGGTATGGATCCGGTCTTTGGGTTTTTTCGGATCGCGGCAGAAGCTTCAAGTCCGTCCATTTTCGGAAGAGAGATATCCATGATGATCAGGTCCGGCATATAAGAAGCCGCCTTTTCAACCGCCTCCTTACCGTCCTGGACGGAAGCGTACTCATAGCCGAGAAACTCAAGTTCCTTCTGGACCACATCGATCGTCGCCGGATTATCTTCCACCAAAAGGATTCTTTTCTTCATACCCTGCTCCTTTGACGGTATTATAGCACACTCAGACCGACCGAGACTAACAAAGAATTCTCCTCGGCCAGCCCATAGGGCTATCGGAACTACACGTCGAACTTCGGCCTGCGGTACATTTCCGCAATCAAATCCTTGTAGCGCTCCATCACCACTTGCCTCCGCAGCTTGAGTGTGGGAGTCAACTCCTCTCTTTCCATCGCGAAATCGTGAGGCAGAACCCGGAAACTCCGCACGGCCTCATAGGGAGCGAGCTCTTTGTTTTTCTGACTGATCCTCTCTTTCAAAAGGGCGTAGACCCACGGGTGAGAAGCCATCTCCTCGGGACCGGTAAAACTCAACCCGTCCTGTCTTGCCCGCTCGCTTACCTGATCCCGGTTAAGCGTGAGAAGGGCCACAAGATGATTATTGGTGTCCCCTATGACCATAGCCTGGTGAATAAGCGGGTCTGTCTTGAGCAAATTCTCGATCATCTGCGGCGCCACTTTGGTGCCGCCTGAGGTCACAATGAGATCCTTTTTGCGCTCCGTTATGCGGAGAAAATCCTCCGGACTCATCTGGCCGACGTCGCCCGTGCGAAACCAACCGTCCGGATCCAAGGCCTCTCGAGTGGCTTCCGGATCGCGGAAATAAGACTTAAGAATGTTGGGACCGCGGAGCAAAATTTCCCCGTCGGATGCAATGCGGCATTCAACTCCCTTCAAGGGTAAACCCACCGTGCCAAAGACGCACCGCTCAGGACGATTGACATGAGACACCGTAGAGGTTTCGGTCAATCCATATCCTTCCAGAATCAGCACCCCCATGGCGTGAAAAAACTTCGCGATCTCCTGGGACAAAGGGGCCCCTCCGGAAATACCGACACGCAACCTTCCGCCAAACAGCGAATGAATCTTAGAAAAAACCAACCGATGAGACAAAGAGCCGGCGATTCGGAGACCCAGCGGAATGCTTTGACTATCGCGCTGGAGCTGGCTGAGCCGTCTCCCGATCGAAACGGCCCACTGAAAAATGATCCTTCGAAGGACACTCCCCGCCGCGATCCTCGAGCGGATGCGATTGTAAGCATTCTCGTAGATTCTCGGCACCGATATGAAAATCGTCGGACGAATTGTCTGGAGATCGCTTGCAACCGTTTCTATCGACCTAGCAAAGCCGCAAGTGAAGCCGCTGAAAACAACCATCCACTGCTCCAGACGCCCGAGAGAATGAGCTAGAGGTAGAATCTGAAGATTGACCTCTTGATCTGTCACACCAAGCGCCGAAGCGGCTGCATCCAACATAAAGAGATAGTGGCTGTGGGTGGTCAGGACCCCCTTGGGTTCGCCGGTCGTTCCCGAAGTATAGATGATGGTGAGGTCATCCTCCGGACGGAGCGAACCGGCGATCTGATCGAAAATCCCGTCATGGCTCTCGCCGTAGCATCGCCCGATTTCGCGGAGCTCGTCAAGGCTGAGAATTTGGATGTTTTTGTCCGGGCTGGTTAAAGATTCGGCCGAAGGCTCGATCAGCACAATCCACTTGACCGATCCAAGCGAGGGATGACGCAAATCCAATTTCTTAAGCCGTCCCGCGGATTCTACGAAGAAAACTGTCGGCTCACAATGGCCGACAATGCCGCGGACCTGGCTGCCGGTGGCGGAAGAATAGATGGGGACCGTTAAGATCCCGCTGCAGATGTCGGCCCAATCGATCAGGCTCCACTCGACTCTATTAGCGGAAAAAATCGCGGCTCGGTCTCCCTTTTTGACCCCGAGGGAGATCAATCCGAGAGCGATTTCCCGCACTCGAAGAAGCGCCTCATCCCACGAGTAGGATTGCCAACGTCCGTCACTGGCAAAGCGATAGAGTTCCCTCCTTCCATAACGTCTGACCTGGGAGAGAAACATCTCGGCAAGACTCCGATAACGCATGGGCATTTATTATAAGCGCAAATTTCAGTTGAATAAAGTGATTTCTTGAAACAACAACTTTTTTCTGCCATTAGTGACTGCGTGAAGGTCCTAGGCTTGACCGGCGGCATCGCCACCGGCAAGAGCACCGTCGCATCCATGCTGCGCCATTTGGGCGCTAAGATCATCGATGCGGACGAATTGGCTCGAGAAGTCGTCAAACCCGGTCAAGAGGCGTGGCGTGAAATTGTTGAAGCCTTTGGCGCCGAAATTTTACGCAAAGACAGAACTATAGACAGAGAGAAGTTGAGGAAAAGAGTCTTCGCCGATAAAGAGGCAAGAAAACGTCTTGAATCGATCACGCACCCGCGCATTCGCGCGCTAGCCCAGGAGCGGATCCAAAAACTGGCTGCCGAAGGCGCCGATATCATCATCTACGAGGCGCCGTTGCTCTTCGAGATTCAAGCTCACCTGTGGCTCCGACCCGTTATCTTGGTGGCGAGCGACTTGGCAACTCAGAAACGGAGGTTGCAAGAAAGAGATCGCCTCAACGAAAGCGAGGTCCGACAGCATCTCGAAGCGCAGATGCCGTTGGAGGAGAAAAGAAAGCTCGCAGACTTTGTTATTGAGAACTCTGGAGACCTTAAAGATCTGGAGAGACAGGTCCAAGAAGTCTGGGAGAAGATCCGAGCTATCTGACGCGCTCCAGATATTTCCCCTCCAGAGGATCCACGCGAACGCGATCTCCAACCTGAATGAAAGGGGGAACCTGGATGGTGATGCCCGTTTCTAGCTTCGCAGGTTTGTAGGAAGCGCTCGCTGTCGCGCCTTTGAGCGACGGTTCCGTGTCTACAACTTTGAGATCCACGGTTGACGGCGGGCTGATTCCGACAGGTTTGCCCTCGAATAGCTCAATTTCCACGATGTGATTGGGGAGGAGGTAAGGCAAGATGTCGCCAATGTCCTCGGCGGTCAGCGAAATCTGTTCATAGTTCTCGGTATCCATAAACGTGTGGAGATCCCCCTCGTTATAGAGATACTGCATAGTGCGCGTATCGAGCATTACCTGCTCTACGCGATCCTCCGAACGGAATTTATACTCCGTTCCTACTCCGTTCTTGAGATTCTTGAGTTTGGTCTGCATAAAACCGCGCTTGTTGCCCGGGGTCAAGTGATTCACCGAAGCGACGCGGTAGAGATTCCCACCGTGAATAATGATCATCCCCGGCCTCAGTTGTGTTGCGCTAATCATAGTAGTTAATAGTAAATAGCAAATAGTAAATAGAGTCTCAATTCCCCCTTTGGGCTTTTGCTACTTGCCGTTCTCTTGTCTTTTGGCCATTTACTATTCACCACTCACTATTTACTATGCATAGAGACCGCGCCAGAGCATAGCGCGGGCAACCCGGCTAACGCCGATCATCTGCGCCGCCAACCGCATATCCACTTTTTGCTTTTGGCTCATGCCGAGGACTTCACGGAAGGCCCGGGTCAATATCTCTCTGAGCCTCTTGTTCACTTCATCTTCAGTCCAGAAAAAATTTTGCAAGTCCTGCACCCATTCGAAATACGAAACGATGACGCCGCCGGCGTTGGCCAAGATGTCCGGAATCACAAAAATCTCCTTCTGCCGCAGGACCTCATCGGCCTCGACCGTGGTGGGGCCATTGGCTCCCTCTGCGAGGATGCGACACTTGATCCGTCCCACATTCTCGCTCGTAATCTGCATTCCCAATGCGGCCGGAACAAGGATGTCGCATTTCAACTCCAACAGCTCTTCGTTGCGAACGCGGTCCCCGTGAGAATAATTTCCCAAATCGCGATTCTTGGCGACATGTTCCAGCATGGCGCCGATCGGAAGGCCCTTCTCGTCGTGATAACCTCCCGTACGATCCGATATTGCAATGACCTTGACGCCAAGGGCGGCAAGCTCTCTTGCGGCCACCGAACCGACATTGCCAAAACCTTGGACGGCTGCCGTGGAGCGGCTGAGATCCATCTTGAGATACTCGGCTGCTTCGACGATCGCATAGGCCACGCCTCGGCCCGTCGCTTCTTTCCGCCCCAAAGTGCCTCCGATATCCACCGGTTTCCCGGTCACAATCTCGGGCACGGCATGGCCTTTATGTTGGCTATAGGTATCCATCACCCAGGCCATGACCTGTTCATCTGTCCCGAGGTCCGGAGCCGGCACATCGACGTCCGGTCCGATGAAATTTATTATCTCGGCTGTGTAACGCCGGGTCATCCCCTGAAGCTCGTGCCGCGAAAGCGCGGCCGGATCGCAGGAGATCCCGCCTTTCCCGCCTCCCAAAGGGAGGCCGACCAGCGAACACTTCCACGTCATCCACATCGCCAGCGCCGAGACCTCGCCGAGGTTGACCTCGGGATGATAGCGTATCCCGCCTTTGAAAGGACCTAAGACATCGTTATGCTGCACTCGGTAACCCGTAAATACATGGACGCTGCCGTCGTCCATGCGCGTCGGCACGCTCACCACCAAAGCGCGATCCGGCCTTTGAAGTCTGGCCGCCACATTCTTGTCGAGATTGAGCCTCTCGGCAACAATCTCGAATTGCTTCACCGCCATTTCACTCGCCGGACTGCGCCACTCAACCGTCGCCATACTTTTTTCCTCGCTCTCTCGTCTCCTTATAGTAATGAGTTATGAGTAATGAGTAATGAGTTATGAGTTATGAGTGCTGAGTGAAAGCCTCTTTACTCATTACTCAGTCCTCGTTACTCAGTCCTGTCTTAACCGGGTGGCCACGTCATGGAGCGGCCCCCCAGAAGGTGAAAGTGGAGGTGGAAAACGCTCTGCCCGGCTCCGGCTCCGCAGTTTGCCACTACGCGGAACCCGTCTTTGGAGATCCCGTGATCTCTGGCCAACTGATTGGCCACAGAAAAAATATCGCCAATAAGAGTCTGGTCTTCCGGTTGCAAGTCGAGCAGCGTCGATATGTGCTTGCGCGGGACAATCAGCAGATGAACCGGCGCCTTTGGATTGACGTCTTTGAAGGCCACAACGGAGTTGTCTTGATAGACAATGCTCCCTTTGATGTCGCCCTTGACGATTCCACAAAAAAGACAGTCACTCACGGCACTTCTCCTCTCTGCAGCCTCTGCACATCCCGATAGATCCTATGGTCAATCGCTCTCCTCCGGGCAGAAGGCTAGGACTCGATTTCCGCTGATCTCCAATGGAACTCCCTGGAGAAAAGCGCCGTAACAGGGTCCCCAAATGCACTCCCCCGTCGTCGGCTCATAGGTGGCGCCATGATTCGCGCAGATGAGATACCGTTTGTCCTCCGTAAAGAATTGGTTATCCACCCAATCCATCGACAGCGAGATGTGACGGCAGCGATTGAGATAGGCGAAAAGCTTCCCCTCGTAGTTGAGCAAAAGCCCCTCCACTGTTCTTCCCTGACAATCGAGCAAGAACTTTTTTGTCATGCCGTGGGAAAGCTCATTGACCCGGCCGACGATGACGCCTGTCCCAAAATTTTTCTCCATACCCTCTCACTCGGCCAGGAAGCTGAAATCCCCTGAAGGACATCCGACCAACACCTCGCCCTTGTCGACGACAACCGGGAGCGGATAAAGAGATAGCCCCTTGCAGGGACCCTCGACGCAAAGACCCGAATCCGGGTCATAGAGCGCGCCGTGAGTCATGCAGATGAGGTGGCAGCCGTCATCGGTAAAAAACTGATAGCGAACAAAATCCAGGGGCGTCGTCATGTGGCGGCAGCGGTTGAGATAGGCGTGAAATTTCCCCCGATAGTTGACCAAAAAACCGTCGACCCGATATTTCCGGCAGATCAGCCAGAATTTCTTAACCGAGCCCGGCTGCATCTCCTCGACGCGCGCGACCACCCGACCTCCTGATCGACTCTCTTGCTCCATCCGCGCCCGATCCCGCATGAAGAAGATCCTGCGGATGATCAAGCCCGCAACGTAAAGGCCGAGAAAAACGAGCGACAAATAAATCGTGAGAGTCATAACCGGCTACTTGGATCCCTTCCCGATCATCTCCCGGATTCTCTTCACTTCCCCGGGCGTCTGGCTCCCCTTCAATCCCATCACTTTCATCAGCTCACTCGTCATCTCCGCTGTCACCCGATCCTGGATGCTGCCCTTCCCATCCGGATCCGCCTTGAGAAAAATCTGGATCTTTTCTTTGGTAACACCCGTATGCTCCAACTCATTCAAAAACTCTCCAAACCCGACTCTTCCCCGCAACTCGTCTGCGCGAGCCAACAGTTTTTTGCAGTCCCCGCAGAGCTTGGACCAGAAACCGCTTCGATCGCCGCAGTAAATACATCGAGCCATCTCTGCACCAAGGATTTCAGGATAACCAAATTCTTGGAGGAATTCATCTCCGATCCGATAAAATCTTGGCCAGCATTTCCTGCAGGGTCCGAGCCAAAATCTCATTGGAAGCGACAACGCCTCTATATAGTGTGTCCGGCCGGTTAAAAACCAGCCGCCTCCCCTCCCCGTCCAACACCACGCCCCCCGCTTCTTCGACGATCAAAACGCCGCCACAGACATCCCACTCGCGAAGCGAACGAAATGTCAGAGTCGCGTCCGCCTCACCGCCGGCAACCTGGGCTAATCTGTAAGCGATGCTTCCCAGTCGCTCCAACCGGCAGCGCCCTTCGAAGGACTGGAATTTGCGCCATGGCTCGGACCGGCTCACCAGAAGGGACGCCCCGTCGATTTGTTTCCGCGACAAAATATGAATCGGACGGCCGTTCAGAAAGGCCCCAGATCCCTTGACCGCCCGGTAGAACTTCTCCTCCGCCGGATTGTAAACCACCCCCACCATGGGATGGCCACCAACAACCAATCCCACCGAAACAGCGAACTGAGGAACGCCCGCAATGAACTCCTTGGTCCCGTCGATGGGATCGACGACCCACACACGAGAGGCCTTGAGCCTGTCTGTATTATCTTTGTCCTCTTCCGAGAGCCATCCGTCGTCGGGATAACGACCTCGAATAATCTCGCGGATTTTCCGGTTGGCTTCCAGATCGGCTGCCGTCACAGGGTTGCCTTTGCTCTTTTCCTCTATGCGATATTCCTTGCCGTAGAGGTCCATAATAATCCGGCCCGCCTCTCGGGCCGCCGTTTCCGCAACCTTGAGCTCATCGGAGAAATCGTTAACATCCACCGTCGCTAATCTCTTTTCTCTCACCACTTAGGGCTTTGTCTGAAGGGAAGGTCAAAAGACAAATCAATAATCAAAAATCTCGCTGCCTTTTTCTGTTCCCGCCCGGACCATCTCCTCTATCGCGCGCTCGGAATCGCCCGGATGAATGTCTACGCCGCGAACCGCGTCTTCAAGCAAAACCACTTTAAATCCCGCTTTGAGCCCGTCCAGAACCGTCTGCCTGACACAATAGTCCGTCGCGAGGCCGCCGACAAACAGTCGCTTCACTCCGCGTTGTCGTAGAAGATCGGCCAGCGGAACCCCGTGCGCATCTCTTCCCTGAAAGCCGGAGTAGCTATCCTCGCTGGAACCCATGCCCTTGGAAATAATCACAGCATCCTCCGGCAGCAAAAGATCCGGATGAAACTCCGACCCCGCACTGTTTTGGATGCAGTGCGGCGGCCATACACCGCCGCCTGTATTGAAATGGCTCGTCCTCTCCGGATGCCAGTCGCGGGTGGCGACGACGAGCAGATGGTCCGCCTTGAACCTTTCGATATAGCTATTGAGCGCGGGAACGACACTGTCCCCATCCGCCACAGGCAGAGAACCGCCTGGGCAAAAATCAATCTGCACATCCACGATCAAAAGCGCATCTCCCGCTTGCATCGTATTTTATTATAATGGAAGATAACGGCCTTACAAGCAATCACAGGCAACCGGCGTGAAAGAGCGTATTGACTCTTGCCTCGCGCCTCATGCCTAACGCCTTATTTTATGCCATTAAAGGCCGTTTTCTTCGATGCCGCCGGGACGCTCATCCGACCCGTCAAGCCCATCGGCGAGAGCTACGCCCTTTTGGCAAAAAAGTATGGCAAGGAGGTCTCCCCGATGGAGGCGAGGGAGAGATTCCGCTCCTGTTTTTCTTCCGCGCCGCCGCTCGCTTTTCCCGGAGCGCCATCTAAAGATCTTCCGGATTTGGAACGCGCATGGTGGAAGGATTTGGTAGGAAGAGTCTTCGAGCCGTGGGGCTCTTTTGATCGATTCGACGAATACTTTTCCGATCTCTTTGGCTACTTCAGCAGACCCGACTCGTGGTCTCTCTTTCCCGAAACTGTAGAGACCCTATCGGCCCTCAGGGGGCAAGGGTTGATTCTCGCGGTGATCTCGAATTTCGACTCCCGTCTTTTCGGCATTCTCGATGGTCTCGGCATAGATTCATGGTTCCATTCCATTTTCATATCGAGCCGGGTCGGCTACGCCAAGCCCGCGCCGGAGATATTCCGCGCAGCGCTGGAGCTCTACCGCCTCAAAGCAGCAGAGACTCTTCACATCGGAGATAGCCCGGAGAAAGATGCCGCAGGCGCCAACAACGCCGGGTTGACAGGCGTACTTCTAGATCGCAATGGCCGGTCCCGCATGGACTCCTTGCTTCGGGTCCGCGATCTTAGAGAGATACTCACGCTGGTCGAACGCCAAAGCTGATGTGGGGCCGAGATTTCTGGAGCCGATACCGGATGGAAAATATAAGGGCTTCACGATCGCCAAATGGCTTCCGGACTTGATCTACGAGTATTACCGTCTATCCGGACGCGACGAAAAGAGCGGCCGCCCTTTTCAGCAGACCCTCACGAAACTCGGCCTGGATGAATTCATAGAGTGGAGCCAGCCCGAGGGGTAATCGTAATCGGCGGCCGTTTCTTAAGCTCAACTCTTCTTACTTTCCTGAAAAAATCGCGCGCAGCTCCTTGTTGGCCGCCTCATACTCGCGCGCCAGCGCCGGGTCGCTGGGAAAGAGCTTCATCCCTTTCGTCATCTTGAGCACCTGCGGCTCTACATCCGAGCGGCTCGGTATTCTCCCCTGCGCGCTCAGCATCGCCTGACCTTCCTTGGAGAGGAGAAAATTGAGGAACAGTCTTCCCGCGTTGGGATGCGGGGAGTAACGCGCGACAGCGACAGGATGGAGATAGGTGATCACCGGCTCGACCAAAACCCACTGGACCGGAGCTCCCCTCGCTCTTTCCCGAGCCAGGATATGGGCGTAGGTATCGACCACCGCGTGGAACTCACCCGCGCCTAGGAGCTGGGCCAAGAGATTATGGGCCTCATGATAGTTGGGCCGCTGCGCCGCCAGCTTGCGCATGAAATCAAGCCCGCTTTCCCTTCCTTTGATGCGGAGCATATTCACAAACCATTCCACATCCCGGATATTGAATCCTATCTTGCCCTTCCATTGAGGCTGGAGCAGATCGTCATATCTCTTCGGACCCTCCTGGGCCGCGACCAGCTTGGTGTTGTATCCCATGGAGAGATAGAGCGAGTGAAGATTGGTCCAGTGGCCGTCGGCATCTCTGAAGCCCTTGGGAAAAGCCGCCGGCTCCTCCACCGCGTGGCTGGCTGTGAGCCCTTTCTCTTTGATGGAATGGAGCTGAAATCCCGCTGAGGAAAAAACATCCACGGAATAGCGGCCCACCTGAGCCTCGGTGGTAATTTTTTGCAGCACCCGGTCGCTCGTCCCGCGAAAGAAATCGACCTTGAGAAATGGATACTTTTTTTGAAAGGCCTCGCGCAGGGTGACAATCTGCTCGTTGTTGAGCGAGCTGTAAAAGACCACCTCGCCCTCCGCCCGGGCGAGTTCTTCAACGGATGCGGCACTAAAGGCTGAACAGGGAATCAAAAGCACCAGGATAAGGACTGGGACCTTCATCGGGCTTCTCGAAAAAGCCCTCCACGAATATCCGCAGGACTCGACGTTGTCAATCATGCCACGCTACCCGTTCAGAACTGTGGCGGAGACTGGGAGTTGAGAGATCTTGAACCGCTTGAACGTTTTGAACGATAGAGCCATGCTCCCATGGGGGTTGACAACCGCAAGGCGCGCGATATACACGCGAGTATATTGTCTCGGAGATGACCCGATGAAATCGGCGCGGGAACAAATCAAAATAGATAACAGCCTGATGAATCTTTACATCAGCCATCCCGACGGCGCCGGACCCTTTCCGGCAGTCGTGCTCATCCAGCATCAGGGAGGAGTCGACAAATTCATGGAGGAGATGACCGAGAAGATCGCTGCCGCAGGCTACTTCGGCATCACGCCCGACCTCTACCATCGCGACACACCTGACTGCCAAGATGACGGCCCAACGCGCCGCTCCAGACTCCGCGACGTCACAGTGATCAAGGACGTCAACGCCACGGTGGACTTTCTCAACGCTCACAAACTGGTCGATGCCGCCAGGTTGGGCATCGTCGGTTTCTGCATGGGAGGCCGCGTCTCCTATCTGATGACCGCTGCCGATCCGAGCTTCGGCGCTGCAGTTGTTTATTACGGTGGGAACATCGCCAAGGCGTGGGGCGACGGCCCTTCTCCACTTGACCGGACGGCTGAGATTCACTGCCCGATCCAGAGCCACTCCGGCGAAGAGGATAAGAACCCCTCGCCGGAAGATATGCGCAAGATCGATGTCGAACTGACGAAGCATGGCAAGGTGCGTGAGATCTATTCCTACGCCGGAACAGGCCATGGCTTCATGGATCGGCACGGGAAGAACTACCGCGCGCACGCTGACCAGGCGTCGTGGCCCCGGACCTTGGACTTCTTCAGACGGTATCTCATCGAGGTCGCTCCCAAGAAGGCCGCGGCTTCTCGATAATCCTTTGGAGGCATCACAATGGCGCAAACAAAACCACGCATCACTCTGGGGACCCCGCCGGAGCCGCGCAACCGCGCTTTGATCGACGGGCTGGTGCCAATCGACGGCTACGAGCTCGAACACACCGGCAAGTACTCACCCGGCGAGTTCCATTACCGCTTCGTGCAGGGAGAATACGACGTTTGCGAAATGTCGGCCGCCACTTTCCTTAGAACCAAGGAGAAGGGCCGGCGCTTCGTCGCCCTGCCGGTTTTTTTCCAGCGCGGACCGCGTCAGCGAAACATCTTCTACTGCGAGGGCAAGCTCAAGCATCCGAGCGAGCTCAAGGGGAAAAAGATCGGCTGTTTCCGCTACGGCGCGACCGCCGTGAGCTGGGCGCGCGGATTTCTCTTGGACGAGTGCGGCATCAAGACGACGGACGTGGGCTGGTTCGTCTCCGGGCGCGAGGTCTACATCGGCAATGAGCTTCCTGTCAAAGTCGAAAGAATCGACCCCCCGCCCCCTTTCGGACAGGAGAAAGATCAACTCGCGGAGCTGGTGAGCAAAGGAACGCTCGGCGCCGCGCTAGTCCCTGGAGACAGCGGCTTTCGCGGAATCTTCGGCGGCGGATCGGTTCCCAAACAGATGGGCCAATTTCCCGGAGTGAAGCCGTTGTTCGAAGACACCGAGGAGATTGTCCGCTGGGTGAAGCGGGCCGGCATCTATCCGATCATTCATGTGATGACGATGAAAGAGGAGACCGCCGAGAGATACCCGGATCTGCCGGCAAAACTGATCGAAGCCTTCCGCGAGTCGGCCAAGCTGGCCACGAAGTACATGACCGCCGATGAAGTCGCCGGCTATAGGAAAGAGCGTGAGGTTCTGGGAGAAGATCCCTACGCCTACGTTCTCGGAGAGACGGAAAAGAGAAGCATGCGGGCTCTGAACCGCTATCAGATCGAGCAGGGACTGATGAAAAAGGAGCTGCCGCTGGAGAGCCTCTTCGTGCGCGAGGCCTTCGCCTGATCAAGAGCACCAGGAAAAAACGTCTATGACTGAAAAATACGGCAATTTGATTCCGACCGGGCGGCTTTTGGACGGCAAGCCGCGCACGATTCTATTCGATGCGACCAAATGCATCGGCTGCCGCCAGTGCGTTCACGCCTGCAAAGACTGGAACGATCACCCGCGCACCACGGTCTTCGAATTCTCCGCCACGAACTGGATCACGATGGAGCCGCCGGTGCTCGAAGGTCTTTCCCCGCTCTGGGCAAGGAACAGCTGCATGCACTGCGAGTACCCCATGTGCGCCGCTGTCTGCCCGGTGGAAGCCATCACCAAGTACGAAGAGGGTCCGGTCGTCATCGATCCCAACGTCTGCATCGGCTGCGAGTACTGCGTCTATGCCTGTCCCTGGGGGGTCATTTCCAAGAACGACATCACTCAAAAAGCAAGCAAGTGCACCATGTGCAGCGACCGGGTGAGCGAGAACAAGAGTCCCTTCTGCGTCCAGGCCTGCCCCGTCGGCGCGCTCGACTTTGGTCTTCAAGAGGAAGTTTCAGCTAAGGCGAAGACGCGCGCTCAGGAGACGGGCGGCTACGTCTACGGCGATAAAGAGGCCGGGGGCACGCGAGTGCTCTACGTGCTCAAAGAAAAGAAAGAAAAGTACGGTGTCCGTGATATTGGGTCAGGGAAATATCCCAAGCATAGAATCCCGTTAGGTTTGATGATCAAGGATCTGTTTACGCTTCGGTGCGGGCTTTCGGGCAAGGCCCGGGCGCTTTATCTGGCGGTCGTCCACCCCGGGCGACTCATGTACCGCTACTGGCCGTGGCGACAAGAGGGTTAGCCCGAATTATTCATGGATCGAGAGACATTCACAACGCACTGCAAGCCGAGGGGCGAGCCAAGACGGGCGAAGGCACAGGAACGTGCAGCCGCGATGACTTCTAGGGTGCTCAGCCATGCTTTGCGGTCTCCCCGCTGTCCGCTTCACACGACAAGTTTGCAGACCGCCTCAAGGCACAGACCCATTGCCTTCGACCGGAAGGGCTCGCCCCGAGGCGCTGTCCAGTTATGAATCATCTCGGCTAGGAAGAAATATTATGGCGACCGCGTCCGACATCTTCCCGCGCGAACGCAAGACGAAGCTTCCCGGCGGTTACATGGGAAAGATCCTGCGCGTGGATCTGACCACGGGATCGATGAAAGACGAAAACCTGCCCGAGGAGCCGCTCTTAAGAAAATTCATCGGTGGCCAGGCCCTGGCGACGTACATCCTCCTTAGAGAGATACCGCTCAACGCAAAGCCCTACGGTCCTGAGAACATCGTCGTCATGATGACCGGGCCGATCACCGGCACCGGATTTACCCCTGGAGGGACCAAGGTGACCGCCGTTTATCTTAGTCCTTTGACGAACCACACGCTCGGGCGCGGCGCGGCGAGCGGCTTTTGGGCGGTGTATCTGAAGGCCGCGGGCTACGACGGGATCATCATCGAGGGGGCGGCGCAAAAGCCGTGTTATCTATTCATCAACGAGGGCAAGGCTCAGCTGCGCGATGCGAGCAAGGTGTGGGGTAAGGGATCAAGGGCGACAGAGGATTTGTTGAGGGAAGAGGTCGGATACAAAGATGCCAAAGTCATGTGCATCGGCCCCGCGGGAGAAAATCTCGTTCATGCGGCGATGCTGTGCAACGACTACAATCACAACGCGGCGCACAGCGGCGGCGCGGTCTTTGGCTCGAAGAAGCTGAAAGCTATCGTCGTCTACGGTACGGCACGTCCGCCGCTCCATGACAGAGTAAAATTGATCGATGCGGGACTGAGGTGGAGAAATACGCTGATGGTGCGGCATGAAGAAGAGAAAAGGACCGCGGGCCACGCGCTGGATCTCGGCGCCGCGCCGAACTTCAATTTCCGCAGCACCGTGATCGAGGACAGCCACATCGAAGGCTTCGACAAAAACCGCGTCACCTTGAGACCCTGCTTTCAGTGCCAGCGGCTCTGCCCCTGGGACGTCGAGCTGAAAACCGGGAAGCACGCCGGCACCCTCGGCCACTTCAACGCGGGCAGCGAGTGGCTCGACACCTTTTACAATCTCGGCGTGCGCGGCAACGAAGCCCTCTATCTCGCCGAACGGATCAACGATCTCGGCATCGAGTGCAGCCACTTCTCCTGCGGCGTCGGGGTCGCCTTCGAGGCGTGGGAGAAAGGACTGCTCAACGCGGAGAAGACCGGCGGGCTCAAGTTCGAGTGGGGCAATGTCGAGGTCATCGACCGTTTGCTCGACATGGCAGCGCGGCGCGAAGGCTACTGGGGAAACCTTTTTGCCGAAGGACCGGTCGAAGTCGCTGAGGCGATCGGCGGCGATGCGCCCAAGTGGATTGTCCACACGAAAAAGGGCACTCCGGCGCTGCACGACTGGCGGCCACACTTCGGGCAGATGATCCGCGAGCTGGTGGCGAGCGGCGGCATGAAGCCGCAGGGCGGCGGATCCGTTAATCCGCCTCCGGATCTTAAATACCGCGAGAAATGGGGGCCGCTGGATCGGGACGATCCGAAAGGCTGGTCCTGGTCGAACGCGCTGTCCGAGCAGTACCGTCAATTTTGCGGCGTCATCGGCGGCTGCTGGTTCGCCCAGATGCACATGAAGCCGGACGGCATCAACAGCATGGTCGATTCTTTCAACGCCACCACCGGCTGGAGCTTCGACATGGAGGAAGCACTGGAGGCCGGACATCGGAGCGCGATGCTGCAGAGCATCTTCGGCACGCAGCGCGGCTGGATCGCGGAGCATGACTGGAAAGACGTCGGGCAGAGATTCCTGGACCCGGTGCCGGACGGCAAACACAAAGGCTTCACCATCGCCAAATGGCTGCCGGACATGGTTTACGAGTATCACCGGTTGATGGGCAGGCATGAGAAGACCGGCCGCCCCTTCATGGACACGCTCAAGAAGCTCGGTCTTGAGGAATTCCAAGAGTGGGCCCAGCTCGATTGACCGGCTGGGTCGCTCGATCCGGTCACATCTTTGATTTCGCATCCTAGCCCGGAGCGTAGCCAGCAGCCTGCCTTTCACCCCTGACCAACTCATGATAGGATTCTCTGTTGGATATTGAGTGGATCAGACAACAAGTACGCTCAGGAATCTATGAATTTAGCGGCCATGCTGAGGATGAACGTCAAGCTGAGAAAATTTCGCTAGCCGAGGTAGAAGTGGCGCTACTGAACGGAGAGATTCTAGAAGATTATCCAAACGATCCCAGAAGTCAGAGTTGCTTAGTTTTGGGACAGGGGGAGTCCACGATATCCAATCCATATTGTTTGCGGCCAAACCCCTTCCGCGAGACTGAGACTCATTACCGTGTATATTCCCTCTCTGCCTCGGTGGATTGACGAAAGGACACGACGGAGATAACGATGGCAAAATATCAATATGATGACTGCAGCTTTTGCGGCGGCCGTGTGTCGGAACGCCGGATTCAAAAGCCCTGTTTTTGGGGAGACAAACTAGTGGCGCTCGTCGATCGTGTGCCGACCGGGGTGTGCGAGCAATGTGGCGAGCGATACTACCGGGCGGCTGTGCTCAAGCGAATCGAGGCCAGGCTTAAAGCCCGCCGTCCGTCTCGTCAGATCCGCCTTCCAGTTATCGAGTATGCTGCAAGAACATAAAAGAGAGGTTGTTTAGCTCTTATCCTTCATCCTTGCTTCATCTTGCTTTTTGCTACATCTAAAGATCACCCAGAACTCTACCCTTAATTTCCTTTCTCGCGGGGACGCGATCAAGCCTTGACAACTCGCCGAACGATGGTGTTTGCCTCAAGAATCACCGACTTTTATTTTGTCCGAGCATAAGATACTATCCTTTGCATGGCGAAGCGAACCGAGCGCGAATCCCAAGCCCGCATCTATCCGCTCGTGAGCCCGAAAAAACGCCTCGCGATATGGGAAAAGGCCCGCGGCTTATGGAAGCGCCGCGATCCCGACCCCGTGCGGGAATTGAAAAAAATGCGCCAGGAATGGACGAGAAAACCTATTCGTCCTGATTAAGCAGCCTGGTGTATACGCTGGATACCAACACGATCCTCTATTATCTCCAGGACGATCCGAATGTTGTTTCTTCGCTAAGAAAGATCTTCTCTCACAATGTCCCCCTATATGTCTCGGCCATAACCGAATTGGAGCTGTTTGCGTTCTCCAACCTTAGCGCTTCTGAAGAAACGCTCATCGAAGAGCTTCTGGCGACGGTGGCGGTTATCGCCTTGGACTCGCGCATCGCGCGCCTCGGCGCCTTTATTCGGAGACAACACCGGCTCAAGGTTCCAGACAGCGTAATCGCGGCGACTGCGCTGTTTACCGGCAGTACTTTGCTCACCCGCAACACGCGCGACTTCCGAAGGGTTCCGAATCTCTCTCTGCTCAGGGTTTGAATATCCCGTTGCCAACGAGCCAGTGCCGCGCCTCGGAAGCAGTGCGAAACGCGCAGACCTCGGCGGGAACGCGATCAAGCCTTGACAACTCGCCGAACTGAATCCTAATATCAGCGCACTTTTTGTTGCTGGACGACTGGATTGTCTCGAAGAGTTCAAAATATGGGCGCGGCTCGATTGATCCTCAGTTACTTCCTTCTCACGTCCTTCGCCATCGCAAGCCTCAGCGCGCCGCAAGCGCGGGCGGAAAAAATTAGAACCGCGATTCCTCAAGCGACTCTAAACTATCTCTCCGTCTACGTCGCGGAGGGAAAAGGATTCTTCAAGGAAGAAGGCATCGAAAATGAAACTATAGTCATCGGCGGGCCTCTGGCGATCGCGGCTCTTGTGAGCGGCGACGTTGATTACAGCGGCGCGGGGGGAAGCGGCATGCGCGCCGCCATCAAGGGGGCGCCACTCAAAGTGATCATGTTCCAGACCGAAAAGATGACCTGGTACCTGGTCGCGCATCCGAGCATCACCAAGGTCTCGGACCTCAAAGGAAAAAAAATCGCCGTCGGCACCGTCGGCGACAGCCAGGATCGGTTCACCACCCAGTTCATCGAACGGGGCGGTCTATCCGCCAAAGATGTTACTCGAATAACGATGGGGCCCAACGCCGGCGCGAGAATCGTGGCGATCAAGAGCGGGGCTATACAGGCAGCGGTGGTGGATCCAGGGGGAGCCGTCGTGGCGGAGAGAGAGGGGTTGCGGGTCTTAGCTTTTTTAGGAGATTTGTTTCCTTTTCCGTTCCAGGGATTCGCCACGACCGACAAGAAGATCGCAGAAAATCCCAAGCAGATTCAAAGGTGGCTGAAGGCTATGGTTAGGGCGCTCATGTTTTTGCGGGAGCGGCCCGAAGAGGCGGCCGATATCGGCATGAAAAAACTCCAGCTCGGAAATATCAGCAAGCCCATGGTG
>Ga0209701_10000772_pt1 | contig 19602 bp, 15 predicted proteins | sample CZO8metaG_4_FD_188356 | JGI IMG/M metagenome (GOLD analysis project Ga0209701, IMG submission 188356) | Vadose zone soil microbial communities from the Eel River Critical Zone Observatory, Northern California, USA - CZOApr15con2H3.8 metaG... | ecosystem: Environmental > Terrestrial > Soil >... | reverse complement strand
CCTCCGGCGAACTCGGCTATTTCCAGCACTCGTTCCAGGTTTACGACCGCGAAGGCGAAAAATGCCAAACCGACGGTTGCAGCGGCATCGTCAAGCGTTTTACCCAGAACGGCCGCTCGACGTTCTGGTGTCCGAAATGCCAGAAATGAGTCTTCGTGTTCGCCTCTGGTGTGGCCGTCATCCTGAGGCGCGAAGCCGCTGTCGCGGCGAGCCTCGAAGGATGCGAGTTCTGCACCTGTGGCCCATCCTTCGAGGCCGTCGCTTCGCGCCGGCACCTCAGGATGACGTGGCAAGTTCGGCGACGCCAAGTGTGGATCACTAGCCAAAGCCAGGCGCCGCGCTCCCTCCCGCTAATTGGAGAGGGAGTGCGCTGTCGTTATCGTTCGCGTCAACTTGAACGGATAAAGTTTCAGGAACCCAGTGCCGCCGTCCTCGCGGGTGCACGCAAGAACATCGCGGGATCGATTTCGGGCGCTACCGGGAATTCGATGACGATCTCCTGTTCGTCGAAGGTCGGCGAAGCGTTTTGTTGGCCGATATTCAGCCTGGTCCCGATCCAATGCCAGAGGCCGCGAATCTCCTCGGCCGATTTACCCTTCGGACTGAGTTCGCTCACGGCCAGTCCGGCGCTCAGCGCATCCTGATGGTCGTTGCGCATCACGATGAACGGCTGCGCGACAACATCGGCAACGTCGAACGCCGCTTCGTCGCCAATCGCGGTCGCCGCGTTGCTGATTCGGTGGCCGCGAATCGGCGTCTGGTTGAGGACAAAAGCGAATGGCTTCTTCCAGGCGCGGATGACATGAAGCGTCGGTGCGGTGGCTTCGATATCGGCGATGCTCGGGCGCGCCGGGATCAGGCAGAAGTCGGAATAGCGAATCGCCTCGGTCGTGGCGGCGTTGATGCCGCCCGGGGTGTCGATGATCGTCAGCGTTACGCCACTGCGTTCCAGAGACTGCAGCCGCTGCTCGATCTCGCGAGCCTTGTAAACCGGCTCGACGATGGGTTCGGCATCGACGCGGCGCGCCTGCCAGTTCGAAAGCGTGCCTTGAGAATCGGTCTCGATCAGGCGAACGGTGTGCCCGGCTTGAACAGCCGCAAGGGCGAGGCCGATGGCAAGCGTACTCTTGCCGCTGCCACCCTTTTGGGTGGCCAATACGAGCGTAAGCATTGAAGATTCCTCGGAATGTTTTTACGGAGATCTACGGTTACGCTGAACTGAGTTGCATCGTGTTACGATGCCGAGCGATTCTCGCTCAGGACGTGCCGGCCCGATCCAAGGCTCACAGGATCGCGGCTATCCGAATCATTACGCGCAACGATGGCTCACTTTGGGGAATATGGCTATTCCGGGGTAATACTGACGCGAGCCGACCATGCAATAAAGTGTCAGCAGTGGCAGTCCTGCAACAGCACAGGGTGAAAAAATGACCAGCAACTGGCGGGATCGCACAGACACGGTTTTCAATTGCCGGAAGCAGCCGGCGTCGGGCAGCCGCGGGATGGTGGTCAGCAACCACCCGCTGGCGTCGGCCGCGGGTGCGGAGATGCTTGCCGCCGGCGGCAACGCCATTGATGCCGCGATCGCAACCCTGTTCACGCTGACCGTCGTCGAGCCGATGATGGTCGGGATCATCGGCGGCGGCATGGCGCATATCCGGCTCAGTGACGGCAGCCACCGCTTCATCGATGGCCAAAGCACGGTTCCGCTTGCCGTCAGCCCGGACACCTATCGATCGAAGCCGGGTTCGGCGCACGATGTATTCGATACCGTCGACAATGAAAATCTAAACGGTCCGAAGGCGGTAGCCGTGCCGGGCTCACTCAAGGCCTGGTGCGAAACCTTGCGCCGGTTCGGCACCATGAGCCTTGCCGATGTCATGCAGCCGGCGATCAAACATGCGTCGCGGGGTTTTGCGGCGACGCCCTATCTGCACGAATGCATCGTCGATAGCGCAAAGGAAATGCGCCAGGACAAGGCGATCTCGGCGATCTACCTGCCGAACGGGACACCGCTGAACGCCGGCGAGCGCGTCGTACAGGCCGAATATGCCAAGACGCTCGCCACCATCTCGCGCGACGGCGAAGCGGCGCTGTATCAGGGGCCGCTCGGCGACATTCTGGTGGATTACATGAAGGCGCATGGCGGGTTTGTCAGCCGCGAAGACCTAGCGTCCTACAGGACCGTCGAACGCTCGCCGGTGCGAGCCGATTATCGCGGCTGGGAAATTCTCGGTCCGCCGCCGCCGGCGGCCTCCGGTGTGCACATCGCGCAGATGCTGAACATCCTGGAGGGCTACGATATCGCCGCCATGGCATTCGGCAGCGCCGCGACCATCCATCATCTCGCCGAAGTGTTGAAGATCGCCTTTGCCGATCGCGCCGCCGCGAGTGGCGATCCTGATTTTGTCGGTGTGCCGGTAGAGCGGCTGACCTCGAAGGCCTATGCCGATGAACGCCGCCGCGCGATCGATGCCGGACGCGCGCAACAATGGGGTCCGGGTGTGGCGCAGATCGAAGGCGCACACACCACCCACATGACCGCCGCGGATGCGATGGGCAACGTGGTCGCGACCACGCAGACCATCAACAACCTGTTCGGCGCGAAGTTTCTGATTCCGGGCCTCGGCACCGTGCCGAACAACTACATGAATCTCTACGATCCCCGGCCCGGACACGCTTTGTCGCTGGCGCCGGGCAAGCGCGTCACCACCTCGATGTCGCCTGTCATGGCGCTGCGCGATGGCAAGCTGGTTTATGCGCTCGGGCTGCCGGGTGGAAAGAAGATTTTTCCAAGCGCGTTGCAGGCGCTGCTTAATCTGATCGATCACGGCATGAGCTTGCAGGAGGCGGTCGAGGCGCCGCGGATCTGGACCGAGGGCAATGCGCTTGAGGTCGAATTGGCGGTTCCGGATGCGGTGCGCGCCAAGCTGACTGCGATGGGTCACAAGGTCGTTGCGGTGCCGACCGTGGCCGGAGGCATGAACGCCATCCAGTTCCACGACGACGGCTCGCTCACGGGCGCGGCCTGCTGGCGCGCCGACGGCACGCCGATCGGCCTTGCCGGAGGGCTGGCGCGCGCGGGGGTTCGCTTTGGACTGGCATGAGAGGCTGTGCGAACCAGACGAGCGCTCTATCAGTGCGTGAGGCGCCGGCGCCCTGTGGTGAGAGATCCCGTATTAATACCGATCAGGCATTGTTCCAATCTTCATGGTTAACGGACAGCGTACCCTTTGAGCTTGCCTGGCGGCTGCTTGCATCGGAGGGACTTCACCGTGGCATTTCTGCAATTGAACATCCGAGGGCGGTTGATTCTCGGCTTTAGCGTGCTTTGCATTCTCCTGGCCGGTGTTGTCGGCACAACAATCATCAAAGTGCACTCAGTGAGCAAGGCGACCGATCGCACCGTCAGCTTGCGGGTTCCGACCGCCATGACGGCCAGCGATCTGGTGGTGGGTGTGTATGCTTCGCTCGCATCGCTGCGGGGCTGGCTGATCACCGGGAACGACGCATTCAAGGCGGAGCGCGCCGGCCTTTGGAAAGACATCCAGACGCACGGCGCCGAGATGGATAATCTCTCGAGCCGCTGGACCGTTGAGAAAAATAAACAGGACTGGATGCAGGCCAAGCCGTTGCTCGACGAATTACGCAACGCGCAAGACAAGGCCGAGGCGATTGCGCATACCATCGACGAGCAGCCCGCGGCAAAGCTGCTTGCGACCGAGGCAGCCCCGCTGGCCAAACTGATGCTGCAGAAAGCGACCTCCATCATCGACGAGGAAGGCAACATAGCCTCGACCGATCAGCGCAAGAGCTTGTTGATTGGCTTTGCCGATATGCGAGGCAGCATGGCAATGGCGATCGGCGCCATCCGCGCCTATCTGCTGACCGCGGAGCCGGCTTTCAAAACGGAGTTCGTGGAGCTCTGGGCGCTTAATCAGAAAAAGTTCGACGCACTGTCGAAACGCCGATCGGAGATGACGAGCGATCAGCAGAAGGCCTTCGACTCACTCGTTGAAGCCCGTGCCAAATTCTCGCCGCTGCCGCAGAAAATGTTCGATATCCGCGCCTCGGACCGCTGGAACATGGCACAATGGTTCCTGACCAATGAAGCCGCGCCCCGCGCCAACAAGCTCCTCGACATCTTCGCGGGAGCGAAGAATGCCGAGGGCTCGCGTTCGGGCGGTATGGTTACGCGGCAACAAGACAACCTGAAAACGGACGGGGCGGCGGTTCTGGCCGAAACCAGTTTCCTCACCACGCTGCTTTGGGTGCTGATGGGTATCGGCATTGGTGTCGCGGTGACGGTCGTGTACCTGACCAACCGTTCGATCGTGCCGCCCATTCTCAAGATGGTTGGAGCCATGGGGCGGCTTGCCGGTGGCGATCACTCCGTCGAAATTCCCGCGACCGATAAAAAGGATGAAATCGGTCTGATGGCCAGGGCGGTCCTGATCTTCAAAGAGAACATGATCAAGGCCAAGGAACTTGCCGCCAAGGAAGCCGAAGCCATCAGCGAGCGCGTCGCCCGTGCGGCGCGGGTGAACGACCTGACCGCAACGTTCGATAAGGATATATCGGCGGTGCTGAGGTCGGTGGCATCAGCCTCAACCGAACTACAGGCGACGGCATCGTCGATGACGGCGACCGCCGAAGAAACCAGCAATCAGGCAACGGCGGTGGCCGCGGCGACGGAAGAGGCTTCAACCAACGTACAAACCGTTGCGGCAGCGTCGGAGGAATTAGCCAGTTCCGTCACCGAAATCAGCCGTCAGGTAGCGCAATCGGCCGCGATCACGCAGAAAGCCGTGGCGGAGGCCGATCGCACCAATTCGACGGTCCAGGGCCTGTTCAATGACGCCGCGAGCATTGGCGATGTCGTCAAGCTCATCAGCGACATCGCCGGCCAGACCAACCTTCTCGCGCTCAACGCCACGATCGAAGCGGCGCGCGCCGGCGAGGCTGGCAGGGGATTCGCCGTGGTGGCGGCCGAGGTCAAGAGCCTTGCCGAACAGACCGCGAAGGCAACCGATCAGATCAGTGCTCAAGTTTCGTCGATCCAGAATTCATCCAGCGAAGCGGTGAACGCCATCAAGGGGATCACTGCGACGATCAACGAAATAAATGAGATCGCCTCCGCGATTGCCAGCGCTGTGGAAGAACAGGGCTCGGCGACGCAGGAGATTGCGCGCAACGTGCAACAGGCGGCTCTCGGCACCGGTGAAATCTCGTCCAACGTTGCCGGCGTTCAGCAAGCCGCCGGCGATACCGGCGCCGCGGCCCATCAGGTCCTCCAGGCATCCAGCGAGTTGTCCAGGCAATCCGAGACGATGCGAGGTCAGGTCGAATCCTTCCTCAGCAACATCAAGGCCGCTTGATCACGCACCGATCAGCCGTCTCCGCCATTCAGTCATGTGCGGAGACGCAAGGCCGGCTTAGGGCATCGCCCAACGGGTCACTTGCGCTCACAGCTCCTTAACCGCCTTGAACGTGCCGTCCGGCTGAATGACCGTTAGAAAAACCTTAGCCGGGGCGTCGTTCATCTTCGGCCCGAAGGTCATGATCGTTCCACTGATGTCGAATCGTCCGACGTCGTTGATAACCCTGAGCATGTCCGCGCGCGTCGGGTTCGGTCCAGTCTCCTCCAGCGCCGAGGCGACAAGGCGTCCCGAAAGATAACCCTCCAGAGAGACAAATTCCGGCTGCAGATTCGGATCGAGGGCTTTTTCGGCGGCCTGGTAATCGGCGACGACCTTCACCGATTTGTCCCAGGGGAAGGGCACGACTTGGGAGATGATGACTCCCTGGCCCTCGGGGCCGAGCTCTTTCGCCAGCGCGTTGGCGCCGACAAAGGAGATATTGACGAAGATCGGATTAAAGCCGCTCTTGTGCGCGAGCTTGATGAATTCGGCGCATGGTCCGTAGGTGCCGACCATGACCACCGCTTCCGGTTCGGCGCGCTTGAGCGTACGCAGCGCTGAACCAACCGCTTTGGTATTGCGCTCGAAGGTGCCTTCGGCCGTCAACTCCATGCTGCGTTTTTCCAGCGCGAGCATGACGCCGGCCAGACCGTCTCGGCCAAACGAATCGTCCTGGTAGAAGATTGCGATGCTCTTGACATGAAGATGCTCGGTCAGGTGCTTGATCCACGCCTCAGCCTCGGCGGCATAGCTGGCGCGAATGTTGACGACGTTGTGGAGGTCCGGCGCGCGGAGGAATGCAGCCCCGGTGAACGGACCGATGAACGGCACATGCTTGGCTGTCGCAATTGGAACGGTCGCGGTGGTGGTGGGTGTGCCGACGGCGCCGATCAGCGCGAAAACCTGGTCCTCCTCGATCAGCTTGATGGTCTGGGCGACCGAGCGATCGGGATCGTAACCATCGTCCCGGCTGATCAGCTCGAGCTTGCGTCCGTGCACACCACCCTTGGCGTTGATCTCGGCGAAGGCCGCGAGAATGCCCTGCCGCATGCCTTGGCCGAGCGCGGATGAGCGACCTTCGAGTGCTGCGACCTGACCGAACAGAATGGTGTTGGAACTGACGCCAACCTCGTCGGCCCTCGCATGGCGCGGGTTCGCCACGGCGAGCAAGATCGAAAGGCCGGTGAAGATCGTCTGTTGTATGTGCTTCATGGTATCATTCTGCGGGATAAGGATGCGCATCCACCTCCGCCGAACGGTATCCCGACGTTATGAAGAGCTGGCTAATCTCCTGGCGTTTGTCCGATGCCGCATGATCCCGCGCGCGGCTCACGAGGCGACACGTCGGTTGCATTTTACCGATTGCGTCGATCGTTAACTAAGCCATCCAAACTAGGTGGCGTTGATCCCGCTATTTTGGGTGGTTTTAACCCAAGTCTATGTCCGATCGTTCGTTGACGGCGGGACGCCTGTTCGGTGGCCGCTGTTCCGTGTCGAACGAAGGACGAAGATGGGCGATCAAGATTCCGGCGACACTTGCCAGGGGGACATGATCGAGCGGCGGCGAATCCCTGCATCGCGGTCAAGGCTTTACCGGCCCGCGCTGGTGGCAGCAGGCATCGGCCTTCTGCTGTCATTGGCCGGGGCATCTGCGGTCGGACAGTGGGAAGAGCGGGTCACGAAAGTCGAGTTTGAGGGCGTAGCCGAGACTCAGGCGATCATCATGCAGAACGGCATGAACGAATACGTCAGCCGGCTGGCTGCGCTGCGTACCCTGTTCGAATCCGCCAACGAGGAAATCACCCGCAGCGAGTTCGAGACCTTCAGTGGGCGCCTGTTCGAGCGACATCCGGGCATCCTTCGCATCGGTTGGATCCCGAGGATCAACCGGAAGGAGCGCGCCGAATACGAAGCTGCCGCGGTTGGCGACGGAATTTCCGGCTATCGAATCAAATCGCTCCTTGCGGACGGCGGCATTGCGACGGCTCCGCAGAGCGATGAATATTTTCCGATTTTCTTTTCCACGGAACCGAAAACCTCGGTGGCTTACGGGCTGGATTATTCGACCGATCCCGCCCGGCGGGCTACGCTGGAACGCGCGCGGGACAACGATCTGGTCGCGACGTTGCGCGCGCCACTTTACGAGCCGAAAAACGGTATCCGGCCCCTGGGCGTGCTGGTTTGTGTGCCGGTCTACGTAAAAGGAACTTCACGCGCCACGATCGCCGACCGGCGGCGCAATCTGGCCGGCTTTGTCGTCGGGGTATTCAATCTGCGGCTATTGCTGGAGTCGATTCGCACGACGACGGCGGCAACCCCCGCCGTCAGCATCAATGTCTACCCGTCCGATATGGGCCGCAGCGCGGGACCGGAAAACCGGTTCGTTCCCGATTTTTCGTCCGAGCCCGGCGCGTCGCAGTCGGCCTTCGCGGATGGGCCGCACTGGTCCGGCACTCTCAAGATAGCCGATGCCAGCTGGCACGTGCGGGTCACTCCCACCGCCGACGGCCGGCTGACGACGCGTCACGAACGAGCTCTGACCGTGCTGGCGGCCGGAATTGTCATCACGACGTTCCTGGCGGTGTATCTCGGTCTCGCAAGCCGCAACTCGCGCCAGCTCGCACTGGCGAACCGGCGGGTTCTGGAGCTTGCGCAGACCGACATTCTGACCGGGCTTCCGAACCGGGCGTTCTTTCTGGAACAATTGGAGGACGCCGACTCGTACGAGCGCCGGGGCAGCGGGGCGTTTTCAATCCTCATGCTCGATCTCGATCGCTTCAAGAACGTCAACGACTCGCTTGGTCATGCCGCCGGCGACGCGTTGCTGCGGCAGGTGGCGCTTCGTTTGAAATCCGCGATACGCAGTACCGATGTGCTGGCGCGGCTTGGGGGCGACGAATTCGCAATCATCCAGGCAGAGTGCGACGATCAACGGACCGGTTCGATCGATCTGGCGACCCGAATCTCCAAACTGATCGCCGAGCCATTCCTGCTGCAGGGCAATCAGGTGGAAGTCGGTACCAGCATCGGAATCTCGATGGCGCCGGAGCACGGCAGCGATCAGGAGCAGTTGTTGAAAAAAGCCGACCTTGCCCTTTATCGATCGAAATCGGCCGGCCGCAACTGCTTCACCCTTTATGATGAAGCGATGTCCGCGGAACTGGAAGCCCGAAACACGCTGGAGAGCGACTTGCGGGACGCCGTCGCTCGCTGTCAGTTCGAGTTACATTACCAACCGTTCTTCGATGTCCAGACCGGCCAGCGGCGTGGCCTGGAAGCGCTTGTTCGCTGGCGTCATCCGACCAGAGGGCTGATACCGCCCGACCAGTTCATCCCGCTCGCTGAGGAGACCGGACTCATCGTTCCGCTTGGTGAATGGGTGCTGCGGCGAGCCTGCGACGACGCGACATCCTGGCCGGCAGACATCAAGGTCGCGGTGAACTTGTCACCGGTCCAGCTCAAGCAGGTCGAGTTGTTTGATGTCATCCAGTCCGCGCTTCGGAGTTCCGGTTTGCCGCCGGAGCGGCTGGAAATTGAACTCACTGAATCCGTGCTGCTGGAACGGGCGGTCGAGAATCATGCGTTGATGGAACGACTGAAGAGTATCGGGATTTCGCTCGCGCTTGACGACTTCGGCACCGGATATTCATCGCTAAGCTGCCTGACGGCGTTCCCGTTCGACAAGATCAAGATCGACAGGTCGTTCATCGGCAATCTGACCAAGCGTCACAAGAGTTCGGCGATCATATCGTCGATCGTGACCCTCGCGCGCGGCCTGAACCTGTCGGTCACTGCCGAAGGTGTGGAAACCAGCGAGCAATTCGAGAGGCTGAAAACGCTGGGGGTGAACTTCGCTCAGGGCTACCTGCTCGGCCGGCCGATGCCGCTCGGCGACCCGAAGGTCAGTCTCAATCAGATCATGCGCACCTGGGTGCAGCTTTGCGTCAGTAGTCGCGCCGTGGCGTCGGGATGAGCGCAGCGGCCAAACAGCGCCCGCCTACTTTCTCACGCAGATCACGCGCAGGACGGACGCCTTTACCTCCGACGATCCATCCGCCGCATTCACCGCATTGGCTTTGAGAAACTCGCGCACGGTATCGGCCGATACCAGCGTCGCCTGGGCCGCGGGCGCGGCATTCGGCGGTCCCGCGACGACCACCGACTTGAGCAGCGCAATGCCGGCGAATTTGCCGTCGGCATCGAACGCCGCCGCGCCGGAAAAGCCGACCGCCGGCGCCGGCGCCAGCGCCAGATCGTTGCCGCTGCCGACTTGCGTGGTGGTTGCCTTGACGCTGCTCGCCGCGGCACCGCCGCCCTGGTTCTGTGGATCGGCAACGCCTGTCAGCTCGACGCTGGTTTTCGCCGCGCCATTGCCGAGGCCGAGCGGCTTCAATCCGCGCGCGCCGTAGATGCGCAGCAGTGCCAGATCATGGTCCTTGTCCTCGGCGACGCGATCGGCGTTGCCAAAGCCTGCGATCGCGATGGAGAGGCAGCCGTCGGTGATCTGGCGGTCGGTCACGATCGCGCCGTCGTCGCTCACCACAATGCCGGTGCCGTATTCGACGGTCTTGCGCGGCGGCGGCCCGGCGATCTGGGCGCCCGATGGAAACGGATTGAACGCGCTCGACATCGCGATCACGATCGGTTCAACGGTGTTTTCTGTAGCCTGGTCGTAGAGAATGGTGAGGATGCGGACCTCGTCGCCCTTGAACGTGCCGCGCACATAGAATTTCTTCAGACCCTGCAGGCCCGACAGCACGAAGAAGTCCGGCTTGACCACGGTGTAGTCGACGGCGCGCCCGGCGGGCTCTTTCTTTTCCTTCTCGGCGAGTTTTGCCGTGGTGGGATTGGCCTCCTTGCGTCGTGCAAGCTGAATCTGGATGGTGGCGGTGGAGGAACTCCACCTGGCGCCGTTGGCGTCAGAGGATTGCTGCGGTACCAGCTTGGTCGGGATGCCGAGCCGCACCCCGCTGCCGGCATCGGTGACGATTTTCCAGCCGACATTGTCCTGCCGCCGCCTGGCGGTTTCGGCGAGCGCGCCGCGCTCCTGCGGATTCAGCACACCGGTCGGCTTGCCGCCGCGTTCCTTCTGAAACTCCCTGATCGCGGCGACCATGCGCTCGCTGACCTCGCCGGTGATGGCGCCGTTGTACTGGCCGACCCAGGCCAGATCCGACTGGATGGCCTGACGCTCCGCCTGCGCCATCGCGTTGGCGGTATCGGCGGGGGTCTGCAAAGCGGGACGGATCGGAATGGTGGTCACGGGCTTCGGCTTGACGCCCGCCACGGCCGCCGTTCCGGACATCTGAGCCTGGGCGGAACTCGCCGCCGCCACGAATATCAATGTTGCCGCGAGCATCGATCTCATGACAAGTCTCGGGTCCATTGCAGAGCGCGCAATTAAGCACATCTGCTTGGTCGGCAACAGGGATGCGACGGTTCAAGCAAGCGATGGTATCCTCATCCCCGGGGAACGGCCACGCAGGCAAGTATACGCAGCCAGCGCAAGCTTGGCTGCGAGTCGCGTCTCGAAGGATGACAGCCACGCTCATGGTTCGGGACGCGCGAAGACGCGCTCCTCACCATGGGGATCGACGGAAGGCGAGGAATAACCCGACCATGCTGAGTCCCGAAGAACTCGAACGCTACGCCCGCCATATCGTGCTGCGCGAGGTCGGCGGCCCCGGCCAGGCCGCATTGAAGGAAGCGTCCGTGCTGGTGATCGGCGCCGGCGGCCTCGGCGCGCCCGCGCTGATGTATCTCGCCGCGGCCGGCGTCGGCGCGCTTGGCGTGGTTGACGACGACATCGTGTCGCTGTCCAACCTCCAGCGTCAGATCATTCACACCACGCCTGATATCGGCCGGCGCAAGGTCGACAGTGCCGCCGGGCAAATCTATGCGCTCAATCCCCACGTCCAATTTGCGGCGCATGCCACGCGGCTCGGGGCAGATAATGCGATGGAGCTGATCGGCAGTTACGATCTGGTGCTCGACGGATCGGACAATTTCGAAACCCGCTACCTGGTTTCGGATGCCTGTTTCCTCGCCGGCAAGCCGTTGATATCGGCAGCGCTTGGCATGTTCGATGGATCGCTGACCACCATTCGCGCGCATGAGAAAAACGCCGAAGGAGAGTTCAATCCGACCTATCGCTGTTTGTTTCCCGAACCGCCGCCGCCGGGTTCGGTGCCGGCCTGCGCCGAGGCCGGCGTGATGGGTGCGCTCGCGGGGGTGCTGGGATCGATGATGGCGCTGGAGGCGATCCGCGAAATCGTCGGCTTTGGTGAGGGCCTGGTCGGGCGATTGTTGATGGTGGACGCGCGCGCGATGCGGTTCGAGACCCTGCGCTACGCGCGCGATCCCGCCAACCCGCTCAACGGCGATGCACCGACGATTGCGGATTTGAGCGGGTATCTGAGTGGGGATCTCTGAAGGCCCCCACCCCACCCCAGCCCTCCCCCGCAAGCGGGAGCGGGAGTTCGCCGCGTCGTTTGGCGAACGGCATGCGTAAACAGATAGAGATGTGAGCCGTATTCTTCGCGAATGTTCGGGTTCATCCCGCGCAGCAAGCACTGACCGCTCCCTCTCCCGCGTGCGGGGGAGGGCCGGGGTGGGGGCTCTTCCCGCAGATCACAGCATGCTGGGTAGCACGCGGTCCGGCGGCTTGTGGTTGTCGAGGAAAGTTCGGATGTTGATGATCACCTTCTCGCCCATCTCGACGCGGCCTTCGATGGTGGCCGAGCCCATATGCGGCAGCAACGTCACCTTGCCGGCTTTCGCCAGCCGCACCAGTTTCGGATTGACCGCGGGCTCGTGCTCGTAGACGTCGAGGCCCGCGCCGCCGATCTCGCCCGCCTCGATCAGCTTGGTGAGCGTCTCCTCGTCGATCACCTCGCCGCGCGCGGTATTGACGATATAGGCGTCTTTCCGGATCAGTTTCAGTCGACGCGCCGAGACCAAGTGAAAAGTCGCCGGCGTGTGCGGGCAGTTCACCGAGATGATGTCCATCCGCGCCAGCATCTGGTCGAGGCTTTCCCAATAGGTCGCGCCCAATTCCTCGGCGATCCGCGGCGCGACCGGACGGCGGTTGTGGTAGTGAATCTGCAGGCCGAAGGCTCGCGCCCGGCGCGCCACGGCCTGGCCGATGCGGCCCATGCCGATGATGCCGAGCCGTTTTCCGCCAATACGGTGGCCGAGCATCCAGGTCGGCGACCAGCCCGGCCAGTTCTTGCCTTCGGTGAGAATCGAGGCGCCTTCGATCAGCCGCCGCGGCACCGCCAGGATCAACGCCATGGTCATGTCGGCGGTGTCTTCGGTCAGAACTTTCGGCGTGTTGGTGACGGTGATGCCGCGCGCATGTGCTGCGATGACATCGATATTGTCGACGCCGTTGCCGAAATTGGCGATCAGTCTCACCTTGCAGTCGGGCTGCCTGAGCAGCTCTTCGGTGATCACGTCGGTGACGGTCGGCACCAGGATATCGGCTGAGCGGACCGCGTCTGCGATCTGTTCCGGCGTCAACGGCGTATCGTCGAGATTGAGCCTTGCGTCGAACAGCTCGCGCATCCGGGTCTCGATCGAGTCCGGCAGCTTGCGCGTCACGACAACCAGAGGTTTTTTCTTAACCGACATGTCCTGCTCTCATGAGGCGTTACTCGCCAACCTTTAGGTTGTCAAAGGCTTCGCCGTTCAGGCCTCATTAACCCGGTTGTTCGACACTGCGGCTGCCGCGTGGTCCCGGTGTTTGCTCGCCAGGCTTGCTCTAGGTTTCCTTGGGTTCCCCGATATTTCCCTTTTGTTTCCAAGGAAAATTCGGGGTCGTCTTGTTTCGCATCGTTCCGTCCTCTCTAGCAGAAGGCCGGGCCAAAACAAGAACCCCAAATGACAAGCCGAGGGCAGCCGGGACGCGGTACGGGGGGCTTCTGGGGTCGGCATTTGCGGTTGCAACTCCAGCGATTTGAGTTGGTATCTCGGCAGGAGACGAGTTGATGGTGTTGAGGCGTATTTGTTCTGTGATGGTGCTCGCGGGGTCCATGCTGGGTGGGTCGGTGAGCCCAGGCTTTTCGGCAAAGGATTCGCCCGTCACCGCCAGCGGGTTGCCGGTGCCGCGCTACGTCAGCCTCAAATCCGATCACGTCAACGTCAGGGCCGGCCCGACCAAGGACAACGACGTCGCCTGGGTCTACACCCGCTCGGGCCTGCCGGTTGAAATCACCGCTGAATTCGAGAACTGGCGCCGGGTCCGTGATTCCGAAGGCGCCGAGGGCTGGGTCTATCACTCGCTGCTGTCGGGCCGCCGCACCGCGGTTATCACCATGAAAACCAAGGACGAATTCGCGACGCTGTACGATCGCGCGGATCCAACCAGCGCGGTTGCAGCCCGCCTGCAGGCCGGGGTGGTAGCCCAGGTCAAGCATTGCGCGGCCGGCTGGTGCCGTGTTGCCGGCAACGGCTTCGATGGCTGGATCGAGCAGCAACGGCTGTGGGGCGTCTACGCCGATGAGAAGGTGGATTAGTTCTTCAACGTCGACGTCCTGCGGATCCATTTTCCACGAGTCGTCCCGGCCAAGTGAGCGCAAGCGAACGCGAGCCGGGATCCATACGCTGAGGATTCGCGTTTTCGGCACTGCGGCCGACGCCGTCTTTAATCATCAATCACAGGGGTTATGGGTCCCGGCGTTCCGCCGGGACGACGCGAGGCGTGAAAATCAGCGCTTCTTGCGCAGCCGGACCACCATGTCGACCCGGGAGATCTCGTAGCCTTCGGGCACTTCCGGCATCTTCTGCAACATCAAATGCGGATCCGGAATGTCGACCAGTTCGTGATTGTTTTCGAGATAGAAGTGGTGATGCGCCGACACGTTGGTGTCGAAATAGGTCTTGGTGCCGTCGACGCTGACCTGACGCAGCAAGCCCGCATCGGTGAGCTGATTGAGGGTGTTGTAGACCGTGGCGAGCGACACCGGAACCTTGGCGTGGGTCGCTTCCTCGTAAAGCATTTCCGCGGTGAGATGGCGTGCGCCCTTGCCGAACAACAGCCAGCCGAGCGCCATCCGCTGACGAGTCGGACGCAGTCCGGCCGCCTGCAGCATTTCATTGACATCGTGCCACGGGCAACCGGTCAAAGCCGGTTGACGTCCCGCACCGGGAGCCCCGGAGCCGGCATCGTCAACATTCAAACTCGAACCGTCATTGCTCGTTTCCACTGCAGGCACCGCACTCGCTGTCTCAGCACTATCGTGGTGGAATATAAGAAAGAAACTGGTTAGATGCAAGCTTTTCGCAACTAGACCGGTCCAAGGCCACTAGGGAACCCGGGAGCGGATGCCGTGGTTTACCACGCCGAGGTGCTTTGCCGTCTGCGGGGCTGTATGATAGAGAGCGCCCGGACTTAACTTTGCCATCTCGGCAAAGGCGAGCGCCAATTGCCGCAGGGCAATTCCGAGCTGTGGTATTTGTGCCGATCCATGATAACTGGCGCGCTTCCCAGGCGAAACGGGTCCATTTCGCTCGAAAATGCTCCATCGGGATTTTGAGAGAGGGTCAGCAGATGCTGGATCGGCGCGGCGGTTACGAATACGAGGATCTGCTGGCGTGCGGCCGCGGTGAGATGTTTGGCCCAGGCAACGCACAATTGCCGCTGCCTCCGATGCTGATGTTCGACCGCATCAGCGAGATTTCCAAAACGGGCGGGGAATACGGCAAGGGCGTGATCCGTGCCGAACTCGACGTGAATCCGGACCTTTGGTTCTTCGGGTGCCATTTCAAGGGCGATCCCGTGATGCCGGGGTGTCTGGGATTAGACGCGCTCTGGCAGATGGTCGGTTTCTTTCTGGGTTGGACCGGCGGCGAGGGGCGCGGCCGGGCGCTCGGTCTCGGCGAGCTGAAGCTTTCCGGACAGGTGATGCCGAACGTTCGCAAGATTGTGTACAACGTCGACATCAAACGCGTGATCCGTTTAAAGCTCGTGTTAGGCATCGCCGACGGGTGGCTTTCCGCCGATGACGAGATTATCTATCGCGCTAAGGATTTGAAAGTCGGTCTGTTTAAGTAGGAAGCCGCATTGCAGTCGGGAACGTAACATACGTGCTTCGGCCGACGAGGCGGCTTTCGGTTTGACGACGGCAGCACACAAAACGCAACGACAGGGCGAGGCGATCATGAGGCGGGTTGTCATCACGGGGATGGGCATCGTCTCGTCCATCGGAAACAACACCCAGGAAGTGCTTGCGAGCCTCCATGAGGCGAAGTCCGGAATTACGCGCGCGGAGAAATATGCCGAGCTCGGTTTCCGCTCCCAGGTGCAGGGCGCACCCACGCTCGATCCCGCCGGCGTCATCGATCGGCGCGCGATGCGCTTCCTCGGCGAAGGCGCGGCGTGGAATCACGTCGCGATGGAGCAGGCGATCCAGGATTCCGGCCTCGAGCCCGCGGACGTTTCCAACAACCGCACCGGCATCATCATGGGCTCCGGCGGCCCGTCGGCCCGCACCATCGTCGAAGCGGCCGATATCACCCGCACCAAGGGGCCGAAACGGGTCGGACCGTTCGCGGTGCCGAAGGCGATGTCATCGACGGCGTCTGCGACACTCGCCACCTGGTTCAAGATCAAGGGCGTGAACTATTCGATTTCGTCGGCCTGTGCGACGTCGAACCATTGCATCGGCAACGCCTACGAGACCATCCAGATCGGCAAGCAGGACATCATTTTCGCAGGCGGCTGCGAAGAACTCGACTGGACGCTGTCGGTGCTGTTCGACGCCATGGGCGCGATGTCGTCGAAATATAACGATACGCCCGCGACCGCTTCACGCCCCTACGACGTCAGCCGCGACGGTTTTGTCATCGCCGGCGGCGCCGGCGTGGTGGTGCTGGAAGAGCTCGAGCATGCCCAGGCACGCGGCGCGCGCATCTATGGCGAAATCGTCGGTTACGGCGCGACCTCCGACGGCTACGACATGGTCGCGCCGTCCGGCGAAGGCGCCGAGCGCTGCATGAAAATGGCGATGGCGACGGTGAATACCAGGATCGACTACATCAATCCGCATGCGACCTCGACGCCGGCGGGCGACCCGCCGGAAATCGAGGCGATCCGCAAGGTGTTCGGGACCGGCGACAAGTGTCCGCCGATTTCGGCGACCAAGGCGCTGACCGGGCATTCGCTCGGTGCCACCGGCGTGCAGGAGGCGATCTATGCGCTATTGATGATGAACAACGGTTTCATCTGCGAGAGCGCCCATATCACCGAGCTCGATCCGGCGTTTGCCGACATGCCGATCGTGCGCAAGCGCATCGACAACGCGAAGCTCGGAACCGTGCTGTCGAATTCCTTCGGGTTCGGCGGCACCAACGCCACGCTGGTGTTCAGGCGGATGGATGCGTGAGATTTTGTGTTCGTCATGCCCCGCGAAAGCGGGGCATCCAGTATTCCGCGGCTCTCGTGTTTCATCGCAACGCTTACCGGATCACCCGCTTTCGCGGGTGATGACATCATTAGGGATGAATGGAGCACGGCAAGTATGCAGGACCTGATGAAGGGCAAGCGCGGCTTGATCATGGGCGTTGCCAACGACCATTCGATTGCCTGGGGCATTGCCAAAGCGCTCGCCGCACAAGGCGCCGAGCTTGCGTTCACCTATCAGGGCGAAGCCTTGGGCAAGCGCGTCAAGCCGCTCGCCGAACAGCTTGGGGTACCCACGGTTCTGCCCTGCGATGTCGAGGACATCGCCAGCGTCGATGCCGTTTTCGATGCGTTGCGTGCAAGATGGGGGCAGCTGGATTTTCTGGTCCATGCCATCGGCTTTTCCGACAAGAACGAGTTGAAGGGCCGCTACGCCGACACCTCGCGCGAAAACTTTTCGCGGACGCTGGTGATCTCATGCTTCTCCTTCACGGAACTTGCCAAGCGTGCGGCGGCCATGATGCCCGAGCGCGGCGGCTCGATGATCACCTTGACCTATGGCGGTTCGACCCGCGTGCTGCCGAACTACAATGTGATGGGCGTCGCCAAGGCCGCGCTGGAAGCCTCGGTGCGCTATCTCGCTGCCGATTTCGGTCCGCGCAATATTCGCGTCAACACCATCTCGGCGGGGCCCATTCGCACGCTCGCCGGTGCGGGGATCGCCGATCAGCGCGACATGCTGAGGTTTCAACAGCTCCACGCGCCGCTGCGGCGCACCGTCACCATCGACGAGGTCGGCGGTTCGGCACTGTATCTGTTGTCGGATCTGTCGACCGGGGTGACCGGGGAAATCCATTATGTCGATTCCGGCTACAACATCATTTCGATGCCCCGGCCGGAAGATTTGAAAAACGGGAACGGGGCGGAGTAGTTTTCGCACGTCGAAGCCTGCGCACGGCGCAGCCCAACATTCGGCCGTCATCCCCGCGAAAGCGGGGATCCAGTACGCCGGCGATTCGACTCAAGCACTGGCGCTCTCGAATACTGGGTCGCCCGGTCAAGCCGGGCGATGACAGTTGTGGGTGTGGGAACACGATGCCCCCTCTATCCCGCCGCGAGCGCGCTCGCGCGCTGGAATGCCGGCCGCGCCGCGCAGCGATCGATGTAACGGTCGAACGATGGGCGCGACGGCACCATCTTGAACAGCCGCACCGCGAAGTTCAGCCCCGAGCCGATGATGATATCCGCGGCCGAGAATTGTTCGCCGAGGATCCACGGTCCCTTCGCTAGCGCTACGTCGAGCACGTCGAATACCCGCTGGGCATCGCCCCAGCCCGCCGCCACCGGATTCATCTCGATCTTGGTCGCGACCTGCACCATCGCGGGTTCGACGCAGCCGGGTGCGAAAAACAGCCAGTAAAGATATTTCGCGCGCAGCGGATCGCCCGGCGGCGGGGCGAGTTTCGCTTCCGGATAGCGTTCGGCGACATAGGCGCAGATCGCGGCGGCTTCCGCGAGCGTCGCATCGCCGTCCGTCAGCGCCGGCACCTTGCCCATCGGATTGATTGCAAGATATTCCGGCGTCTTCTGCGCGCCGGTGGAAATGTCGGTCAGCACGCGCTCGTAAGGTTTTCCGGTTTCTTCCATCAGCCACAATGCGGAGAACGACCGCGAGCGTGGCGACCAATAGAGTTTCATCATCGTGACCTACTCCTCCTTGAGAATCACAGGTAATGTCTTGTCGAGGTTTGCCGTAAGCAAGGCCCGCGTACGATCGCGCAACGTCGCGCTGACGGCTGTGTCAGTTGCGAGCTCCGGAAATGCGGCATTGTCGAGTTCGGTAAGCGGGTCCTGGGTCATGTGGGCAAAAGCTCCGGCCAATACGGATCCAAGACTAAAAGGCTTTTTGTGGATGGCGAAGGTTTGCCCGTCAAATACCGTCACCTCTACAGCGGCGAACAAAGAGGTGTGACTCAGAAGGCTGGTGCCGCGGTTCAGCACGCCGATGCCGCGGTGGGTTTGATTGGTACCATCTATCTGCCCGGTAAACTTGGTAACGACTACATAGCGCTCACAACCGGCGTTGGCCGTGATTTGCCGAACGATGGCGGTCAAGTCGTCCCGAGAGCTACGAAACAGCGCGGGGGCGGGATGGTCGTAAGGCGCAAACGCCGCTTTGGGATAAGCGATTCTTCTTACCCCGGTGCCGGGAGCAACCGCCGCACGAACCCGCGCGACCACGAGATCGTCGAGGCCCCAGGCATCGATCGGCACTTCCGTATATTCGTTGCCGAAGATGGTGAGGCCGACTTTCTGGACCACGAACTGGTCGCCGATCGCCGGAATGACACCGAGGAGGCAAGGTCCGCTGTCCGTGGGCGCAGGCGGCTTGACGGTGGTCTTGGTTTTCTGCGCCGGCTTTTTAACCGCCGGCTTCGCGGCAGGCACTACCGAGGGTGTCGCCGCCGTCCCTGTTGGGGGCTGGGCCTGCGCCCAAGCCGGCGCGACGAGGCATGACAGGACAGCCGCGACGGCGAACGACCGAACCATGAGAAACTCCGGGAAAAACAGGAATCGCCGAAACAGTTCGGCGAAGGCAAGACGGGTTGTTGCGGGAATCCAAAACTAGAGCGTGTCCAAGGCGTCCGCAAGATTCTTCATCCGCCGGTTCCGCCTCGCTTCCACCGATAGTATTTCATGACACGCCCCGTCATCGGTTCGACCGCTTTCTTTTCAAACACAAAACCCTCACGCTCGTACCAGCGCCACGCCTTCTCGTTT
>Ga0209701_10000771_pt1 | contig 19610 bp, 14 predicted proteins | sample CZO8metaG_4_FD_188356 | JGI IMG/M metagenome (GOLD analysis project Ga0209701, IMG submission 188356) | Vadose zone soil microbial communities from the Eel River Critical Zone Observatory, Northern California, USA - CZOApr15con2H3.8 metaG... | ecosystem: Environmental > Terrestrial > Soil >... | reverse complement strand
CACCCACAATAACGAGTAATCCCAACGCGGATGCTGCTAGAAGCAGTCTGGCAGGTTTTTGATGCAGAAAAGACATTACGTGTTCTCCTTCTCAAGCAAAGAAGTTTCGTGCTGGCGCGCCTCGCCCTCTCTCGTCCTAGTATAAGGAGGAAGCGTCATGAAAGCGTTATGAGCAGCGTCATGGATAGCGCGTGGTATAATGGCAAATGATGAACCTATAGCTAGAAGGAGCCATGCCAACCATGCGATTACAAGGAAAAACTATCGGCTATTTTGTTGCCCAGGAAGTAGAAGATTTAGAGTATTGGGTTCCCCTGATGCGCTTGCGCGAAGAGGGAGCCAGGGTCATTTCAATTGGCCTCACAACACAAACCGTGCGCGGCAAACACGGACTGGAAATGACCCCGGATATCAGCATAGATGAAGCGCCCAGGGCTGATGAACTGGATGGGCTGGTTATCCCCGGCGGCTGGGCACCCGATAAATTAAGGCGCAGCCAGAAAGTGCTCCAGCTTGTGCGCGAGATGGATGCGCAGGGCAAAATCATTGGCACGATCTGCCACGGCGGCTGGGTCCCCATCTCGGCAGGCATCATGCGGGGACGCAAAGCTGTCGGCTCGACCGGTATCAAAGACGATATCATCAACGCGGGCGGCACCTGGGTTAACGAAGCCGCGTTCCGGGAGGGGAACATGGTGTGGGGCCGGGTCGTCGAGGATATCCCGGATTTCTGCCGGGAGCTGGTTGCCGCTCTCGCTGAATGACCAAAGGAAATGAAATATATCGTCTAGTTGCAGTATCCTCAAAGCGGATCGAGACAAGGGAGATGAGCCAGCCAGCTCCACACAACTCCACAGGCCCCTTCACAGGATACACTATACACCGGATTACTGAATAGGTCAATTGATTTTGCACTAGGAGGATTGGAGGGTCCATGAGCAATTTTCTCGAAGCCCTGGCACAGCGCGTCTTAATCTTTGACGGGGCCATGGGGACAAACATACAACGCTACCAGCTTACCGCGCAAGACTACGGCGGACAGGCTACCGAGGGCTGCAACGAATATCTCTTGCTCACAAAACCCTCCGTCATTGAAGAAATCCACGCGGGATTCCTTGAAGCTGGCTGTGATGTCGTAGAGACCGATTCGTTCATGGGCAGTCGTCTCAAGCTCGATGAATACGGCCTGGGCGCGCTCACCCGCGAAATAAATTTAAAAGCAGCACAGCTCGCGCGCAGCCTGGCCGACCGTTACAGCACCCCGGAACAGCCTCGTTTCGTCGCAGGCTCGGTTGGCCCGACAGGTATGCTGCCCTCATCCAGCGATCCCCTGCTGAGCAACATCACCTACCAGCAGCTCGCCGAGATTTTCCGGGAACAGGCCTGCGCTCTTCTCGAAGGCGGAGTCGATGTGCTGCTGATCGAAACCAGCCAGGACATCCTGGAGGTGCGGGCAGCAATCACCGGCTTCCGGCACGCGATGCAGCAGGCAGGACGTACCGTCCCCATACAGGCGCAGGTTTCGCTCGACACCAGCGGGCGCATGCTGCTCGGCACCGACATCGCCGCGGTAATGACGACACTTGTCGGGTTGAGAGTCGATGTGATCGGGCTGAACTGCTCGACCGGGCCGGAACATATGCGCGAGCCGGTGCGTTTCCTGGCAGAAAACTGCCCGCTGCCCATCTCGACCGTTCCCAACGCGGGCATTCCGCTCAACGTCAATGGCCTGGCGGTCTATCCTATGGAACCGGAGCCGATGGCCACAGCACTGCGCGACTTCATTACAGAATTTGGCGTCAACATCGTTGGCGGTTGTTGTGGAAACAGCCACGAGCACCTGCGGGCTATCGTCAACGCCTGTCGCAACGCGCCGCCCAAACCGCGCCCAACTGTGGATCATAACCTGAACAACAAAAATTTCGCCAGTATCTCGCTGCCGTTCGTCTCCAGCGGCATCCGCGCCACGGCCTTACAGCAAGACCCTCCACCACTGCTGGTTGGTGAGCGCGTCAACAGCCAGGGCAGCCGTAAGGCGAAACAGGCGCTGCTCAACGAGGACTACGATACGCTGCTCGGTATTGCACGCGAACAAGTCGAGGGAGGCGCGCACATACTCGACGTGTGTGTCGCACTTACCGAGCGCACCGACGAACCCGAACAGATGGCAAAGACGATCAAGAAGCTTTCTATGGGTATCGAGGCTCCCCTGGTGATCGACTCGACCGAGCTGGATGTGATTAAGGCCGCGCTGGAAATCTCTCCAGGGCGAGCCATCGTCAACTCTATCAACATGGAGAATGGTCGCCAGCGCATCGAGAGCGTGATGCCAATGGTGATTGAACACGGAGCGGCGGTTGTCGCCCTCACCATCGACGAGATCGGCATGGGCAAAACCACCATGCGCAAGGTCGAGATAGCGCATAACATCTACGATATCTGCGTGCAAGAATACGGCCTGGCACCCAATGCCCTGATCTTTGATGCGCTCACATTCCCCATTACCACGGGGCAGGAAGAGCTACAGACGGCAGGCATCGAAACACTCGAAGCCATCAAGCGTATTAAGGCAGAGCTTCCTGGCGTGTTGACGATCCTGGGCGTGAGCAATATCTCCTTTGGCCTGAAGCCGCACGCCCGCGCAGTGCTCAACAGCGTTTTCCTGTATCATGCCGTCAAAGCGGGACTCGACCTGGCCATCGTCAACCCGACGCATATCACCCCCTATGCCGAAACAGATGCCGAGCAGCGCCAGCTTGCTGAGGACCTGATTTACAACCGTCCTGATGCCCTGCCGCGCTACATCGCTTACTTCGAGGAGCACGAACCGCAGGCGGACGCGAGCAATACCAAAGTTGATCCCACTGAGGGTATGAATACGGCAGAGCGCATTCACTGGCAAATTCTGCACCGCCGCAAAGAGGGCATCGAGCCATTGATCGAGCAGGCGATTGAAGAGCGTGCTACGGAACTGGGAATTCCACGGAGCGAGGCGGCGGTCAACCTGCTCAACACCGTGCTATTGCCGGCAATGAAGGATGTCGGCGACCGCTTCGGCGCTGGCGAACTCATCCTACCCTTCGTACTGCAATCAGCCGAGGTGATGAAACGCGCCGTGGCCTGCCTGGAACGCTTCCTGGAGAAAAAGGAAGGCTATACGAAAGGGAAGGTCGTGCTGGCAACCGTCTTTGGCGATGTCCACGATATCGGCAAAAACCTGGTCAATACGATCCTGAGCAACAACGGCTATACCGTTTACGACCTTGGCAAACAGGTACCGCTCAACACCATCCTGGATAAGGCCATCGAGGTCAACGCCGACGCCATCGGCCTCTCCGCGCTGCTGGTCAGCACCTCCAAGCAGATGCCGCTGTGTGTCAAAGAATTGCACAAGCGCGGCCTGGACTTCCCCGTAATCGTCGGCGGAGCGGCCATCAATCGCTCTTACGGTCGGCGCATACTCTTTGTTGACGAACAGGCTCCGGAATCAACACCGATTCCCTATAAACCCGGAGTATTTTATGCCCGCGATGCATTCGAGGGTTTAGAAATTATCGATAAGCTGACAAGTACTGCCGAAGGGCATACCAGGTTTGTTGAACAAATTATAGAAGAAGCACTCAAGGAACGATTCAAAAAAGCTGTGACAGGGGTAGACGTTAGCTCTAATGGCTCTATTAAAGGCATTGATATCCCATCGTCCAGCATCCAACGGGATACCCCTATACCCAAACCACCATTCTGGGGGCCGCGCGTGCTCGAACGCATCGGCATTGAAGATATTGCAGCCTGTATGGACCTGAATACACTCTTCCGCCTGCATTGGGGCGGCAAGGCTCACGGCCAGGAATTTACACGCCTGGTGGAACAGGAATTTCGCCCCCGCCTGGAACGTATGCTGCGCGAGGCCCGCCAGCAGCGCTACCTCCAGCCTAAAGTGATCTACGGCTACTTCCCATGCCAATCGAGTGCTAACGAACTGATTATCTATGATCCGCAGCAATACTCAGAAGGACATGGTAAACGCGAGATTACCCGTTTCCACTGCCCCAGGCAACTCGAACACGAGCGCCTGTGCCTCGCCGACTACTTTGCATCCGTAGAGAGCGGCAAGGTAGATGTTGTAGCATTTCAGGTCGTGACGATGGGTCAATCCGCTAGCGATGCGGTACAGCGCCTCCAACAAGCGGGCGATTATGCCGAAGCATACTTTACGCACGGGCTGGGAGTCGAGATGGCCGAGGGACTCGCTGAATACACGAACCGGTTGGTGCGCCAGGAACTCGGACTGGAAGGGCAGCGTGGCAGGCGCTATAGCTGGGGCTACCCGGCCATTCCTGATCTTGAGGATCACGCAAAGGTCTTCCAGTTATTGCCGGCCAGCAGCACAATTGGCATTGAACTGACCCAGGCATACCAGTTGGTGCCAGAGCAATCAACTGCTGCGATTGTGGTACACCACCCACAAGCAATCTACTTTGCCGTGAGAACACAGGCGGCGGAAGCAGCGAAAACTGCATAGCACTATCTATACACTACTTGTCTTCCTCGTCGTCGTCATCAGGACCAACATCCCTCTCTTCATCATCGTCCTCGTCCCCGTCATCGGGGCCTGGACCAGGAGTGGGAGGATCATTGCTCCTGTCTTTTTCGTCCCCATCATCATCGGGACCTACCTGGGATGGTACCATATTGTGCCCTCCTTTCTCGAGAACTATCTGCAAATCTATCTAATCTAAGTAATTTATTTCTAGTCGATGTATTATAAAGAGAACCCGAACGCAAAAAATCTCTCGGCTAATCAAGACAGAAATAGCTAAGGATATGACACTTCTGTTATATTGACTTCAATTAGCTCGATTTATTAAAAATGGCTCGGCTTCACAAAGTTCTCATTTGATTCGCACTTCCATTCCTACTCATTAAATCTCTCGGTTTATAGATATTTGATTTGACGATGGTCTATTAGTAATATAACATCAAAATTCAAATATTTCAATATTTTTCGCTTGCAAATTGTAATGACATTTGTCAATGAGCTTGGGGAGGCCATTATACCGATTTGCGAACCGTTCGATAAGCCGCTTGCATCGCCCCTTGCCGGTAAATATTGTAGCTTTGACTGCATATTCGTATTAAAACCGGGTGCCAGGCTAATACTAAGCAAGATGGGAGACCATTCAACAATAGCCTCCCATAATAGCTCGCGTGATACTGGGTCGTCAACGGAGCGATACCCTCCGTTACCGGTTCATTCCCCTACGAACCGGCGCCGCTCACCGGCTGACTCCTTCTCGTTCTTTTTCGAGAGAGCCACCAAAGCAGCTCGTTGCCGTCAGAGTGAACGCAGCCGTGGCCCGGATCTCTTGTGACGACGAACCAACCAGGACCTCAAACTCCCCGGCTTCAGCCACCCACGTGTGCGCCAGGTCATCGTAGTAAGCGAGTGCGTCACGGTCGAGCGCCAGCGTCACCGTCTTACACTCGCCAGGCTCAAGATGCACCTTGGCGAAGGCTTTGAGTTCTTTATGAGGACGGTGCAAGCGTGATGTGATGTCCCGCACGTACACTTGCACCACTTCCTTCCCTGCACGCTGCCCCGTGTTGGTCACGTCAATCGATACCTCCAACGTGTCGTCCGGGCTTATCTCCCGGGCGCTCAGTCGCAATGCATCATAGTCGAAGGTCGTGTAGGAAAGCCCGAAGCCAAAGGGGAACAGCGGCGCGATGCGTTTCTTGTCGTAGTAGCGATAGCCGACGAAAAGCCCTTCCCCATAGTAGACCTTGCCGTTTTCGCCCGGAAAGTTGAGGTAGGCGGGGTTATCCTCCAGGCGCACCGGGAAGGTCTGGGGCAGTTTACCAGAGGGAGTGACATCTCCAAAGAGCACGTCGGCAATGGCATTGCCACACTCCTGGCCGGGATACCAGGCCTGCACGACCGCTGCTACCTTGTCGAGCCAGGGCATGGTGATGGGCGAGCCGGTGTTGAGCACGACGATCGTGCGCGGGTTGGCCGCTGCCACCTGCTCGACCAGCGCATTCTGCTTCCCAGGCAGCTCCATATCTGGCCGGTCGAAGCCTTCACTCTGCCACTCACCACCAAAACCTACACAAACGATGGCTACATCTGAGGTCGCCGCCAGCCGTGCCGCACGCTCGATGGCGTCAGCGGGAACCGGTGGCAGGACCCCCAGGCGGACGGCAGCCAGCAGAGCTGCCTCGGACCTGGCAAATTCGAGCGTGAGGAGATACTCGTGCCTGGCCTCCAAGGGAACGACCGCCTGGACCTCTGTACTCCCGAAACCAAAGTATTCTCCACCAGGGGTCTGCTGCGTCCAGTTCTCGATCACCTCACGCCCGTCGATGGACAAGCGGCTGAGTCCCGCGCTGACCAGTCCGAAGGTGTAGGGGCCTGTCTCTTGAGGCGTGAAGCGACCGCTCACACGAGCCGAAAACTGCTGCGGATCGACCCCTTCAGGAAGCTGACCGAACCACATGAGATCTGCTGTCGACTGCGTCTCCCGGTTGACGGGAGCACCGCTGAGATTGCCGCTATTGAAGTACTCGACGGCCAATCCACGCTCGCTTCCCTGCGTGCCCGCCAGCACCAGGCTGATGTCGAGTAAGGGCAGCAACCGGTAGTTGGTGCAGCCCTGCTCGTAGCCCACGCTCACGTGGTCTCCGGCCCTGGCCACAATGCCCTCAAAGGGGGTCACCGCATAATGCGCGTTGACCTGGGCGCTGCCTCCACCCGTGATCTGCGCGACCTGGGCGTTGGGGCCAATCACCGCTATCGACGTGAGTTGCTCATGTTGAAGTGGCAGGGCATGCTGTTCGTTCTTGAGCAAGACGATGCCCTCGGCCGCCGCTTCACGCGCTAGAGCGCGACGCTCCGGCAGATCAATGGCTTGCTCTGCGACAGCTTCCGGGTGTTCAAAGAGGCCCGCTTTGTCCAGCAGCAGCAACAGGCGACGCACGCTCGTTTCAATCGTCGCTTCCGCAACCTCACCCCGCTCGACGGCTGCGAGTAGCTTCTCGCCGCGCCAGCGTGGACCAGGCATCTCCAGATCAAGCCCGGCATTGACGGAAGCGGCGGTACTCTTGACGGATTCAAACCAGTCAGACACTACCACTCCATCAAAGCCCCACTCGTCGCGTAGAATCTCGGTCAACAGATACGGGCTTTCCGAGGCGGCAATGCCGTTCACCAGGTTATAGGCGGCCATGATGGTCCATGGCTTTGCCTCCCGCACGGCAGCCTCGAAGGGCGGCAGATAGATCTCGCGCAGCGCCCGTTCGCTCACCTCTGAACTGATACTGAAGCGCTCGAACTCTTCATCGTTACAGACATAGTGCTTGATCGAGGCCCCCACTCCTTCCCGCTGCAGCCCCGTGATGTAGGCCACCGCCAGGCGAGCGGAGAGATAGGGGTCCTCGGAGAAGCCTTCAAAGTTGCGCCCACCCAGCGGCGAGCGCTGGATGTTGACGGTGGGACCCAGGAGCACCTGAGCCCCCTTCATTTTGGTCTCGTCTGCCAGGGCCTGCCCAACACGCTCCACCAGGTCCGTGTTCCAGGTCGAGGCCAGCGAGATCTCTGCCGGGAAACAGGTCGTCTTCACACCATCGGTGAAACTTCCGGCTCCGCGTGCCCCATTGGGACCGTCCGTCATCTTTAAGGAAGGGACACCGAGTCGCTCAACCGGAACGGTGTGCCACATGTTCGTGCCAGCAAGCAGCGATACTTTTTCCCGCAGGGTCATCTGGCTGAGCAGGTCTTCTATGAAAGTAGGACCAAGGGTAGAAGCCATCATCGCACTCCTTTCACTGGCTGAATGGACAGGGCACCGAAGAGAGCGAATACGGCAGCCGCGATGAAGAGTGCCGTATAGTTGCCACCTCCGCCAATGGAAGCCCCTCCTTGCTGTAGGCTTGCGCCATATACCAACATACTCTGTATGTGAACCGCTTCACATAACTTGACAAAAGTATACCTGACATGCGATACTTTTGTCAAGTGAATCGGTTCACATTTTTCAAAGTCGGAGAAAATTCGTTTCTCGTCTCGTAGGAAAGGACTCATGGCAGAAAGAAAACGCAAATCAGCTTCTCACACCCCCCCCACCATCACGGATGTGGCGCGCAAGGCAGGTGTGTCGCGGACGGCGGTTTCCTATGTCCTCAATGACAATGGACAACGCAATAAGCACGTGAGTGACGAAGCCCGTGCGAAAGTGTTACAAGCCGTGCAAGAGCTGCATTTTCACCCAGATGCTCTTGCGCGTGCGCTCAGCAAGGGGCAGAGCGAGGAGATTGTCTTGATCACGGGCACGGCCCTCACCCCCTTTACATCGCAGTTCATCACCTCGCTCCAGCAGCAAGCCCTCATCTATGGGTATACTCCTGTGATGTACCTCAGTCAGGGCTTCTCAGTTGCGCAAAGAAGGGACCTGCATCAGAGGATCTTTACTCGTCGCCCGATCGGTATCATCTCCAATCCCTTCGACTTCACGGATGAAGATGTCGCTCTGGCACGAGAGATGGGGATCAAGCATATCATCTTTCTCGGGTTCCACACCGAACCGGTTGAACAGACCTATTCCATAGTCTTTCCCAGCCAGACGTTGGGATATCTCGCGGCCCAACATCTCATTGCGCGCGGTCATCGCCATCTTGCCCTCGTGCATCCAGATGATGCGATACAAGAAGAAGCGTTCTTGCAACGGCTGGAAGGGATGCATGCTGCTATCGCTGAAGAACCGGGGGTGAGCCTGGATACCTTGCCACTATACCTCTCATCCTCTGCCGCTCTTTCTCTGGTCGAGACCTCCTTCGTGGGTACTGATCGTCCCACGGGGATTTACGCCTTTAGCGATGAGTACGCGGTGGTCCTACTCGGTGCGCTGACTCGCCTCGGTATACGGGTGCCACAAGAGGTGGCCATCGTTGGCACCGATAATCTCCCCATCGGCGAATTTGTCTGGCCATCCCTCACCTCGATGTGCTTTGACGCGCTCGACATGGGAAAGCGCGCCATCGATATGCTCCACACCCTGCATCAAGGACTGCCATTGCCGGAAGAACTCACCCGCCCCCTCGTTCCACAACTGATTCAACGTGAATCGACCTGATTGGAGACCATGCAAAATCGGGCTGCCCAGCACCCGCCATAGCAATATTGAAGACCACATCCTCATCTTGACATCGAGGGCCCCTGTTGTGTATAAAGAAGTCATACGTATGACTTACGTGATCATAGCTTTTGCTTGCATAAAACGCAAAAAGAGGCAGAGGGAAGGATGTCTGATGAGCAACAGGCACGAAAGCCGAGTAGGTGCACAGCCGCCGACCAGTTTTGATGTGGCCAAACGCGCCGGGGTCTCACAATCTACGGTCTCGTTGGTCCTGAACGGAAAGACAGCGGGGCGTGTCTCTCCACGCACGCAGGAAACTGTCCTGAGGGTAGCGCATGAGCTTGGATATCAACCATCTATGGCGGCGCGCACGCTGCGTCTTGGACGTACCCATGTCGCCGCACTGATTATTCCTGATGTCAGTAATCCGGTTTTCGCTGCCGTGCTCCAGGGCGCTGAACAGGCTGCGCGGCTGCGCGACTATACCGTTGTCCAGGTGAGCACAGGCAACGACGCCGACTGGCAACAACGGATTGTGCATGCCCTGGCTACCCGCTCGATCGATGGCTTTATTCTTTGTTCGCTGGATCTTCCGGAAAGCGTTCATCTGGATCTGCTACGCGGCAACGCTGTGATCGTCGATGGATCCTCGCCGGCGTTTCCGTCGCTGCTCCTGGATATCGAATATGGCGCCTCCGCAGCCCTGCAGCATCTGCTGGGCCTGGGGCATCGCAGGATCGCCCACCTGGCGGCGCATATCGACGTGGAAACATTCCGCGTGCGCCAGCGCGTCTATGAACGGATGCTCAGCGAGGCAGGTATCCCCCTGCGCTCTGACCATCAGGCGACTGCTGGCGTCGATCTTGAAGAGTCCTGTAGCGCTGCCTTTGACCTGCTGCGCAGCCCAGAGCCGCCGACCGCCATCTTTTGCGATGACGATCTGATGGCGGCCGGCGTCTATAAAGCTGCCAGGAAATTGCATGTGCGCGTGCCAGCCGATCTCTCCATCGTGGGTTTCTGCGATGGCCTGGTAGCGCAACTTTTAGATCCGCCCTTGACAACGGTTACAATTCCGATGCAGGAACTTGGTCGGCGAGCCATGGAGCTTTTGCTCTCAGGTCTGGAAATGGAACTTCCGCCTTTCGTAGAGACGGTCCCCCTGGACTTTGTGGTGCGCGAATCGACGGCTCCTCCGCGAGAGGACCCGCTGCTTCGCTAAAGAAAGGATATCGCTGTGCGTCTGCGCGGATTGCTCTTTACGTTGACGGCCTCCTGCCTGTTTGGCCTGGGTGCTGTTCTGGCCAAACCGCTCGGTGAGACATTTCAGCCATTTTTTGTCTCCTGGCTTGCCTTGTTGGGCGGTGGCCTGTGCGTCTGCGCCTGCCAGGTGCTTCGGCGCAAGCCGCTGCTGCCACGGATGACGCGCGCCAGTTGGGGCGATCTGCTCCTGTTTGCCAGCATCGGGACGGCCCTCCCGCTGGTCTGTATCATTGTGGGCCTGCCCCAGACCGGCGCCATTACGGGCAGCTTTCTACTGCAATTACAGGCACCTGCGGCTCTCCTGTTTGCCTTGTTCTTTCTCAAGGAGAAAATCGTCTGGAAACAACTGGCTGGCATCGCGCTTCTGCTTGTGGGCAGCCTGCTGGTCATTCTGCGCGACCTGCACAGCCCGCCGCAGCTCAGAGGTGACCAGGGCGATTTGTTTGTGCTGATCGCAGCAGTGGGGATAGGCTTCTCCTACATCCCTGGCAAACGTCTCAGCGGGCACGGTGATGCTTTGCAGATTAACCTGCTCCGCCTGTTCGTTGGCTCGTGCTTTCTCTTCCCATTGCTCGCTTTCCAGGCAAACGTGCTGTTGGCGCCTCTCTCATGGTCTCTGATTGGCGTACTGGTCCTTTATATCGTGGCAAACTTTGGCATCGGGTATATTCTTCTGCAAGCCAGCCTTGGCCTTTTGCAAGCCTGGGAGGCCTCCGCGATCTTGCAGTCCATGCCACTGTTCTCAACCGCCTTTGCTGTTCTCCTGCTCCACGAGTCGCTGGCTCTCCTGCAGCTCATCGGCGGCTGCATCATCCTGGCGGGTGGTTTCCTGGTCATCTCACCGCCACTTAAAAGCAAATAAGTTCAGTCGAAAGAAAGGGAAAAAAATGCACTACCATCTCTTGATCGATGCAGACGATACCCTTTGGGAGAATAATATCTACTTCGAGCAAGCTATTCATGCCTTTATCGGGTTTCTCGATCATTCTAGCCTCACCCCAGCTGAGGTGCGAGCGGTGCTTGATGAGGTTGAAAAGCTCATGGGCTATGGTTCGGCGAATTTTACCAGGAGTCTGGTCGAAACCTATCATCGCCTGGCAGAAAAAGACCTTCAGGATGAGGATATCCAGCAGATTCGCCAGTTCGGCGAGCAGATTCGTTCGCATCCCTTGCAGTTACTTGATGGGGTCAAAGAGACGCTCGACTATTTGTCGCCTCGACATGACCTTATCCTGCTGACGAAAGGAGATATCGAAGAACAGAAGCTTAAAGTCGAACGGTCGGGGATCGAGGAGTGTTTCAAGCAGGTCATCATTGTTCAAGAAAAAGATGTTGCTACCTATCATCGTGTCGCCAGGGAACTGCAGCTTGACCCGAAAGATACCTGGATGATTGGCAACTCTCCCCGCTCTGACATTAACCCGGCTCTGACTGCCGGACTCAATGCGGTCTACATCCCGCATCCTCATACCTGGCATTTGGAGCATGAAGAGGTTCAGAACACCAGAGAAGGACACTTGTTAACGTTGTCAGTCTTTGCAGACCTGTGTACCTATTTTTAATGAATGAAGAAAGGAACGTGCATGGCTGATCTATCCTCCACTTCGTTCGTTTATCCGCCAAAGGTACGTCCAGGCGACAAAGTGGCCGTGCTCTCGCCCTCAAGCGGGCTGCCAGAGATGTATCCGGCAGTCTATGAACAAGGACTCCAGCGCTTGCGGGAGATCTTTCACTTAGAACCGGTCGAATATCCAACCACGCGCATGATGCACTCATCACCACAGGACAGGGCACGCGATATTCACACGGCCTTTGCTGACCCCGAGATCAAGGCGGTTATCAGTTCAATCGGCGGCGATGATCAGCTAAAAGTGCTGAAATATCTGGACCCGGAACTGCTCAAAACACACCCCAAGGCGTTTTTCGGCTACAGCGATAACACCAACCTGCTCAACTTCCTTTGGAACCTGGGGATCGTTTCGTACCACGGAGGCTCCATTATGGATCGGTTTGGACGCAGTGGCGCGATGCATTCCTATACGCTGGAGTCGCTCAAGCGCGCGCTGTTTGAGCGGGGTGAGTTCGAGATGTATCCCTCACCTACCTATACAGATGAAGACAAGGACTGGAACGATCCCGCCAACCTGAGCAGTCAACCCGAACTCTTCTCCAGTTCCGGTTGGACCTGGCAGAACGCAGAGTCAGTCGTGGAGGGCACGCTCTGGGGAGGCAACCTGGAGATTGTGGACTGGAACCTGCGGGCCAACAGGTATATCCAACCCGTTGAAACCTACGCAGGCACCATCTTCTACTTTGAAACCTCAGAGGAGATGCCCTCAGCCACCGAGGTGTACCGCATCCTGATGTGTATGGGTGAGCGGGGCCTCCTGCAACAATTCGCTGCCATCCTCGTTGGTCGCCCCAAAGCCTGGTCTTTTGCGCGTCCCTATACAGCAGAGGAGAAAGCGCAATTTACCAGCGAACAAGCCGAAGCAATCACCAGGGCGCTCAATGAATATCATCCAGGCGTGCTGGTTGTCTTCAACCTGGATATCGGCCACACTGATCCACAGTGTATCCTACCCAATGGAGGGCGGGTGAGGATTGATGGTGTCCAACAAAAAATCTATCTGACGTACTAAGCGTAGAATGTCTTTGCGTCCTTACCACCCTTGACAACTAACTTATTATATGTTATATAATTAACAATGTTCATTTATGAGAGGGAGTCATGAAACAAGACAGTGCAACCCGGGGAGCGCGCATCCAGAAGGCCAGCCGCCACAGGCGCGAACAACAGAAGGAAGAACTGCGGCAGGCTATTCTCGAGGCCGCCAGCGCTCTGTTTGTGGAGCAAGGATACCATGGCTTCTCAATGAGGCAATTAGCCGAGCGGATTGGCTACTCCGCCGCTACGCTCTACCTCTACTTTCGCGATAAAGATGATCTGTTGTTTACAGTCGTCGATGAGGGCTATACACGGTTTGCCCGGCAGCTTGCCGAGGCGGCTGCGAGCAGTAACGAGCCCTGGGAACGGCTGACCCGGCTGAGCCAGGCATACATCACCTTTGGCTTGCGCAACCCGGCCTATTATCAACTGATGTTCATGTGGCGCGTCGATTTTCTGACCCAGACCCGCACAGGCTCGCAGGAGCCGCGTCTGGAGGCTTTTGGCATCTTGCGAGATGCGGTCGAGTATGCCATGGATACCGGAGCGATGCTGCACAGCGATGCCGGGAGCATCAGTGATGCGCTCTGGGCGATGATGCACGGCATCGTCTCGCTGGCGATCAGTATGCCTATGTTCGATGCACAACGCATTCAACAATTGACCGGCGTCGCGCGCGAGATGGCCTTCAAAGCCTTCTCCCCAGAATGATCTTCTTTTTTTGATCGTAACTTAACGCAGTTCATTTAGTGGCGTCCATTCATTTAACGGCCAGAGATGGCGTATACCATCCAGAACACAGGAGTGTGTAGTATGACAGATCAATTCACTCGTGGATTTTCCACATTGGAACAAGAAATTACCTGTGACCGCTTGCCAGTAAAAGGAACAGTGCCTGGCTGGCTGGCTGGGACATTGCTGCGCAACGGACCAGGCAAGTTCGAGATAGGAAAGCAGAACTATCATCACTGGTTTGATGGACTGGCAATGCTGCACCGCTTCTCGTTTCGGAATGGCGAAGTATCCTACGCGAACAGATTTTTGCGCAGTTCATCCTATACTGAGGGAGTAGAGAAAGGGAAGATCCGCTATAGTGCGTTTGCCACTGATCCCTGCCGTTCGCTGTTCAAGCGTCTGGCCACTGTGTTTGCGCCACCGGACCAGGCTCCGATTGCGAATGCCAACGTGAATATCATCAGGTTGGCAGGTACCTTCATTGCGCTGACGGAAACGCCTATACCGGTCCAGTTTGATCCTCAAACACTGGAAACGGTTGGGGTATTCGATTATCATGGTAAGCTTCCTGGAGAACTAACAACCGCGCATCCACACTATGATCCTGCGTTACAAGCTGGGATCAACTACCTGACCCACCTCTCTGCTAGGAGTAGCTATAACGTCTATGCATTTTATGCGCATGGCCGTCGTCTCATTGGTTCGCATGCTGCCCAGGAGCCAGCATATATGCATAGCTTTGGGATGACGGAGCACTATGTCATTCTGGTGGAGTTTCCCCTGGTCGTCAATCCGCTCAGTATCCTGCTCAGCGGGAAGCCGTTCATCGAAAATTTTGTCTGGAAACCGGAACGAGGCGCTCGTTTTCTGGTGATGAGCAAGCAGGATGGCAACATAGTAGGGACCTATGAGAGTGAAGCCTTCTTCGCGTTCCATCACATCAATGCATTTGAGCAAGATGGCGACCTTCTTGTTGACGTTGCCGCGTTTCCCGATGCCTCCATTATCCACCAGTTGTACCTGGGTAACCTGCTGGGACCAAAGGGTGGAGTGCTCACAGAAAGTGAGTACCGGCGCTATCGTTTGCCTGCAGGTGGCGCCACTGCTCGCTATGAACGGTTGTCTGAAGAGTCGATCGAGCTGCCGCGCATCAATTATGAGCAGAACAACGGCCACGAGTATCGCTTTGCCTATGGGGTGAGCCAGCAGAAAGCTCACCCTGACGACTTTTTAAACCAGCTGGTCAAGGTCGACGTCATCCAGCGCAGTGCCAGGACATGGTTTGAGGAGGACTCTTACCCTGGCGAGCCTGTGTTTGTGGCCGCGCCGGATGCAACAGGAGAGGATGAAGGGGTGATCCTCTCGGTTGTGCTCGACGGGGAGCGAGGCCGCTCGTTCTTGCTCGTGCTGGATGCGGCCTCTTTCACAGAACTGGCCCGGGCGGAGGTACCGCACACGATTCCCTTTGGGTTTCACGGAATATATGCCAGGTAAAGGAGAGAAACGTAACTCAAGAGAGGTGAGCGACAAAAAGTCACCTTTGAACAAATACAGAGGGAGAAAGATACCATGTTTGTCTATCAAGGAAAAACCGCCCTCATTACGGGGGCCTCATCGGGGATCGGCCGCGCATTTGCCCGCGCGCTGGCCGAACGCGGCATGTCCGTGGTGCTGGTCGCACGCTCTGAGGAGCGTCTGCGCGCACTTGCAACAGAGCTATCCCAGCGATACGGGATTCGAGCCGAGGTCATCCCCGCTGATCTGAGCCTGGCGGGAGCTGCGCGTCAGATCCAACAGGAGGTCGAACGACGGGATCTCGCGCTTGATCTGCTGGTCAACAACGCGGGATTTGGCCTCAATGGCTTCTTCGAGACGCTTTCCCCCGAGCGCGACCATCAGCAGGTCATGGTGGACGTGGCCGCGGTCGTCGATCTTACTCACGCTTTTGTTCCGTCCATGCTTGAACGTTCGGAGGGGGCGGCCATCATCAATATTGCGTCCACCGCAGGATTTCAGCCCGTACCCTATATGGCGGTGTACGGTGCGAGCAAAGCCTTTGTCTTGTCTTTCTCGCAGGCCTTAGCGGAGGAGTATCGAACACGCCGTCTCCGCGTGCTAGCCCTCTGTCCCGGTGCGACAGAAACGCCTTTTTTCGACATCGCCGGGGAAGCGGCATCGATTGGGCGCCGGCGCACGCCAGAACACGTCGTGGCCACGGGATTGCGCGCGCTGGAACGGGGGCGCAGCGTCGTCATTGATGGCTATTCCAATGCCCTGCTGGCACATCTGTCCCGTTTCTTTCCCCACCGACTCGTTGCCCGCATAGCGGGACAGATGACGCATCCGCGCCAGGCATCCGTGCGCAGGTCGGTTCAGCCAGATTAAGCGATCTCCTGTTCAAAAGGAAAAAGCTGTTGTTTGTCGAATAACTTGCTTGATCAAGAAGCTTTGACACGCTGCGCCATTATGACTTATGACCAGAGAGCAGATCGGCGGCCTTCTCGGCAATCATAATGACGGCCGCATTGATGTTCCCATTGGGAAGTGTGGGCATGATAGAAGCATCAACGACACGCAAACCTTCTACGCCACGTACATGTAATTGCTCATCGACCACAGCCAGATCATCATGACCCATCTTACAGGTGCCACCCGGATGATACATGGGTTGAACATGACTGCGTATGTATTCGATAATCTCTTTCTCACTCTGTATTTGTGGACCCGCATATGCATCCCCTTCATAAAAGGGAGCAAAAGCTTTTGCGTGACCCAGACGCCGTGCCAGTTTCACTCCCTCGACGAGTGCCTGGAGATCTGTCTCACTGCTCAGGTAGTTCGCGTAGATGGCAGGATGCTGTGTCGGGTCTGTCGAGCGGAGTGTCACATGACCTCGGCTTTGCAGAGTACCCAGTATTATGAGATGAGTGTAGCCATTGCCTGTTTCTGGTGGGTAAAAGTAAGGGAGAAATAGAATCTGAATATTGGGCTCTAGTAGATTCTGTTGCGTCTTAACAAAGGCGTTGCCTTCCGCCGCCACTGCATGCCCAAATTGCGAGAAAGATGGTTTCGTCGTGTCGTAGACAGGGACATTTGGATGATCTTGTAAGTTGCTACCCACACCAGCAAGATCAGCTACCACCTTAATACCCAGTTCTCGCAATTGATCAGCCGGTCCAACTCCCGAGAGCAAGAGTGTCTGTGGGGAATTGATGGCTCCACTAGAGAGGATCACCTCTTTCTTTACCCGTTCCTGTTGCTCTACGCCATCTTTAAGATAGGCGACGCCAACGGCATGTGTGCCCTCGAAGAGGATGCGTGTCACCAGGGTTTGAGTCCATACGGTCAGATTGGGACGACTCATCACTGGATGCAGATAAGCAACGGCTGTGCTCTGCCGTTGCCCCTGGCGTATCGTGAACTGCAAAGTGCCGAATCCCTCTTGTGACGCTCCATTGTAATCGTCATTGCGTGACCAACCCAGTTCTCCGCAAGCTTCGAGAAAAGCAGAAGTCAGCGGATTGATGGCGGGCAAACCTATGGCTTGATTGATGGCGGGCAAATCTATGACAGTAAGTGGGCCTTCCCTTCCACGATATTCCGAGGCACCATCTTCATAGTGCTCGGCCTTCTTGAAATAGGGCAGTATCTCATTGTAGCTCCAGCCTTCGTTTCCTAGTTCTTGCCAATGATCATAGTCATGGCGGTGACCGCGAACATACGCCATGAAGTTGGTCGAACTGGAGCCACCGAGCACTTTCCCACGCGGCCAGTAAATTTTACGATGGTTGAGATACGGTTCTTCCTCGGTGAAATAGGCCCAATCAACAGCAGATTGAAGCAATTTGGGGGCATCGGCCGGATTATGGATCTCGGGAACATCATCATCATTACCACCTGCTTCGAGTACGAGGACAGAGGTTTCAGGATCTTCGGTCAAACGGTTCGCGAGCACACACCCTGCAGAACCCGCACCAACAATAATATAATCATACATGTTCTTTTCCTTCTTCCCTTGCTTCATGCGCTCGCCTCGTCACCATTTGCCCGCCAGGCCCACGCACCATTTGCTCCTGGAACAAGGCGACCAAATGCTGAAGGCCACAAATGAATACCACTCCCTCTGGTGGCTGGTTGCGCCAGTTCCTGAAGCATCCGCTGGCGCGTCTGCACCGCCTGGTTCGCGTTTTCGTCCAAGACATCGATCCACTCTGGATGGTCAATACCGATCACATTATGAAAGATATCTCCCAGAAGCACGACTTTCCTCCCGGACGAGGTGATCACAAGCGACGAGTGGCCTGGTGTATGGCCTGGTGTTGCTTGCACAAGCACATCAGGCGCAAGCGCTTGCCCATCCTCAAGCAATTCAATCCGTGAGGTGAGCAAATCCAATGCTTCTTCAACCCCAGCGCGACTTTCTGCCGGATGCTCAAATTTGAGCCACTCTTCCCGTCTGACAAAATAGCGGGCACGAGGAAAGGTCAGTGCATTCTTCCCGTTGACTTTGTGTCCTGTCCAACCCACATGATCAGGATGGAGATGGGTATAAAAGACCGCATCAATATCGTCGGGCGAAAGTCCTGCCTGCTTCAAACTCTGCAAGAGTTCACCGCCACTCACAGAGCACTGTAGCTCATCTATATTGACCGCGCGAGGCCCCATGCCTGCATCAACAAGAAGCGTCTGTGAGTCTGTCTGAATGACATGCGCTCCCACATTGCTGATGAGGCGTCCATCATTCCCTATCAGATGCGCATACGCGCTCCAATTCTCAGCAGACGCTTGTGGATAGAGAACCGAAGGAGGGATAGAAAATTCCCCATCAGGCAGATAGGTAATCCGTATTGCTCCAAGCGATATACTTTGCTGCGGCGCTAACAGAACCATAATGAAACCCGGCCTTTCTCTTCTCGCGTCAGATGAGACGACTGAAAACCTGATTTCGCCGAGCATGACGACGTTCCAAAATCGTTCTTCAATTTGACCTGCATCAGGAGCTCTCTTCCTTTCCAAAGCTACCCTCTCGTCCAACCAGGCTCTTTTAGTATAGCAGCCTCTGGCATACACCCAAGAAGAGGCTCACCATAGAGGAGATGAATTCACCCTTTGATGAAGATGCTCGGATTACCTTTCCCTGGCTTCCTCTCTCTGTGATACTCTCAGGCTTCTTCTCCTCTCTCCCCAGAGAGGTCGCCCAGCACTAATTCACAAGCCCTGGCCCCGGCTCTGACCGGCCCCGGATAGAAGCACGAGCGGTCTGCCATGTGTGAGACACGGTGGACCAGCTCTTCGCCCGCAGCCGTCTCACTCACGGCAGCAGCTTATCCAGTGTGATCGGCAGGTCGCGGACGCGGATGCCCGTGGCGTGATAGACGGCGTTGGCAATCGCGGCGGCGGTGCCAACGATCCCGATTTCACCCACCCCTTTCGCGCCCATTGGATTGACATGCAGATCCTCCTCGTCGATCCACGTCACGTCGATGGTGCCGACATCGGCGTTGGTCGCGATATGGTATTCCGCGAAGTCGTGGTTCACGAAATCGCCGAAGCGCGGGTCCAGCACGCTCGCCTCGTGCAGCGCCATCGACAGGCCCATCGTCATGCCGCCCAGAAGCTGCGAGCGGGCCGTCTTCGGATTGATGATGCGACCGGCGGCAAAGACCCCCAGCAACCGTGGGACGCGCACCTCACCCGTAGTCACGTGGACACGGACCTCGGCGAACTGCGCGCCAAAGGCATGCATGGAGAACTGCTGCGCCTCGGGGTTCGTCTCGAAGGCGCCGCCGGCCGAGAGCCCCTCAGCAGGCACGTTC
>Ga0209701_10000769_pt1 | contig 19642 bp, 20 predicted proteins | sample CZO8metaG_4_FD_188356 | JGI IMG/M metagenome (GOLD analysis project Ga0209701, IMG submission 188356) | Vadose zone soil microbial communities from the Eel River Critical Zone Observatory, Northern California, USA - CZOApr15con2H3.8 metaG... | ecosystem: Environmental > Terrestrial > Soil >... | reverse complement strand
CGTGAGCAACACGGCGGGCTTTGCCGTGTGCTCAGCCCCGGGAGCAGCGGGGCGGGGGGAGCGGGGGGGGCGGGGGGGGCGCGCGGCCGTCGCAGTGCGTGTCATCGTACGGGTCGCCATGAGGAGTAGTAATTGAGGCAGCGGCGTCGTGCCGTCAAGCAGGTTGTCGCCACGAATCCCATCGCCCGGCGACGCCTGCACAATCAGCATCTCGTGTCGCCGACGTTGACCGAGGCTGCGGAGGTGGTTCGCATCCTCGGCGCGGTGCAGTCGCAGGATTACGCCGGCGCCAAATGGGCGATCGCCCAACGGACCAAGAGCCTGACCGATGCGCGAATCGAGCAGGCGTTCGCCAGTGGCGCGATCCTGCGTAGCCATGTTCTGCGCCCCACCTGGCATTTCATTCTGCCCGAGGATGCCCGATGGATGCTCGAGCTCACGGCACCTCGGGTTCGGAGCGCGATGGCGTTCTACTATCGCTACCACGAGCTCGACGCGACGGTGTTTCGCAAGAGTCACGCGGCGATCGAGCGCGCGCTACGGGACGGCGACCACCTCACGCGATCAGAACTGAGCGCCGCACTGGCACGCGCTGGCGTCGTTTCGTCTGAACGCCTCATAGGTCTGCTGATGCAAGCAGAGCTGGACCGTGTCATCATCAGCGGGCCGCGGCGCGGAAACCAGTTCACGTACGCGCTCTTTGACGAGCGCGTCCCCGCAGCACCGACCCGCGACCGGGACGAGGCACTGCACGATCTCACACGCCGCTACTTCACGACGCGCGGGCCAGCCACGGTGCACGATTTCGCCTGGTGGTCGGGCCTCACGATCGCCGACGCGAAGCGCGGTGTGGAGACCGCCGGCTCATTCCTGACGCGTGAGACGCGCGACGGCGATGCGTACTGGCAAGTTCCGGTGAAGCGCGCGCCACGCTCCAGGCGAGTCGCCCATCTGTTGCCAAATTTCGACGAGTATTTCGTCGGCTTTCGTAACCGGTCGGCAATTGCGGAGCGGCTGCGCAGAGTCCGCGCGGATCGCCGGGTCGACGCGCTCATGGGGCACGTCGTCTCCGTTGACGGCCAAATCGTCGGCGGTTGGCGGCGCACGCTCGGCAAGACGGCAACGGTGGAGTTGCGCCTCTTTGTGCCGTTGGCGACGCCAGAGCACAGGCTCGTGCGAGCTGCCGTGGATCGCTTCGGCCGGTTTCTTCAGTTACCGGTGCGAGTGCTCCTTGCCGACCCGACGACCCCGCGATAGTGCGTCTGCAGGCGGATCTTCCCGCGCCACCCCCTTTTAAACGAGTCCAGGTCCTGATTATCCTTCGTCCTGGCGCGTAGCGACCGCGCCCCTGGCTGGGAGCGATCCGCCACCTGCGACGGATCGAGGCGTTACCCAATCGGCCCCCCAGCCGTTGGCACCATAACAATGGGAGTTGCATTCGATGGGCGCCTCCACAGTGACGACTACCGCTCGGCGACTCATCGCCGAGATCAATGCGCTCCGTAGCGAGCGCCGTGCCGCTATTCTCGCGCACAACTATCAGCGTCCGGAGGTCCAGGACCTGGCCGACGTCGTGGCTGACTCGCTCCAGATGGCGCGGCGCGCGACCGAGCTCGACGCGCCGGTCCTCGTCATCTGCGGCGTGCATTTCATGGCCGAAACGGCCGCGATCGCCAACCCGGACAAGCGCGTCCTGATTCCCGACCCCAGCGCCGGTTGCTCGCTCGCCGCCACCATCCAGGCCGCCGACGTGCGCGCCTGGCGCGCGACGCACCGCGACGGCATCGTCGTCGCCTACGTGAATACAGCGGCCGACGTGAAGGCCGAGGCGGATTATTGCTGCACGTCCGGAAATGCGGTTGCGGTGATCAAGACCCTGCCACCCGATGTCCCTGTGCTTTTCCTGCCTGACGTGTTCCTGGGCAACTACCTGCGCAAGGTGACGGGACGGCCGATCGACGTGTGGCTCGGGGAGTGTCATGTGCACGCCGGGCTCACCCGCGAAATGTTGGCGGAGCGTCGGGCCGCATATCCTGACGCCGAGTTTTTGGTGCATCCCGAGTGCGGCTGTGTGACCAGTGCGATGTACTATGCCGAGACCGAGGGGGACGTCGCCGCCGGCCGGATGCAGATCGTCTCGACCGAGCAAATGATGCGACGCGCTCGCGTCTCGCCTGCGCAACGCTTCGTGGTGGCGACGGAGACGGGGGTGTTGCACCGCCTGCGGCGTGAGAACCCTGGCAAGGAATTCATCGCGGCCCAAGAATCCGCGGAGTGCCGCTACATGAAGCAGATCACCCTGGAAAACCTGCGCGACGCGCTCCGCGACCTGAAATATGCAGTGACCGTTCCGTCCGACGTGGCCGCTCGCGCACGGCGCGCCATCGATCGGATGCTGGCAATTGGCTGAACGCTTCGGGCTGATCGACGTGCAGCGCGCGCTCGCAGAGGACCGCGCAGCGGACGACGTCACCACGCGCCTGTTGGGAGCCGCCGCCCATGCTCCCGCGGCAGCAGACTTTGTCGCCGAGGCGCGATTCGTCGTTGCCGGTTTGCGCCTCGTGTCGACCGTGTTTGAGGAGCTCGATTCGCGTGTGTCGGTGGTCTCGGCGATCACCGACGGAGCGTGGGTAGACGCCGAAACGACGATCGCGACGGTACGCGGCGTCGCGTCGGCGTTGCTCGCCGGCGAGCGCGTCGCGCTGAACTTCCTGCAGCGACTGTCCGGCGTCGCGACGCTCACGCGTCGCGCCGTGGAAGCCGTAGCGGGCACGGGCGCGAAGATCACGCACACTCGCAAAACGACTCCTGGCCTGCGTGACCTCGAACTCTATGCCGTGCGTGTCGGTGGTGGCGTAGAAAATCGCGTCTCGCTGGCCGGCGGGATTCTTTGGAAGGACAACCACTGGGCGCTGCTCGCCCGCAATGGTCGCTCGCTAAAAGAAGCACTCGACGCGGCACCGCACGACGTTCCGGTGATCGTCGAAGTGGAGTCGGAAGAGCAGCTCGAGGCAGCACTTGCAGCGGGAGTCAGGCACTTGCTCATCGACAACCAACCCGCCGACCGCGTCGCCGAGTGGGCGCGGCGCGCCGGGCCGGCTGCATCAATCCAGGCGTCCGGTCGCATTACCGCCGCAACGGCGCGCGCGTATGCCGAGGCAGGCGCCAGCTTGATCGCCATCGGCGCGCTCACCCATTCGGCGCCGGCCGCGCCGATCCGCTGCGATATTGCGGGTCTCGACGGGGCGCACTAGCAGGCGCACGTCGAACAGGGACAAATCCCGCGCAAATAATCGTACGAGTACAGCCCCGCGGCGTGCCCGTCGCTCCACTCGAACTGAATCGCGTAGCCCCCTACGGCGTTGATCGCCACGGGGTGCACATCCTCATCGGCCGGGACATCCACCAGCGCTACACATACCGCGCAGCAACATCGGACCCGTAGATAGCGCGCCGGATAGACGACGTCGTGACCGTCGCTCCAGCGAATGCGTACGTCCCACTCGTTGGCTCGCGTGATCTGGAGCGGCACTGGCTTGCGCACGCCACCTCAACTCGCCGGCCGGCGTCCGAGCTGTGCACTCGCCCATAGACCTGCCTGCACCGAGGTCTCGGCGGTTGGACCCTCGAACCGGTTCACGAGAATGGCTGGCCGGCCGTCGCTGCTCACGGCGACGAGATGGAGAATCGAGATGACGCCGTCTGCTGGCCGGTACTTGAGGCGGAGCTGAGCCCCGCCCGCCTCGCCCCCCGAATCGAGCGCGATCGAGGCTCCCGCCCGCGCGTTGTACTGATCCACCCACGCTTGCAAAACATCCATCGCGTCCTTCTGCATGGCATTCCCCTCCTATTCAGCCTCGAACGCGGCCAGAATCATGGCTGCACCGCCAGCCTCGAGCAGTCGCGCGCAGACCTGCCCGCCGACATCCCGATCGACGACTTCTACTGTATGGGCGGGAAGCCACGCCGGGTAATGGTCGGGGGTTCCGTACCCACCCCCGTCGTACGCCTTCCGGCCATCAATGACGCGGAGGAGGGCGATTCCCGACCGTTGCGCGGCCGCAACGGTCTCCTCGTGGAACTCCGCCGTTGCGAAGAGAATGCCAACATCGGCCCGCGCGTCTCCTAGCCGCGACTTGAGGGAATCCACGGCATCGCGAGTCACCACGTCGTCCTGTTGGCGGCACGCCAGCAGCGCCCGCTTGTGCCAGCCCGCATGGGCGAGGGGCGCCGCCAATTCCAGAACGAAACCGCGCTGTGGCTCGGGCAGCTCGCTGCGCCGGTGTATCCGCACATCGCCAACGTCGAACCCGGCCTTTCGCAGCTCGCGAATGACGAGGATCTGAAAGTATTCTGGTGTCACCTTCGGCAACTCGCTCATCGCCTCTCCAACTCCAATGCTACCGGGGTTGCGGGTTCCTGAAAGCGTATTTATATCATTGGGCATGCGCGAGGTGCTCTGTTCCTCGCACTGCCTACCCGCAGCTCGAGCTCCGGTCATCACATTCCGTCGCTCACGCCCTTACTGCGCCTAAGGGAGGATTTTTCTATGCAGGTCAGTCGACGCGATTTCCTGCGAGTGACCACCGGCGCGGGCGCCGGCACTGCCATCGGCGGGCTCGTCGGCCTCGGCGCGACGCTCGCGCCGGCTCGCGCCCAGGCGCAGGAGCTGCGCATCCGGGACGCGAAGTCAGTGCCGAGCATCTGCCCGTTTTGCTCGGTCGGATGCGCGACGCTGATCCAGGTGAAGGGCGGCCGGATCGTCAACATCGAAGGCGATCCGCGCAGCCCCCACAATGAAGGCACGCTCTGCCCGAAGGGCGCGGCGATCTACCAGCTTCACGTCAATCCAAACCGCCAGACGAAAGTCTTGCACCGCAAGCCCGGCGCCTCGAGCTGGGAAGTCGTCGAGCTCGAGTGGGCGATGGACCGCGTCGCCGAGCTGATCAAGAAGACGCGCGACGAGACGTTCATCGAGAAGCTCCCCAACGGGAAAACGGTGAACATGACGTCGGCGATGTTCGCGCTGGGCGGCGCGACACTCGACAGCGAGTTCAATCACGTCTGCCAGAAGTTCTGGCGCGGCCTCGGGGTCGTCGCCATCGAGAACCAGGCCAGGATATGACACAGCTCTAGCGTCCCCGGTCTGGGGACACGGCTGGGTCGTGGCGCGGCGACGCTGTATCCGCGCAACCTCGAGCACACCGACTGCTTCGTCATCATGGGCTCCAACATGGCGGAGTGCCACCCGGTGGCGTTCCGCTGGCCCATGAAGGCCAAGCTGAATGGCGCGAAGCTGATCCATGTTGATCCCCGGTTCACCCGCACCAGCGCCGTGGCGGACCTGCACGTCCCGATCCGCGCCGGCTCCGACATCGCATTCCTGGGTGGACTCATCAACTACGTGGTCAACAGCCGACGCTGGAACACGGACCCCTTCTTCAAGGAGTTCGTGGTCAACTACACGAACGCGGCGACGATCATTAACAAGGACTTCAAGGACACCGAGGAGCTGGAGGGTGTCTTCTCCGGACTCGGCTCGTTCAGCGAGCCCCCGGGCTGGCCGTACAACGGCTTCCAGGGGCGCTACGACACCGCCTCCTGGCAGTACGAGCGCGACCCGAAGCCGCCCGGTCCCAAGACGGAAGACCTGATCGCGCGCCGCGCGGGGCCGCCGTTCGACGATTTGGTGCGCTCGCTGAAGCCGGGCCCGGCCCACCGGGACCCGACGCTGCAGAACCCGCGCTGCGTCTTCCAGATCTTGAAGCGGCACTTCGGCCGCTACACGCCGGAGATGGTCGAGCAGGTGTGCGGCTCGCCCAAAGACAAGTTCATTCAGGTCGCCGAAGCTCTGCTCGCGAACTCGGGCCGCGACCGCACCAGCGCGTTCGCCTACGCGGTGGCGTGGACCCAGCACACGTACGGCGTGCAGATGATCAGCTGCTGCGCGCTGCTGCAGCTGCTCCTGGGCAACGTCGGCCGCCCGGGCGCTGGAGTCATGGCGCTGCGCGGTCACGCGGCCATCCAGGGCTCGACCGACGTGCCCACGCTGTACCACAGCATTCACGGCTACATGAACGCGCCCTCGGCGCTCCGCCCCCACGAGTCGCTGCGGGCGTACATGGCCGCCGAAACGACGCCGACGAGCTATTACGGCAACACGCCCAAGTTCCTCGTCTCATATCTCAAGTCCATGTACGGCGCCGCCGCGACGGCGGACAACGACTTCGGCTACGACTGGCATCCCAAGATCCTGGGGGACCACTCCCACATCGCGACGTTCGCGGCCATGGCCGAGGGCAAGGTTAAGGGGATGTGTTGCGTCGGGCAGAACCCGGCTACGTCATTGAACGGCAGCGCCACGCGCCTTGCTCTCCGCCAGCTCGACTGGCTCGTCGTCAAGGACAACTGGCTGACCGAAACCGCGACGTATTGGTATCAGGCGCCTGAAGTGAAGGACGGCCGGGTACACAGCGGCGACATCAAGACCGAGATCTTCTTCTTCCCGTCGACGCAGATCGCGGAGTACGACGGCAGCTTCACCAACACGCAGCGCATGCTGCAGTGGCACTCCAAAGCGGTCGACGCACCCGGGAATTGCCGCACCGACACCTGGTTCTACCACAACCTCGCGAGGCGCCTGAAGAAGGCGTACGCCGGCAGCACGGCGCCCAGGGACCAGGGGTGGAACAACCTGCTGTGGGAATTCGATCCGGACCCCGGGGTGAAGCCGATCTATCCGGGAGAGCCCGACGCCCTGAAGATCCTGCGCGAGATCAACGGCTACATGACGGCCGACCCGCACCAGCACCTGCCGGGCTTCGCCGCGCTCAAAGACGACGGCTCGACGACGTGCGCCTCGTGGATTTACTGCGGGTGCTATCCGGCGCCCGATCAAAACATGAGCGCGCGGCGCGAGCCCGATCCGCCGGGCGTGCCCGGCGCTCACCTCAAGTGGGGCTGGGCGTGGCCCGCCAACCGGCGCGTGATGTACAACCGCGCGTCGGCCGACTTGCGCGGCAACCCGTGGAGCGAGCGCAAGCGCTGGGTGTGGTGGGATCCGACGTTTGTGAATCCTCCCGACCCGAAAACCGGCATCGCCCCGCCGCATGGAAAATGGGTCGGCTACGATGTACCCGACTTTGCGGTGACCAAGGCGCCGGACGCGAAGCCCAAACCCGACGGCATCGCGCTCGACGCCCTGTCGGGCACCGACGCCTTCATCATGCGCGGCGACGGCAGGGGATGGCTGTTTGTGCCCACGGGATTATTGGACGGTCCGCTGCCCACGCATTACGAGCCGCACGAGTCGCCCGTGCAAAACATGCTGTACCCCGAACATCAGATGAGTCCGGTACACAAGGTCTGGTCCGCCGGCAAACCCTGGAATCCGCTGGCGAGTGTCGGCGACCCGAAGTACCCGCACGTCATCACGACGTACCGGCTCACCGAGATGTACCTCGCCGGCGCGATGAGCCGCTGGCTGCCGTGGCTCGCCGAGCTACAGCCCGAGTTGTTCATCGAGATGGGCAAGGCGCTCGCGGCGGAGAAGGGCATCCGGAATCTCGACTGGGTGATCATATCGAGCCCACGAGGACACATCCGCGCCAAGGCCCTCGTGACGGACCGCATCGGCGTGATGCAGATCGCCGGGAAGCCGATCCACCACGTCGGCATGCCGTGGCATTGGGGCTGGGCCGGCCTCTCCACCGGCGACGTCGTCAACGACCTCACCGCCTGGGTGGGCGATCCCAACGTGTCGATTCACGAGGGCAAGGCATTCGTGTGTAACGTGGAGAAAGCCTGATATGCCAGAGGCCATGGGGTTCTTCACCGACACGACGATCTGCATCGGCTGCAAGGCCTGCGAGGTCGCCTGCAAGAACTGGAACCAGCTCCCCGCAACGAACGGCGGGGTGACGGAGCTATCGGGCGACAGCTACGACAACACGAGAAAGCTCGACGGGACGCACTGGCGGCACGTCAAGTTCATCGAGCAGTTCGAGGGCCCGTACAACGGGCGCTGGCTGATGATGAGCGACGTGTGCAAGCATTGCGTGCAGGCGGGCTGTCTCGAGGTTTGCCCCACCGGCGCCATCATCCGGACCGAATTCGACACCGTCGTGATCCAGTCGGATGTGTGCAACGGTTGCCGCGCCTGCATCGCCGCCTGCCCCTTCGGCGTGATCGACATGAACCCGGCCGCGGGGACGGCGCAGAAATGCACGCTGTGCTACGACCGCATGGAGGTGGGGCTGGAGCCGGCCTGCGCGAAAGCCTGCCCCACTGATTCGATCCAGTTCGGGCCGATCGCCGAACTGCGCACCCGCGCGCAAAAGCGTGTTGACCAGCTTAAGGCCCAGGGCGAGAAGCGCGCCCGGTTGTACGGCGACGATCCGAATGGCCCGCTTGGTGGCCTCAACTCCTTCTACCTCCTCGTGGACGAGCCGGAGGTCTACGGTTTGCCGAGGGATCCGAAACTCCCCAGCCGCAACCTGAAATCCAGCGGCGTGCTCTCGGCCGCGACCGGCGCCGTGCTCGGCCTGGTCGCGCTCGTCGGTCTGCGCAAGCGCCGCATGGATGAGATCGGAGGAGGCGGGGAGAGAGGGAGTGAGAACTGATGTCCGACACATTCGTCACGGCATCGCCGCACTGGACCTGGTTCATCATTCCGTACTTCTTCGTTGGCGGTATCGCCGGTGGTGCGTACTTCCTCGCCGCGGTGCTCGAATGGTTCGGGCGGCCAGAGGACCGGCCGGTGATCCGCACCGGCTACTCGTTGGCGTTCTGGGGCGCGGTGCTCTCCGGGCTGTTACTGACGCTCGACCTGGGGCGGTCGCTTCGCTTCTTGAACATGCTGTTCCAGTCGGACAACTTCCCGCATCTGATGTTCAAGAGCTTCTCTCCGATCTCGTTCGGCGCGTGGGCGCTGCTGCTGTTCGGCGCCTGCGCGTTCGTATCGTGGTACGCCGAAAAAGGGGGGACGCCCGCCAAACTGATCGCCGCCGTCGGTGGACTCCTCGGCTTTTTCGTCGCGGGCTACACCGGGGTCCTGCTCTCGGTCACGAACCGGCCCATCTGGGCCGATAGCCCTTGGCTGGGAGCGCTGTTCCTCGCCTCCGGCGCGTCCACCGGCGCTGCAGCGATCGCGTTATTCGCGCCGGGGCGTGGCGCCACGGAGCGCTCGCTCCGCTGGGTGACGACATTCGATGCGCGGGCGCTCATCGTCGAGCTGCTGCTCTTGATCGTCTTCCTCGTCTCTCTCGGGACCGTGGCGAAAGCGTGGCTGAGTGTGTGGGGATTCTTGCTCATCGTGGGCGTCGTCGGCGCCGGCATCCTATGGCCGCTGCGGCTGCACCTGAAGCCCGCCGGCGCCGGAGCCCTCCGCAATCCGGCAGTGATGGTCCTGCTCGGCGGCTTCCTGCTGCGCTTCGTCGTCCTGCTCGCGTCCAATTCGATCACGTATCATCGCGTCGCTTCGGTCCTAGCGCGATGAGTGCGCGCTGGTGGGTTCCCTTCCTCGCCGCCGGCCTCGCGGCCTGCGCGACGAGCCCCGAGGCCGGGCGAACGCGCGGCGGTGGACCCGGTGCGGATCCAGGCAACCACGGTGCGGTCGTGCAGGTCCACGCCGGCGCCAAGATCTACTACAAGACGCCGTGCAAGACCCCGAGGGTGAAATGCTCTGGCCCGTTACCAGACGCCGGCACCTAGCCGCGGAGCAGGCGCAGCGCCTGGCGGACGTTCGGCACAAGAACCCTGAATCCGAAACGTGGCTGGCGTTGGTCGAGGCAGCTCTGGCCGAGAGTCAGGACGCCAAGACTTGGGACGCCCTGCCGGCTCCAGTGGACAGCCGTCCCGCCCGCGCACCCCTGCTGCACGGCGCCGAGGTCGGCGTCAACCGCCGCTCCGCGAACCGCTTCGTACGCCAGCTCTCGCGGCTCGCGGGTCTCAACGGCGCGGCTCATCGCTTGGACGCGCTCGATCTGTTGGAGGCCGCGATTCGTCAGGATGATGCGCGCATCGACGCGCTCGCCACAAGCGATCCGTCCACGCTGCGCGTCGTGGCGCAAGTCGCGGCCGTGCCGCTGCTCCGCGCATGTGCCCGGACGATCGCCAGCCAAGTATCAGCCGCCTGGTGGGAAGGTTACTGTCCACTGTGCGGCGCCTGGCCGACGCTCGCGGAGTTCCGCGGTCTCGAGCGGAAGCGCTGGTTGCGGTGCGGGCGTTGCGGCATCGGTTGGGAGATGCCGTGGCTGCGCTGCCCGTTCTGCGCGGAAACGAGTCACGAAAATCTGGGATACCTCGCGCCCGAGGACGGGGAGACCACGCGCAAGGTCGAGGTGTGCGACACTTGTAAGGGATACGTGAAGGCCGAGCCCACTGTGAGCGAGCTGCCCTGGTGGGGCGTCCTGTTGGACGACGTGGCGACCGTGGCCCTGGATGTCGCGGCCCTCGACCGGGGGTACCACCGTCCCGAGCGGCCCGGCTTTGGCTTGGAGATCAAGATCGTCGCTCGGAGCGGTTTTTGGACGCACTGACCCGCCCGCGCGACGTCTGTCGTGAGCTGCTCGGCGCCCTCGAAGCCTCGGAAGGCCGCCGGAAGCGTCGCAAACGGGACACGACACCCGATGTGATCGGACTCGCCATAAAGCGTGACCTGCTCGACCGCGCCGTCGCCGCCGACCCCGACCCCGATGAGTTCGAGGCGTGGCTGCTCGAGCAGTGCGCAGCCGCGGGACCGGCAGAGGGCGGCATGCGCGCAATGGCACTGTCGATCTTCGAGGAGTGGCGGTTAGCCATGGGTGCCGGATCGTTCCGGGATTGGCTGGCCCAAGGCGCGCCGTCGGATGACGCAAGTCGCGAGAGCTGAAGGAGAGACTGGATGCGCAAACTACTGCTCGTGAGTGCAATCGCGCTGGCGTTGGGGTGCGGACGACGCCAGGCGCCCGTGGCGTGGGACAAAATCGCCAACTCGGATGCCGTGAAGATCCTCCGTGACGACAACAGCCCCTACCGCGTCATCTACCACGCGCCCGTGGACCTCGCGAAGAAGCCGGGGAGCTGATACGCCGCACGTCAGCGAAAGCCAGGTCTTGGACGCCCTCCGGGTCGTCACGGATCCGGATCTGGGACGCGACATCGTGTCGCTGGGGTTCGTCAAGCACGTCCGGGTTTCGGACGGCACGGTCGGGTTCACCATCGAACTGACGACGCCTGCCTGCCCTGTGCGCGAGCAGATGCGGCAACAGGCACGGGAGGCCGTCGCCGCGCTCCCCGGCGTGGGTGGGGTGGACGTCACGATGACGGCGCGAGTTCGCGGATCGCCCGGCCCCGCGAAGGAACGGCTCATCCCATCCGTCAAGAACGTGATCCCCGTCGCGAGCGGTAAAGGCGGCGTCGGAAAGTCCACCGTCTCCGCCAATCTGGCCCTGGCGCTCGCGAGCACCGGCGCTCGCGTAGGCATCATGGACGCGGATGTGTACGGGCCGACCATCCCAACCCTGATGAACGTGCACACGTTGCCCAAGCCGACCATCGAGGGCACGGTGCCGGCCGAGCAGTACGGGATCAAGATCATCTCGATGGGATTTTTCTTGCGCGAGGACGACGCCATCATCTGGCGCGGCCCGATGCTCCACAAGACGGTGCAACACTTCCTCGGCAACGTGCTCTGGGGCGACCTGGACTACTTGATTGTGGACCTGCCACCCGGGACCGGAGACGTGCAGCTCACGCTGTGCCAGGCGATTCCCCTTACCGGCGCCGTGGTCGTGTCGACGCCTCAGGACGTCGCCCTCAAGGTCGCGCAGAAAGCGATCGCGATGTTCAACCAGCTCAACACGCCCATTCTCGGCGTTATCGAGAACATGGCGTCGTATGTCTGCCCGTGCTGCGGCGCGCGCGATGAGATCTTCGGCTCGGGCGGCGCCCGCCGCGCGGCCGACCGACTCAGCGTGCCGTTCCTGGGCGAGATTCCGCTCGCCACCGCGATCCGCAAAAGCTCGGACGCCGGGCGGCCGGTTGTGCTCGACGCGGAATCGCCGCTCGCGCGGGCTTATCTGACCGTAGCGGAAAAACTCGCCGCCCAGATCAGCACCCGGAACATGCAGCGCGAGCTCACTCCGCTGGTGCAAATCCAGTTCTAGCCCCTGCGGTGACTGCGGAGCGGAGGGGGAACCCGATCGGGGTCGGGGTCGAACTGCGCAACCTGAGCAGACGATTCGGAGACTTCCACGCGGTGGACGGGGTCGATCTGTCCATCCGCGAGGGGGAGCTCCTCGTGCTGCTCGGCCCGTCGGGGTGCGGCAAGACGACTCTGCTCCGGATGATCGCGGGGCTGGAGCGGCCTACGTCTGGCGAGATCTTCATTGGCGGCGAGCGCGTCGATGCCGACGTGCCTCCACGGGCGCGCGGCATCGCGATGGTCTTCCAGAGCTACGCCCTCTATCCACACCGTACCGTCGCGCAGAACATCGCTTTTCCTCTGGAGGCGAGCGGGATGCCCCGCTCGCAGATCGCGGACAAAGTGCGATGGGCGGCCGAGATGTTCGGCATCGCCCGCTACCTCGATCGCTACCCGCGCCAGCTCTCCGGCGGCGAACGGCAGCGCGTAGCCCTGTGTCGTGCCCTGGTCCGGGACCCCAAGGTGTTCCTCCTCGACGAGCCGCTCGCGAACCTCGACGCCAAGCTGCGGAACACGGCCCGCGACGAGCTGAAGCGGTTTCAGCGCCGGATCCAGCGGACCACCGTGTACGTGACGCACGACCAGGTGGAGGCGATGGGGTTGGGCGACCGCATCGCGGTCATGGACCACGGCAAGGTGCGTCAGATCGGGACGCCGCAGGAAGTCTATGAGGACCCGGTCGACACGTTCGTCGCGACGTTCGTCGGGCAGCCGCCCATGAACCTGCTGGAGGTGCGCGACCCGGCGCTGCCGCCCGGCACGCTGCTCGGCTTCCGACCCGAGCATTTTCTCCCCCGCGACCACTTCGCCTCCGGCGAGGCGACGCAGGCCTTCTGTTTCGCCGTGCGGCGCGTCGAGTACCTGGGTTCTGATCGCTACGTGTACGGCTCGGTCGCCGAGCAGGGCGTGGGCGAGTCGACGGTCATCGCGAAGCTCCCGGCCATCGTCGCCACCCCGATTCCGGAAGGAGAGGCGCTCGAATTCGCCGTGCCGCGGAAAGCACTGCGCTATTTCGACGCCGCTACCGGCGCGAGACGCGGGGGGGGGCCGTGATCCTCCGGCGCACACTCGCCGACCGCGAGGACGTGTTGGGCATCGCCATGCTGGCGCCAGCGCTGGTCTACGTCATCCTGCTCGTGGGCGTGCCGTTCGTGCTCGCGATCCTGCTCAGCTTCTCGAACGCTACTGCGGGAAGCCTCAGCTTCGGCTGGGCCGGCGGGCGGAACTACGCCGCGATCCTCGGCGATCCCATCTTCCTCCGGTCGCTCCGCAACACCGCGATCGTGACGATCGGCTCGCAGGTGCTCGTCGTCGTGCTCGCGACGGCCGCCGCGCAGGTATTCCGCGCCGCGTTCCACGGCAAACGCCTCGCCCGGCTCGTACTGCTGTTGCCCTGGGCCGTGCCCGTCTCGCTCGCCGCCATCGCCTGGACGTGGATCTTCGACTCCACGTTCAGCGTGCTCAATTGGACGCTGAGGGCGACGCACCTAATGCACGGCTGGCTGTACTGGCTGGGAGACCCGGCGCTCGCCCTCGTCGCGATCATCATCGTGCAGGCCTGGCGCATCTTTCCCTTCGCCACCGTCATCGTGCTCGCCGGCCTCTCGTCGATTCCGCAGGACGTGGTCGAGGCGGCGATCGTGGACGGGGCCGGGTTCTGGCGCCGCCTGTTCAAGGTCGAGCTGCCGCTGCTGCTGCCGGTGGTCGCCGTGGCCGTGCTGTTCGGCGTGGTCTACACGGCCACCGATCTCGGCGTCGTCTATATCCTGACGGGCGGCGGCCCAGCGAACACGACCCAGGTGCTGCCCACCCTGGCGTTCCAGCGCGGCGTGCTCGGCGCCGATTTGGGGCAGGGCGCGGCGATCGCCGTGTTCCTGCTGCCGTTTCTCATCGTGGTCGCGGTCGCGATGTTGCGGCTCGCCCGCCGTGCCGAGGTGGGGAGCGGGGGGGGCGCCCGGTGAAGCGCGTGGGGCTCTATGCCGCGGCGGCGGGCTTCATGGTCTTCGCCGGCTTCCCGTTCTACTGGATGCTGCTCACGGCGTTCAAACAGAACCGCGACCTCTACGTCGGCGCGTTCGACACGCGGCACGTGCCGTGGATCTTCAACGACCCGCCCACTCTCGAACACGTGCGGCTGCTGTTCGGGCAGACCGAGTTCCCCCGCTGGGTCTTGAACACGCTGGTGGTGGTCGTGGCCGTTGTCGTCATCACGGTGGCCGTGGCCGTGCCGGCCGGCTACAGTCTGGCCCGGCTCACCGGCCGCTGGGGCGAGCGGCTTGGCATGGGGATCTTCTTCACGTACTTGATCCCACCGACGCTGCTGTTCATCCCGTTCTCCCGGGTCGTGGCCCTGCTGGGCCTGCAGAACTCACTCGGGGCCCTGATCCTCGTCTATCCGACCATCACGATCCCCTTCTGCACCTGGCTCGTCATGGGATTCGTGCGCTCCGTGCCCTGGGACATCGAGGAGCAGGCGATGATCGACGGGTACAGCCGGCTCGCCGTCATCCTAAAAGTCGCCCCGCGACTTATCGTTCCGGGTATCTTGACGGTGGTCGTTTTCAGCTTCACGCTAGTAATGCAGGAGTTCGTGTACGCGTTGACCTTCCTCAGCTCTGTCGACAGGATGACAGTGAGCCTGGGCGTACCGATTGCGTTGGTCCGAGGCGACGTGTACCACTGGGGGGCGCTCATGGCCGCCGCCCTGGTCATCAGCATTCCGCTCGCAATCATCTATAATCTCTTCATCGATCGCTTCATCCAGGGCTTCACCATGGGAGCGGTAAAGGGATGAGGCCGCTCCATCACCCAGTCCCACAGGAGGGGAGGTCCTCATGAGAAGGCGTATTGCGTTGTTCGCTGTAGTCGCGGTCGCGCTAGCGGCGTTCCTTGGGGGGCCGTCGGCCGTGTGCGCGCAGCAATCGGTCAAGCTGGGGGCGGGAGACACCCTGACCATCAGCGGCTTCATCAACGCCACCATGTTCAACAACCGGGGGCTGTTCGACTTCGGGCAAGGACAGAACGCCGAGTGGGCGAGCCTGGTGCAGCCCACGACCGACCAAGGGTTCCTCGACGGGGACATCCGGAACACGCGCATCCGGTTCGACTTTGCCTCCGGACCGGTGCTGGGCAAGTGGGCACCGAAGGCCACGCTCGAGGCCGATTTCTTCGGCGCAAACAACGGCAACCCGCCGTTCGGGGATGAGCAACCCCAGCTCCGCGTCCGCTTTGCGTTCGTGGACCTGACGGACGGCCGCACGACGCTGCGGGTGGGCCAGTTCTGGGCGCCGCTGTTCGGCGAAGTGCCCGTGTCGGTGACGCATCTCGCCTTCCCCTTGGGATATGGCGCGACCGGCATGATTGGATGGCGGTTCCCGGGCGTGTTCCTCTATCACGACCTCAGACCCGGCAAGCCGTTGACCGTCCAGCTGCAGTTGGCCCTGCTGAAGGGCTCCGGCCCGATCGTAACCAACGGCGTTGGGAGCGGTGAGGCGTCCGGGAAGCCTCAGTTCGAAGCCCGGTTCAACCTCGCCAAGAAATTCGGCGGCGCGAGCTGGAACGGCTACGTGGTTTACCACGTGGACAACAAGGACGTGAACGGCGTTGGGGTCTCGGGCGGTAACCTGAACGGCTGGGGCATCGAGACGGGCCACAACGTCACGTCGGGGAAACTGACGGTGCACGGCAACTACTATTTCGGCCACAACCTCGGTCAGCAGTTTGGCCACATCACGCAGGGCGCTGGGTCCAACGCCGCCGCCGCGCAGCAAGGGAGAATCCAGGGCTGGGGCGCGTGGGCCCAGGCCGGTTACGACTTCACGACGCACTGGGGCGTGTGGTTCTACTACGGCATGGACCAGCCGGACGCCTCGAAGTTCCTGCAGCAGAATGGCGTCGCTCTGCTGCGCCAGTTGAGTCACGACACCGACGCACTGGTCCGGTTCCGGGCCGGCCGCTACGCGCTGGGGCTCGAGTATTTCCGGGCGGTGACCCGCTGGAGTACAGGCGTGCGCACCGCGGACCAATACGCCTTGAGCGTGTTGTACTCGCTGTGATCGGCGCCGGGTGTCGGGTGTCACGCCCGACACCCGGCACCTGCTTCCTTTTCAGCCAGTGGAGGCCAGGTCAATGACCAAGCGGAAGGGGTTGGACCGGCGCGAGTTCGTGACGACAGCGGGCACGGCGGCCCTCGCCGCCGCCCTGGGTCCCACGATCCTGATCCGGCGTGCACAGAAGACTCTCAAGATCATCCAGTGGAGCCACTTCGTCCCCGCCTACGACGTGTGGTTCGACCGCTACGCGAAGGACTGGGGCACCGCCAAGGGCGTCGAAGTCACCGTGGATCACATCTCGCTCGCCGACCTGACGACACGGGCCAACGCTGAGGTGGCAGCCCAGCAGGGCCACGACCTGTTTCAGTTCCTGTCGCCGCCCGGCGCGTTCGAGCCGCAGGTGCTCGACATGGCGGACGTGGTGCGCGACGCCGAGCGCCAGAACGGGCCGCTGCTCGACCTGTGCAGGCGCAGCACCTACAACCCGGTGACGCGGAAGTGGTTCGGCTTCAGCGACAACTACGTGCCCGATCCTGGCGACTACCTGAAGAGCATCTGGACCGAGGTCGGGATGCCCAACGGGCCGGTCACGTGGGAAGACCTCGTCACCGCGGCGCCGCAGATCAAGGCCAAGCACCCCGAGATCCAGATCCCGATCGGCATCGGCATGTCGCAGGAGCTGGACTCGAACATGGCCGCGCGCGCGATGCTGTGGTCGTTCGACGGCTCGATCCAGGACGCCAACGAGAACGTGGTCTTGAAGTCCGACCAGGCGCTCGAAGCGCTGACGTTCGGGGCGCGGCTGTTCAAGGTGGGGATGACGCCGGCGGTGTTCAGCTGGAACGCCGCGTCGAACAACCAGGCGCTGAACGCCCGCCAGACGGGCTACATCCTCAACTCCATCTCGGCGTACCGCACCGCGCAGGACAACAAGCTGCCGGTGGCCGACGATACCTTCTTCGTCCCGGCGCTGAAAGGGCCGCGGGGTACGGGGTGGGCGAGCGAGCACGTGATGGGGATCTACGCGATCTGGAAGTTCGCGCAGAGCCCCGACGTGGCGAAGCAGTTCCTGCTCGATCTCGTCGCGCATTACCGGGACGCCGTGACGGGGAGCAAGTTCTACAACTTTCCGTCGTTTCCGGGCTCCGTGGCCGACCCGGGCACGGCCCTGGCGCAAAAACCCGCGGCGGGTCAGCGCTGGCTCGAGCAGGCCACGGCGCACGACCCGTTCGGCTCCAATCCGCCCGACAAGCTCAAGACGATCAGCACCGCATTGCAGTGGGCGACGAACATCGGGCACCCGGGACCGGCCAACCCGGCCGAAAGCGAGGTGTTCGACACCTTTGTGCTGCCGACCATGTTTGCCAACGTGGCGGCGGGACGCATGACGGCGCCCCAGGCACTGGACGACGCGCACCAACAGGTGAAGCGCATCTTCGAGAAGTGGCGGAGCAAGGGACTGGTCGCCGGCGGCTCGGGCGACAAATAGCACGGATGATGCAGCGGCAGACTCGAACCTCCCACCCATAGAGGGGGACCATGACTGCGCCTCAACTCTCCTTCAAGGCCCTGCGCCGGGTCGTCATCGCCGCAGCCGTCGGCAACGTGATCGAGTGGTACGATTTCTACATTTTCGGCAGCCTGGCCACGATCCTCGCCGTCAAGTTCTTCGCCCAGGGCACCTCCGGGGCGGCGCTCATCAAGACGGTAGGAACCTTCACCGCCGGGTTTCTGATCCGGCCGTTCGGGGCGTTTTTGTTCGGCCGCATCGGCGACCTGGTGGGCCGCAAGTACACGTTCCTCATCACGCTCAGCGGCATGGGGCTGTCGACGGCGCTGATCGGGCTGGTGCCCAGCTACGCCAGGATCGGCGCGCTCGCGGGCGTGCTGCTGTTGTTGCTCCGGCTGATCCAGGGCCTCTGCCTCGGGGGCGAGTATGGCGGCGCCATCACCTACGTCGCCGAGTACGCGCCGGACGAGAAGCGGGGCTACTACACCGGGTGGCTGCAGACGTCACCCACGCTCGGCATCGTCGTATCGCTGGCGGTGGTGGTCGGGACGCGCCAACTCCTGGGGACGGAGGCATTCAACGCGTGGGGATGGCGGATCCCCTTCTTGCTTTCGCTGCTCATGGTCGCCATCGCCATCTACATCCGGCTGCAGCTCCAGGAGACGCCGATCTTCCAGGCCATCAAAGCGAAGGGGCAGACTGCGACGAATCCGTGGCGCGAGGCGTTCCTGAGCGAAAACATCAAGTACGTCGTGATCGCCAGCATCGTGGTCATCGGTGAAGGCGTGGTGTGGTACAGCGGCCAGTTCTGGGCCTACTATTTTCTGCAGCAGGTGATGAAGCCGGACGTCCTGCGACCGGCCATCATCACGGGCATCGCGCTGCTGCTCGCCACCCCGTCGCTGATATTCTTCGGGTGGCTCTCCGACCGGGTCGGCCGCAAACCGATCATCCTGGCCGGCTTCCTGCTGGCCGCGGTCACGTACTATCCCCTCTACACGGCGCTCGGCAACGCCGCGAACCCGGCCAACCCCAACTACGCGGTGGCCATCATCATCGTCGCGGTCATGGTGTCGTACGTGGGGATGGTCTACGGGCCGATCGGCGCGTTCCTCGCCGAGTACTTCCCGGCCCGCATCCGGTATACCTCGGTGTCCGTGCCCTATCACATCGGCAACGGCTGGGGTGGCGGTCTCGTGCCGGTCATCACGACCGCGGCCTACCTCTCCACCCACAGTCTGGGCAACGCGCTGCTCTATCCCATCATCGTGCCGTCGGTGGCGTTCCTGCTGAGCCTGTTCCTGATGCCGGAGACCCGCAAGATCAGCATCTGGCAGCCGGCGGAGGTGCGGGCGGGCGCCAGGGGCTAGGGCACGGCAGCGGGGGGGGGAACAAAAGAGGGGGCCGGGATCCCGGCCCCCTCCGTTTACGCGACGAGGTCATGGCAGTATGCCGTAGACGTCGACCTCACCTTTCGTTCCGACATACACTCGTCCCGCCGCGACCGTCGGCATCGCGAATCGCAACGCCGTCCCTGCCCTATCGCGCGCGGCGTTCGACTCACTGCTGTACAGCTCGTTCCCGACATCGGCCGCATCGAACGCATGCAGAATCGCGCGCTGGTCGGCGCCATTCCAATTCTGATCAATCTTGCCTCCACCGTCACGGTATTGTTTCTGGTGATCGGATTTTATCTCGGCATCGTGGCCGCCGTGGAGCATGACGAGCTCAAAAGGGCGTTTGCCGCCATGAGCGGGCTTGCCGCCCTCATCGGGTTCGTGATGCGGCAATGGCTGCGCTTCCAGCGCCAGTCGCTCAGGTACCAGAAGGAGCTGACCGACAACATCTATTTTCGCAACGTCAATAACAACGCCGGGATATTCGACTACATGATCG
>Ga0209701_10000766_pt1 | contig 19669 bp, 21 predicted proteins | sample CZO8metaG_4_FD_188356 | JGI IMG/M metagenome (GOLD analysis project Ga0209701, IMG submission 188356) | Vadose zone soil microbial communities from the Eel River Critical Zone Observatory, Northern California, USA - CZOApr15con2H3.8 metaG... | ecosystem: Environmental > Terrestrial > Soil >... | reverse complement strand
GAAGTCCACACCCATCGAGTCATCGCCGGCCGAACGCAAGCCCTCGATCAGGCCTTCAGACGGATCTTCCGGCGTGCTTGGCACCTTGTGGATGCGGACGTTCTTGGAATCGGTATCGACGACGATCACATCAGTGAAAGTGCCGCCCACGTCGGCTCCAGCCAGCTTCATGTCAGGACCTCCTTTGCTTGGTTTAGACGCGAGCGGTTTCCCGCTGGTAGATCGCGGCCAGCGAACCCGGGCAGGCGACCAGCACTTTGCGCTCGGGATCCTTGTAAGCCGCCACCTTAGAGGTGGTGACTCCGTATTCATGGATGCCCTCCGCCAGCTTCACAGCGCAGGCGACCCCGTCCAGCACGGGCACCCCCAGCTGCGCTTGCATCCACTTGTCGAGGGGACCGAGGCCGGCGCAGCCGAGCAGGATGGCCTCCGCGCCGTCCTGGTCGATCGCCTTCCGACCTTCCTCGACCATCATTCGCTTGGTCCGCTCGATGTCCTCCTCGATCTCGAGCACGGTCAACGGCGTACACCGAATTGATGCACATCGCATTTCCATCCCGTTACGCAAGACCAACTCCTCAAGAAGGGGCTTGACCCGCGGCAAGACGGTCACTATTGACCACTTGAACGCGATCAGGCCCGCCATGTGGAACGACGCTTCAGCGATCCCGATCACGGGCACCGACGAAACTTCGCGGCAGGCAGCCAACGCAGGGTCGCCAAAGCAGGCGATTACGTAGGCGTCATATTTACCTCGGGTTCCGGCCACTACGTCGAGCGTGTGGTATGCGGCGAGCGCCTCGTCCGCAAAGCCCTCTATTGAGCGAGGTCCAGCTTTTGGTTGTACGGTCTCAACCTCAGTGCCGGGTCCGGCGGCGGCCATGGCAACGCGGTGGATCTCATCAGTCATCGCCTGCGTGGTGTTTGGGTTGATAACCAGGATTCGCATTTCCGACCTCCTATTCATTGCCTATCGGGGGAGCCAATTGGTGAACAGCCGGGCGCTGAGCAGTGCCACAAGGATCAGTAGACAGCCGCCCATGATCGCGATGTCGACGGCACGCAACCGAACGTCACGAAACAGGACACGGGGCTGTCCCAACTCGTCGGGCAGATTCAAGCCACGCAGCTCCATCGCCATCGCAATGTCCTGGCTGCGTCTGATGGCGCCCAGTCCCAGCGGCACGGCGGATGTCACTACCCCCGGGAAGAAAGTGAACGGGTTGAACGAGCTCAAAGCATTCGATCCGCGCGCCTGGAGTGCGCGCTGGATGACGATGAACTCTTCCTGGATCAGCGGGTAAAGCCGGATCGCGAAGGCGAACATGAAGGCCACCTTGTAGGGCAAGCCCCAGCGATACATCGACATGCCCCATTGAAAGGGTTCGGTGGTCATGGCGAACAGAGTGAAGGCAAGGCCCATTGTCCCGAGGCGAAAGCCAAGATCCAGTCCGACGTGCAGCCCTGGACTCGAGGCGCTGATATGGACAGGCCCCAGATGAGTCGACCAGAGGTAGGGCGCTCCCTCTATCAGGAAGATGTGGACGAGGGTGATTGCCACCATGATCGGCAGCATCAGGAGGAGGAACGGGTAGTACTCCGTTGGCGGGATGCCGGCCAAAAACCAGATGGCCGCAATCAGCAAGAAAAACAGCAGCCACGGTTGTGGAACGAGGAAGCTGATCAACAAGTAGCACAAGACGAAAATCAGCTTGGTGCGGGGGTCAAGCCTGTGCAGAAAGGAGTCCTGGCCGCTGAACTGGTAGAGAGGCCTCATCCGCGCGCCACCTTGAGTGAGGGCCCAGCCAGGCGATCAATTGCATCCTCGAGCGTGAGGGGACGCGGTTCCAGGCCCAGGCGATTGCCCAACGCAGTTACGGCGGGCGGCTTGACGAAGGTTTGGCGCAGCAATTCTTCGTTTCGGAAGACTTGCTCGGGCGGGCCGAAGGCGATCAGCCGACCCTCGCACAGCGCGGCCATCAGGTCGCAGTGCTCGGCTACTAGGTGCATGGCGTGGGTGATCACAATCACCGTCTGGCCTGTATCTCGAGCCATATCCACCAACAGCGACATGATGGCGTGGGACTCCTGCAGGTCCTGCCCTGTCGTCGGTTCATCGATGATCATCACCGGCGGTTGCATTACGGCGATAGCCGCGATAGCTAAACGCTGCCGGCCGCCCTTCGAAAGCCTGAAAGGATGCAGGCTCCTAACCTCCCATAGGTCGAGAGCCCGCAGTACTCGCTCGGCGGATTCCATCGCCTCGTCACGCGTGGCTCCGAGGTTAATCGGACCGAAAATCACGTCCTCCAGCACTGGGTCCTTGAAGATCTGGTGGTCGGGGTTCTGGAAGACATAACCGACGGTGGCGGCCCGCTCGCGCACAGACATCCGATGAACGTCCCGGCCGTCCACCCAGACCGATCCAGCGCCAGGTTTGAGATGGCCGCTAAGGCAGCGCGCCAAGGTCGTCTTGCCACTACCGTTTTGACCGACGACCCCCACCACCGAACCGGCTGGTATCTCTAGGTCGACCCCATCCAGGGCCAGCGTGCGTCGAGGCGGTGGATACCTATAGGTGATTCCAGTTACCCGAACCCTCGTCCTGCCCGTTTCCTCAGACGGTCGCTCGTTCTGGACCGGCTGAACCCGGATTCCGTTCAGCAGGGGGGCGGCGTTGTCCGGATTCGGTGGCAGCGCTGGCACATGCACTCCGCGGCGGCGCAGCCTGGCGCCCAGCTCCACCAGCTGCGGCAATGGCACATTGGCTTCGGTGAATCGATCGAGGTGGCGATCCAGCTGGTCTCTAGTCGTGTCCAGTTCGATGGTGCCGTGGTTAAGCAGCACCACCCGGTCTACCAACGACCAGATCTCCTCCAGCTTCGATTCAACCAAAAGGATCGTATGACCGCTTTCGGCCAGGGCCTGAATTCCGCTCAGTACTTGCTGAGCCCCGATGGGATCAAGCTGTGAAGTCGGGTCGTCCAAGAGGAACAGCTTGGGTGCGGGAGCGTAATTGGCGGCCAGTACAACCCTTTGCTTTTCGCCTCCGCTCAGGTCGTACGTGATCCGGTCGCGTAGGTGTGGGATGCGGAAGAAGTCGAGCGCGCGATCAAGCCCGCGGCGTATGTCAGGACGTGCAAACCCGCGGTTCTCCATCCCCCAGGCGATCTCGTCGGCGACGATCAGGTTGAAAAGCTGGTTCTCAGGGTCCTGGGTAACCGTGCCGATGTTGGAGGCGATGCGCGCCAGGGAAGTATCCGCGGTGTTCGTCCCAAAGACACGTACGGTCCCCGTGAGATCGCCGCTGATGAAGTGGGGGATCACCCCAGCACATATGTGGAGCAGCGTGGACTTTCCGCAGCCCGTCGGCCCCACGAGGGCGACCACCTCGCCCTCGGAGATCGTCAGATTGACGTCACGCAGCAGCGGTGGCAGGGCGGGGAAGGCAAAGCCCACCCCGTCCAGGACAATGGGGTCCATGCTGGATATGGGTCGATCCCTTTAGGTTTTTGGTTTCCCAGCGGTGCTGCGGTAGGCGAAAAAGAGTGCGAGCGCTATCACGATCAAAATCACAGTGACTACGGCCCGCACACCCAGGTTCGACATGTCGAACAGCCCAAAGGCTTTCGGCATTGCCCCGGAAGCGCCCAGGTACAGGAGCCCAATTCCGATCACTGCGACCACCACGCCGCCGACGATGGCCCAGATGTAATCCTTGCTCATCTCTCTACCTCACTGGAAAACGCCGGCGCGACGGACCGCACGATAGAACGCGTAGCCCATCGGTCCGCCGATGATGACCGCCATCAGCCACTGCCAGAAGAAGAGGACAACTATCTGGCCAAAGCCCAGCTTTAGAACGACCACATACAGACCTAGCGCCTGCACAACGTTGACGAAGAGATCGCAAACTGCGATGTAGAACACAAAGGGGACAAAGCTGATGTCGGGGTTTCGCTGGAGGTGCGCCCGGAACAAAAACGCCAGCGGGATCATCTCTGACATGTTGAGGAAAAAGAACGACCAGGCCAGCGGGTGGGTAGCACTGAGAACCGCGATGATCGGATTGAAGTTGGAAACGATGAGAGCCCCGGTGAGTCCGAAGTAGATAACCGCGGTCGGCCACCACAACTGGGCAAAGGTATGGCCTAGCGGAACGCCAAGCCCGCCCGTCCAGATCTGGTCCAGCCGCTCGGTGATCTGCATGTTGGCGGAGAAAGCCACCGCCAACAGAAGTGAGCCAACGAGCGTACGCGTATCCCCACGTAAAATCGGTCCCCGAGCCAACCGCTCCTCGACCGTCATTGCGGCCGTAGCCATGGACATCCACCTCCCAAGTCAAGAGTTGGCGCAATCACAGCACGGACATGATGGAGAGTCTATGGCGAGACATCCAAAGGTTGGGCCAGATGGCTGGGCGGACTCACAAAAGCTGGGCCGAGTCGAAGATTCGGAGTACCAGCTCGAGCGTTAGCCGGTCTTCCGGCCGTCGCAGGCTCAGTCCGGTCAGCTCCTGCAAGCGTCCGAGTCGGTACTCCACCGTGTGAGGATGTATGCCCAGGCGTGCGGCGGCCTGCTTGCTCGAGGCGCCGGTGTCAAGGTAAACCCGGAACGTCTCCAGCAGCGCCGAGCCACGCTGGCGGTCGCGATCGATGACGGCCTGCAACGTTCTCTCACAGAGCTGAGCGATATCAGCGCCCGAGGCGGCCTGAAGGATCAGCCGATACGCGCCTAGGCTCTGAACACTGAACACCGGGTCAACGCGCCCTAGCCTCTCTCGCACCTCGATTGCGAGTCTGGCCTCTTGGTGGGCGGTTGCCAGACCGGTTAGTTCTCCCACCTCGTCTTCGACGGCATAAACCGCTCGCCAGTCCGGTGCCAATGTCGACAAGCGCTCCGCCGCTTGCTCAAGTGCCGCGTAGGAAGACTGGTCCCCGTTGGCAGGCCTGCCGGCAAGCGACTGGATGGCTACGACATGACCATCCTTAAGCGTGACTGTCACGGGCCTACCTTCGAGCCCGAGGGCCTCCTGTGTCAGCGCGAGCAAAGTTCGCAGAACACGCGGGCCGCTGTCGTGCTGGCCATCGCCCACCGCACGGAGTGAGCCAACAACCAACCTTAGCGGCGGCTGGGCCTGTCGCAGCACATCTGTGCCGGATGGGAAGTCGCCGTTCAGCAGTCGCTCGAGAACATCCCCGCGGCGCCTGATCTCGCCCTCCTCGAGCGCACGCTCGCGCAGGAATCTCGCCGCCGTGATCATTGCCGCCGAATCCGCAGCAGCTGCGTCGACTGCGTCCAGTTGTCGGTGCCGTGCGTCGAGGATTACGAAGCCAAGTGTTTCCGGGCCAGCCGACACCGGGCAGATGAGCAACTCGCGACCACGCTCGACTTCGAGACGCTGTTGGGCACGCGTTTCGGCAGCCTGGCGCAGCGTGGGCTGCAGAGCAGCCCAAGCCGCCACATCCAACTCTCGCAACGTCTCCGCCGGCATCGCCACGTCGCAGGCACGTATGCGGTACAGGGCGTCACTCAAAAACACGGAAGCTCGCGTGAGTCGCGCCAAACGAATTGCGAGCGCGCTTAGCGGCAAATCGTCGCGAACGACCTCTGCGAGCGAATCCTGTACCTGGAGGCGCCGCTCCAGCTGGTCACGCTGGGTACGGATCTCGTCGTTGAGCGCCTCTAGCCGCACGCGGGAATCGTGCTCAGCCGCGTAGAGCCGTGCATTGACGATGGCGATCGCCGCCGCCTGCGCGAGCGCATCCAGGAGCTGGACGTCGAACGAATGGAAAACCTCTGATTTGTAAAGATTCTCGACGACCATGGCGCCCAGCGCCTCTCCCTTGTAGACCAACGGGGCCGCGACTGCGCTCTGGGGGTAATCGGTGCCACCGCTGGCCTCTCGAAACGTGTCCAGATTGGAGGGCTGAGCCGCGCCCATCACCGCGGCTACCTCCTCTTTATGTGGGTAGATTTCCGCATGTCGGCTGAGGAAAGCCCGCCCGGAAAGGCCCTCACCAGGTTTGACGATTAGGTCGTAAACGCCGGGACCAAAGCCGATGGAGTGGTTGACGACCAGCGCACGCCGCTCCGGGTCGTATAGGAAAAGAATCCCGGCTTCGGCAGCGGGGAGGATCCGGATCGCGCCCTCGAGGATGCGTTCTATTATCTCCTGTAGGTCGAGCTCAGCGGTCAGGGCTCGGCTGACCTCGATCAGCGTCACGAGCCGGTCGAGCTCCGATTGGGCCGGCTTCACCGTGGCACGGCTCATCTCCACTCCCCGCCAGGGATCATAGACGGGCGGCAGGCTCCCTGCGGGAGCTTGAGCCCCTGGTCAGTGGCCGCGAAAGGCATCTTCCAGCCATGTCGCCACAACGGTGGGTACGACCTTCGCGTCGATGACCAGGCCGTTTCTGGACGGGCTGGCAGCCCATTCTCGGAGCGGCTCGAGGTCAGCCCTTCGGCGCACGGTCAGGCCATCGAGGCCGAGGGCTCTGCCGATGGCCGCAAAATCCGTATCTGGAAATTTGACCAGGTTCACGGGCTCCCCGATCGGCCCGAAATGATGGACCTCCGCGCCATAGGCGGCGTCGTTGTAGATCACGATCAGCATGCCAAGCCCAAGCCGGGCGGCCGTCTCGAGCTCAGGCAGCGCCATCAGGGCTCCGCCGTCGCCGAGCGCCGCGACGGTGGCCCGATCTGGCCTGGCGACTGCAGCTCCGATCGCGCTTGCCAACCCCAGACCAATTGACTGAAAGCCCTGTGCGAACACGAATGCGTCTGGACTCTGGATACGCAGGTACATGGGCGGGTAACCCATGAAATGTCCGGAGTCGACCGCAACAGCGCGGTCGAGCGGAAGCAGCTCGTCGAGTGCGATGGATAGCGTGCGCGGGTCGATGCGTTGTTCGGTGCTTGCGTCCTCGTACCGCTCTGTGCGCCATGTTCGGTTTCGAATTCGTTCAGCTACATCAGGCGTCCGCCAGCCGTTTTCCCTCTTTTCGAGCACGGGCAACAAAGCTCGAGCGGTTTCCTTCACGTCGCCGACCACCGGTAAGTCGACGCGGTGGTGTGACCCCAGTGCCTGCGCCTCGTGGTCGATCTGCACGACCACCGCGTGCGGTGAAAGCAGGCGGCCGTGCTGCGTTGTCCACATATTCAGTGAGGCGCCAAAGGCGAGCACGAGGTCGGCCTGAGCGATCAATTCTGCGGCCAATGGCGGAGCGAAGCCACCAGAGATGCCAAGCGACCATGGGTTTCCTGAGAACAGTCCATTCGCGACCACTGACGTTGCGAAAAGGGCGCCCACTTGATCGCCAAGGCGCTCCAGCACATCGCGCGCGTCAGCAACCACTGCGCCACGGCCGGCCAGGATTAAAGGGCGTCGCGCGCGCTGAATCCGCTGCGCTATTTCGGCCACAGCATCTTCCGCTGGACGAACGGGACGGAGCACGAGCGCAGGCAGCAAGTCACCATGCGACGCCGATTCGGCCGACTGAATGTCGAGTGGCATCATCAAGACGACTGGCCGCCTTTCGATCTGCGTCCTTCTCAGCGCCCGCATCGCGTCCGCGACCGCCGTGGCCGGGCCGTTGAGTCTTTCTGGAATCGCTCCCACCGACACAACCAGATTCGACTGGTCGATCCGAAAATTCGACCGGATCGCGGAAGCGGCTACTTCTGCCGCCAACAGCAATAACGGCGTACGGCTCTTGACCGCCTCGGCGAGTCCCGTCATTGCGTTGGTCAGGCCCGGCCCTTGATGGACGGTACATACGCCAAGCCCGCCAGTCACCCGCGCATAAGCGTCGGCCATGGTGACCGCCCCCGTCTCATGGCGGGCGGCGACGAATGTGGCGCCAGTGGCGACGAGCGCATTGGTGACCTCAAGGTTGCCGCTGCCCAGTAGACCGAAAACACGGTTCACGCCCACCTTCCCGAGGGCCTCAGCGATTACGTGGGCGACCTTCACGGGATCGTCATCTCAAGCAGTCCTCTCTATGCGGTACTAAAGCAGGTCGCCGCCTTTCGACAGGGAGCAACGGCCGCTTACGCGGTCGATCACGTAAATCCGCCGGGATCGGCAAGGTATGCCGCGAAGAAGCAGGGCCGGTTCCGCCGTAGACCTCCGCGAGCCAGCGAATTCGACAATGCTCTCTCATCGCGAGCCGTGCCGGTCGGGTGCACATTTATATGGACGCAGAGGCGCCGGAAGGCAGATCGTACAGCGGGTGACCGGTCGGCGCTTCGAGTTCGGTTTTGGCTGCGGTCCAAAACTGACGGATCTTGTTGACACTTGGGGCTCCAAATTCAACGAGAGGAGACCCCGTGGTCAAGAGAGAGAGATAACCAAGCGAGGGGCAAGGAGGCTGGCTTACGAGCACGTTATCGATAGCATCGCCATCTGCCCCGCTTGCTAATAGAAGACGCGTGATATATCGCTAAGAGCACTTATCGAGAGCATGTTCGGCGGCGCTTTTCGCCGCAACGATCCGGGCCATCGTCGGCTGTGAGCACCCCGGCTCATTTCGATCACTCTTCACGACGTTTCCTCAATGAAGTTCCGGATTCCCCTGTTGAAGCTTTCGGAGGCGTCCCAGTAGGGGGAGTGGCCGGCGCCCTCCAGGACCAGGCGCCGGCCGTTCTGAAGGTGGTCCGCAAGCCAGCCGCCGACCTCGTAGGGAACCGCGCTGCGCGTCCCGTTGACTAGCAGCACGGGCAGTTTTAGACCTGCCAGCAGCGGTCGCAGATCTGTTCCCGCCACGGCGGCTAACATGGTGATCGCCACCTCGGTCGGGGTCTTGAGCATCTCCCCGTACATCCACTCCTGTTCGGACTCGGAGAGTCCGTTGGGAAACATGATCGTGAGCATTTCCAAAGTTGCGGCTCGCCGATCGTGCCGGAGCTTGTGCAACGTCGCATCCAGAGCCTGAGGGCTGAAGTCACCGGACAGACCAAACGGCCAGTCCGGGTTCGCGAAGAAGCGGGGGCTGTGGTCAACCCAGACGAACCGCGAGACCCGGTCCGTGCCGTGTGCTGCCAAGTAGTGCACCGACACCGAAACACCCATTGCCCAGGCGACCAGTGTTACATCCTCGAGGTTCTTCTCCGTCAAAAACCGGGCTAGGTCGGCCGCATATCCACTCAGCGTGTGTCCATCGGGCGTCTTGCCGGAGGCCCCTGCACCGCGCAAGTCGAACGTCATGACACGGTGGTCGCGGCTGAGATCGGCGATTTGCCGCTGCCAGAAGCCCGTCGTGACCGTCCAGCCCGGAAGCAGGAGAATCGGCTTGCCGGCACCATGCTCCTCGTAGTACAACGGCAGGCCATCGGGCAGCTGAAGGTAGGGCATCGCTACTTCGAGTACCTCGCGTGGCACTGATCGCGGAGCAACCGAGGCAACGGTGCGGTTGCCGGAGTCACTGCCATTTCAGCCTCCTCGTGTTAACCAGCGGCAGCGTCACGAATTGTGTCAGTTGTCGCATATCGGAACCATCAGAACCGAACCAGTCCACCATCGATCAATAAGGATTCACCGGTTATGAATGAGGCCTCGTCAGATGCTAGAAATGCAACGGCAGCAGCGACTTCCTCCGGCCTGCCCGCACGACCCAGTGGGGCCTCCCGCTCCGCCACGCGCTTTGCAGTACCGATTTCTTCGCCGGTGATAGATGTCATCTCTCGGTCGATGAAGTCCCACATTGGGGTCGAGGTCACATGTCCGGGGCAGTACGCGTTGACCGTGATCCCGTATGGAGCAAGCTCCACGGCTAGGCTTTGGGTTAGTCCGATCACACCGAACTTCGTGGCTGCATAGGCGCTAATGAGCTTGCCCCCTCGGCGTCCGGCTCCCGAGGCTCCATTGATGACCCGACCTCCACGACCCTGAGCGATCATCTGGCGCGCCGCCTCTCGACAGCCCAGGAAAACGCCACGTAGGTTCACATCGACCAGACGATCCCAGGAGTCTGTGGTCATGTCGACCAATGGGCTGATCACTATGGTGCCAGCATTGTTGACCATGATGTCGAGGTGCCCGAATGCTCGCACGGTTCGCGCGACAGCATCCCTTACCTCTTCTTCGTGCGCCACGTCCGCAACCAGCCCAATTACCCGGCTTCGATCATCTCCAAGTTTGGCTACGGCGTTGTGCACGGATTTCTGATGTAGAGCGAGAACCGCAACCGACGCTCCTTCAGCCAGGAGTCGTTCAGCAATCGAGTAGCCAAGACCGCGTCCGGCACCGGTTACGATGGCTACCTTGCCGCCCAGACCGTTCATCGATTACAGGACCCCGTCTTACTTGAGGACCGCGACTGCGTCGACTTCCATCAACAGGCCCGGTAGACCTAGATTCGCCACTTGGACCTGGGTACAGATTGGAAAACGGCCCGGCTTGAAGAGCTGGTGACGAACCGCGATCTCCTCGGACGCGTGACGAATGTCCTTAAGAAAAATCGTGATCTTAATGACGTCAGCAAGCTCACCGCCGGCCGCCTCAACCGCGAGCCGGATGTTGTGCCAAACACGTTCCGCCTGCTTTCGTGCGTCACCATGACCAACAATGTTGTTCTGTTCGTCGAAGGCCACTTGCCCAGCTATGTAAACCGTATCGCCACAGCGAATGGCGTGCGAATAGGGCTCTGGTGGCGCGGCAATTCCATCAGGTTCTAGGTAGGTTCGTTCCATTCAACCTCCCAACATCCGACATCAGTTGTCCCGAGCGGTCGCGAAAACATTGGGCCCTTGAATTCGGCCAGTTGCACGCTGAATCGCGAGCGCAATCCGCAATGCTGTTTGCTCGTCGAACGGCCGAGCCGCAACCTGAACACTCACAGGAAATCCGGAGGCGCCAATCCCAGCCGGCACAGCAATGGCTGGCAGCCCGGCGAGATTGAACGGGGCCGTAGTGCGTACCAGAGCCTGAATGACCGGCTCGGTCCCGTCTGCAAATTCGTAGTCGAGCTGATCCCATCGCTGTGCCTTAGCCGGAACGGTGGGAGCAATAAGGGCATCGAGCCGCTCGTCAGCAAACAGCTTCATCAACGCGAGCTGAATCACACGTCGCGTTTTCTGCGCTCGAAGATAGAGCGATGCTGGCAACAGCAGGCCGGTTTCGAGCAATCCTCGGACGTCAGCACCGACCAGGTCTGCGGCGCGCTTCATGCGACTCTCGTGATATGAACCTGCCTCGGCGGCCACGATCACGAACTCAGCGGTCAGGCAGGCTTTGAGTTCGGGTAACTTGACCTCCAGAATTTCAACGCCCTCGCGCTGAAGTCGCTTCAAAGTGGTGGTCAGGCCTTGTTTGACATCTGCCTCCATAGGAGCGAACGGAGGGTCGTCTAGCACCCCAATTCGCAATCCACGCACATGATCGTTTGCGGGCAGAAGCGGTTGTGGGAGATACGTTCGCGCAAGCGTGGTCTGATCGTTGGAATCAGGCCCCGCGAGCACCGACAGCATCAACGCGGCGTCCTCCACGGTTCGCGTTAAGGTTCCAACATGGTCGAGCGACCAGCTGAGTGCGAGCGCTCCATTCCGGCTGATGCGCCCGTACGTGGGTTTGAATCCGACAAGTCCACAGTGTGATGCAGGAATGCGGATCGAACCGCCGGTATCCGAGCCGATTGCACCTGGCACGACGCCCGCTGCGACGGCAGCGCCCGAACCGCCGCTAGAACCACCTGGACTACGTTCGAGGTCCCATGGATTTCGAGTTGGTGGCGTATACACACCGCAAGCCAGCTCATGCGTTGTCGTCTTGCCAAAGACGATCGCTCCGGCCGCGCGGAGGCGCGCGACTGCGGTGGCGTCCTGCACTGCCGGACGAGACGAGGCCATCGCTTCGGAGCCGCAGCCGGTCGGAGTCCCGGTTACATCGAAGATGTCCTTTATGGCAACTGGAATCCCGTGCAGGACACCACCTCTCTTGTCGTCCTGAAGCTTGGCTTCGTGAGTGACTCTTTCCGCATCAACAGACACGAATGCGCGGATGAGCGGTTCCACTGCATCAAAGCGGGCAAGCGCTGCCGCAGTGTATTCAGAAGGCTTGATCTCACGCGCCGCTATCAAAGCGGCGGCGTCCACCATGCTCAAGGCCCACAGCTCGTTCCTCACTCGAGCCACTCCGGCTCGAAGAGAACCGCGGGCTCGACTTCTTCAAGCTCTTCAGCCGGCAAGCCGCCGAGACCTGTGATCTGGCCTTCGAGAGACTGCATGACCTCGGTCAGCCTCTCCTCGGGAATTGACACTCCGAGCACCTGCGCCCACGCCGCCACAAGTTCCTCTTTCATCGTGTGGGGTCGGGAAATGCGCGGAACATCGACTCGACGTTCTCAACGAATCGGACAGACGCCTCCTCGATCTGGTCCAGATACTGGCGCCCGCGCTCTGCCGTTGAACCGGACGGGTCGCCCCAGACCCCAGATCGACTGGCACGTGGCAGGGTCCCTGTGGCGGAAAAAAAGTAGGCGGAAACCATGGCGGGTGTCGGTTCGACCGGAAACGCCGGATATTCACGAATCGCGTGCTCCAGCTTTACCAGTGATGCGTTCACAGCCATGACCGCGGAGGTCTCACCGATGTTCGCGTGGAGGCCTACCTCCGCTCCGAGGTATGCACTCAGCTGTTCTGGTGGCAGCGCATCCCAATAGTTGAACGGAAACGCGATGGTGCCCTTCGGCAGCCTATCGCCAATCTCCATGAACGCTGCTGACAGCGCGATGCTGTTCGTGTAGTGGCCGTTGACGAGAATGATCTCCCGAAATCCACCGAGCGCCAGTGAAAGCACGATGTCCTGGACAAGACCCGTCATCGTTCTTACCGAGAGATAGGGGATGCCCGGATAGCCCCTATGGTCTCCGGATAGCCCGTAGCTGAGGGTGGGTCCGACCATGGCATCGATCCTGCGCGCAAGTCGCACAGAGACCTCGGTGGCAAGGATTGAATCTGTGCCATAGGGTGAGTGCGGTCCGTGTTGCTCTGTCGATCCAACAGGAATGACCACCTTGGGGCTCTTCTCCAAATGGGACTTCACTTCCAGTAGGGTGCACGCGGACAAGAAAAGCCTTTCGTCATCTGATGGTGCGATTTCGCTCACCTCCTTCGCCTGAATGCACCTTGCTGCCGCCGGAGCATCTAGGTCTTCAACCTTTGCCGGTAAATTCCGAGCAGCGCGAGGATGATCAGTCCCTCGATCAGCTCTTGGTAGAAAGCATCCACCTGCACACTGACAAAGAACTCTCCGAGAAAGCCAAGCACGAGTGTGCCCCCCAAAACTCCGATCACGGAACCTTGGCCGCCGAACAGGCTCACGCCGCCGATCACTACCGCGGTGATGGTCGTCAGAAGCAAAGTGGAACCCAGATTTGGTGATCCAACGTAAGACTGTGTCAGCTCCAGCAGACCGGCAGCGGCGGCGATAACTGCGCAGAGTACGTAAGACCCGAAGCTCACTCGGGAGGTTCGCACGCCTGCAAGACGCGCCGCCTCGCGGTCCCCGCCCAGCGCGTATAGATGCTTACCAAACGCTGTCTGCCTTGCTACGTACCAGCACACGACCCAGAAGATCCCCATTGTCAGGAGAAGAACAGGAACGCCGGCAACCGTTGATACGTAAATGGCATAAAAGCCAGGAGCAGCCTGTCCGATTGGATTGACGCTATATGTGTAGGCGACTCCTTGAAGGATGTAGAGCATTCCAAATGTCGCGACAAACGGAGAGATCCTGAACCAGTTCACCAGCAGGCCGTTGATCGTTCCGACGATCAGGCCGATTCCAAGCGAAGCCATGATCGCCACCAGGATGTTGGCGTTGCGTCCGCTCATGATGGCTGCCGCAACCATCCCACTCAGGGTCGCGACAGAGCCAATTGATAGATCGATGCCGCCTCCAACCACCACAAAGAACTCTGCCGCGGCAGTCATTCCCACGAAGGTGGTCCCCTTGAAAGTTTCCACGACCACGTCGGGCGACCGGAACGTATCGGAGAGGGTCGTGCTCAATGCGAACAGCAACGCGAACAGCGTCCACGCTAAAAGGGACCGCGCGTGACGTCTCACCCAATAGCTCGACCCCGCGAACTGCGGTAGCGACAGTCGCGCGGGTGCGAAGCGAGCGCTCACGCTTGGCTGTGACCTTCGGGCAGATCGCCCGCCGTGAGGCCATCACCCGAATCGCTGCCGCTTTGCCTTCCCAGTACAGCCAGATGCAGAATGCGCTCCTCGCTGAACTCACCGGCCCTCAGCTCACCCACGATCTGCCCGGCGCTCATGACCAGGACCCGATCGCTCATCGCGATCACCTCTGGAAGCTCGGAGGAAATGAGCAACACCGCAGATCCACGTTCAACTAATTCATCGATGAGTTGGTAGATCTCGTACTTCGCGCCAACGTCCACACCCCGAGTCGGCTCATCTAGAATCACGACCGCAGGCGCCGGGCGCCGAATCAGCCATTTGCCGAGCACCACTTTCTGCTGATTCCCTCCACTCAGAGTCCAAGCAACTCGCTCTATGTCCGGAGGTCGAATACCGAAGACTCGGACCGCTTCACTCGACAGGCGCTTCTCTTCGGAGGCCCTGATAAAACCGACAGTTGATACCTCCTTCAGGGACGCAAGCCCAACGTTCTCTCGAACTGAGTGCTCCAGGATGAGTCCTTCCCGTTTGCGATCCTCTGGAATCACCGCTATGCCGGCACGAACTGCGCCTCTTGGGCTCTTCAGTTGGACTGGCGCCCCGTTTCTCAATATGGTTCCAGCTTTCGCTGGGCGAATTCCTCCAAGAGCGTTTGCCAGCCTCGACCGCCCGGAGCCGACTAGTCCCGCAACTCCCAAGACCTCTCTCGAATGCAGTCTGAGACTGATGGGTTCTCTGTCGTCGCCGAGCTTCAGGTCTATGACCTCCAAGGCGACCTCGCCAGCAGGTTTCACCGTCCTGGCCGGTCGCTGACGGATGTCTCGACCAACCATGGATCGGATGAGATCGGCCATGGAAAGCCCGGATACGGGTCTGCTTGCAACTACTCGTCCGTCCTTCAGAACCGTGGTGCGATCTGCCAGCTCAAAGATTTCAGCCAGGCGATGCGATATGTACAGAATGCCGAGGCCGGCTAGGCGAAGCTCCTTGATGACATCAAAGATGCGCGCCAGCTCACGACCCGAGAGGACTGCTGAGGGTTCATCGAATATCAAGACGCTGGCTTTCAAGACGAGTGCCCGCGCGATCTCGACCAACTGGCGGTCTGCGACGCTGAGCGCGGATATTTCGCTGTCGATTCGCACGCGAGCGCCAATCTTGTCCAGGGCGGCCTCCGCCTCCAGCCTCATCTTTCGTTGGTCGAGAAAACCCACCGTGCGCCGCTGCTCCCAACCGAGGAACACGTTCTCTAGCACGGTCAGTGCCGGCACCAGACTCGGCTCTTGGTAGACGGCCCCTATCCCAAGTTCTCGAGCCTTCTCGGGAGTCAGGGGAGAGACTGCATTTCCGCGAACAAGTACCTGGCCGGAATCTGGCTTTTGGGCCCCGGTCATGATCTTGACCAAGGTCGACTTTCCGGCTCCGTTCTCGCCTACGAGAGCGTGAATTTCTCCCTGTAATACTTCCAGCGAGACGCCTGCGAGCGCTGTGATGCCGCCGTAGTGCTTGTAAATGCCTCGTGCAGCAACCAGCGCTCGCTCTACATGCATCGTCTAGATCTCGAGAATTACTTCAGTAGATTGATGGCTTTCAGTTCCTCCTGAGTGAGGACTGAGTCCGTTCCGACGTAAAGGTCATCGCTGTATTGCGGCTTGTAGTACTTGTCGAGGGGAGGCAGGATTGGCCCGTACTCTGGCAGCGCGGATATGTTGATCAACTTCGGAACTGTCTCACCCTTGATGGCCTTGACAGCAGTATCGATACAAACCTTGGAATCGCTTGGCGGGAATTGGAGGGAAGCAACCTCAATCTTGTTCTCAATGCCCAACCGCAGGATGCCATTGGTCGCAGCGCCACCGCCTATAGGCGGAACCGGTTGGACCTTGGCGTCGATGTAGGCCTGCATGATTCCGGTCACCGCCTCTCCCCCAACTCCCCATACGCCGCTGAACGTCTTGCCCGATGCGATAGCGGTCGCCGCGAGTTGCTTGCCGGTGCTGATGGAGTAACTCGCGTTTCCTCCATTGATCACCTTGATGTCCGGGTACTGCGAGATGACCTGGTTGAATCCCTGGTCGTACGCAATGGTTGTTGCGTTACCGGGAAGGCCGCCGATATACAGCAGATTGCCTTTGTGGTTCATTTTGTCGACGAGCCACTGAGCCAGGGGCACGCTGGCCGTCGCGGCGTTCGGATTAACCAACGACGTGTAGTTGTCTGTGTTGACCGTGCTGTTGCAGAGAATGACCTTGATCCCCATCTGCATCGCTCGCTCGACCGGCCCTGTATCGGCAGCTGCGCCAAGAGGCACGAGAACGATCGCATCGGGATGCTGAGCGATTGCCTGGTCGATCAGAGGCAGCTGCTTGGTGGCATCCCCCTGTCCGTTGAAGTACACAAGATTCACACCGTCTGCTTTGGCCGTCTTCCTTGCCACAGCATCCAGCTGCGCTGCCCAGCTGTTGGACGTGCCTTGCGAGATAAACGCCACGGTCGGGGTCTTAGTCCCACCCCCGCCGGATTGCCCTCCGCAGGCGGACAGCATTAAGGCCGCGCCGGAAGGAATCACCAGTCCGAGCGCGAACAGTTGCCGGAAACGTTTGCGAACAGCCGGCCGACTTGACATCTTCATCTCCATCTCCCTTTCCTTCATGTGAGCGAACGTCGCTTGAACACCTGAAACAGCGAAACTGCCACGAGCATCACCACCCCTTGAACGATTAGCTGCGTGAACGGATTCAGCGAGGAAAGCGTCGTGATATTCAGGACGGTCAAAAGGAACAGCGCCCCGATGAGCGCACCCGCCGGCCGACCCTCGCCACCCAGGAACGAAACCCCACCGACGACAGCGGCCGCGATCGATTGCAGGTTGTACGTGCCGCCGATCGTCGGATCTACATAGCCAACGTATGCGCTTAGGATGATCCCGGCCACGGCCGCGAGAATGCCGCAGATCGCGTACGCGGAAACCCTGACGGCAGTCGTGGAGACTCCCACCCTGCGGGCGACTTCTGGAGAGCGCCCTACGGCATAGATCATCCGGCCGTACGAGCCCTTGGTAAGCACCAGCATGAGCACGACGGCGACGCTTAGGCAGATAAGCAGCGAGAACGGAACGCTACCGATACCAGCCAAAGCAATGGGACGGAGCGACGGTGGAATGTTTCCAGCAGGAATCCCCTTGGTGTAAACGAGAATCGCGCCCTGAACGCCCGCCGTCATTCCGAGTGTGGCGGCAAATGGCGGAACGTCCCGCAGGGATACAAGCAGACCATTGGTCGTTCCGACCGCGGCGCCGAAAACAATGCACAGCACGAGCGAGAGCACCAACAGATGCTCGTCGTAGTGATTCATCAGGGCGATGATGATCAGCGTCGCGTTCATGACCGCTCCGACTGACAGATCGATCCCGCTGACAAGCAGGACCAGCAGCTGGCCGAGAGTTACCAGTCCGAGGACCGCGTACTGCTGCATCAGTACGTGGAGGTTTGCCGGTCGATAGAAATTCGGCTCCAGGATCGCGACCCCCACTCCGACCAACGCCGTGGCTAGAAGTGGCAAGGCGTAAGAGCGGATTGGTGGCGGAAGCTGGTCAAAACGTGCGAGCCATTGCCCGGCAGCATTCCGCGAAACATGAATGGCGGGATTGCGAGATTCGGATGGCGCATTGGTTGCGCCGCCTTCAGACGGATGGCCAGATGCAGTAACGAGGTGGTTGTTCGTGGGAGTGCCCCGGTAGTTCATCGGCGGCGACCTGGCTTGGTTTGGGCGGGGACGATCAGGAACAACTCCGATCCAGGAACTGGTTGGAAAAGCGTGGAGGCATCGCCTTTCCATCCCATCGCGTGCGAGATCTCAACTGCCGCTCGCGCGACCAAGGGTCCTGTGTTCTCTGGATTGAAGAAGTCCTTGATGGTGGATAGGCTTAACGCAGCAATGGAGCGCCCTGTGTGGTCGCGCACAGGGGCGCCGACACAAAACACTCCCAGCACCGCTTCTTGTTGGTCGAGCGAGTAGCCACGCTGTCGCGTCGATGCAAGGTCGGCGAGCAGAACCTTTTTGTCCGCAATGGAGTAGGGCGTGACCGGATCGAATCCGACGGCATCAAGAACCTTGAGCACCGAACTGTCGGTGACGGCGGCCAGCAATGCCTTGCCGAGACTCGAACAATGCAGGGGTCGCCTGGAAGTGACCCTTGGATCCGTCCTGATGTCGGACGCATCGCTCAAGACTTTGTCGACGTAGAGCAGCTCACCGTGCTCCGGGACAGCGAGTAAAGCAGTGTCATGCGTAGCCGCGACGAGTCTCTCGAGTGGCTCCCGTGCGACTGACCGAAGCTCAAGGCTATCGCCAACGCTCAATCCGAGTTGGATCAGTCGCGCGCCGAGTTGAAAGCGGTGGCCGCCATTCAGAGTGACGTAGCCGCGGGACCGAAGCGTGCGAACCAAGCCGTGCGTGCTGCTTTGGGCAAAGCCAAGCCGCGCGCCGATTTCCGACATCGTCAGGCCGTGAGGTTCGGCGGCGAGCAGCTCCAAGATGTCGAGCGTCCTGTCGGCGGACTTGACCGGCAAAGCGTCGATCGGTGATCGACCCGTCTGTGTCAAGGCCTGATTGATGTTCCTGAAGGCCCGCCACCTGTGGGCGGAAAATCCTCGTAGTCACAGAACATGATCGTCACCCCTCCGGTTGCAAACCGGGGGACATCAGCCAGAGCTGCGGCCATCTCAGGGCTCCCTTGAGCCGCGTCGAACGCTGCGTCGTCGGCGAAGTAGACATCCGAAACCACATAGAAGGGCGCCGGCGATCCGTCACTCATCGGCAGCACACGCCCAAACCGCACGTTGCTCACGCCGGGTATCTGCTGAACCAGAGGCGTGTGTGTATTCCGGTAGTAGTTGTCAAACGCCGCCGGGTCGGTGGGATGTCCGTGAAGTGAAACTATTCGCCGCATTGTTCACATACATGAATCTGTATCATCATAGTGAAATACAATAGCTCGGCTGGGGCTACTTGTAAATGGCCGCTGGATACCAATTCAGAGGGAGCCAGCCCAGTTCAAACGACTCGTATAGCTTGTGTTGGCTACCCTTCTCGTTGCGGTCGCCCGTCTCGACTCACCGCCCGCCGATCTTGCGCGACTAAAGCATCTCTATGTGGTCGTATCAGAGGAGACCGCTCAATTCGAAGGCGCAGTCTCCATCGCAGCATTGAGCTACCGATAGCAGAGGGTTATCGATAGCTAGAGCCCGGTGCTTGAGGTTTACCTGACCGCGATGCTGACTACTGAATTCGCGCAGCTCCTGATTTGGTCCCAAAGCACAACGGTTTGAAGACCGCGTGTCGCGCAACCTTCTCGCGCGGGCCAGCGCCCGTAACGACTTTAGGGTTCGAGCCGGAATCGTCACCATCGCCGCCGCTCCTTCAGCGCTTAACGTGCGGCTTTCAGTGCGGCCTTCAGATCCGAGACCCCGAAATAGACATTGACCCGACGAGCGCTCCCAGCCGAGCCAGCGTAGGAGTACCG
>Ga0209701_10000764_pt1 | contig 19712 bp, 24 predicted proteins | sample CZO8metaG_4_FD_188356 | JGI IMG/M metagenome (GOLD analysis project Ga0209701, IMG submission 188356) | Vadose zone soil microbial communities from the Eel River Critical Zone Observatory, Northern California, USA - CZOApr15con2H3.8 metaG... | ecosystem: Environmental > Terrestrial > Soil >... | reverse complement strand
GTTCGTCTCCTTCCGGGGGATTCGGGGCGGACTCGTGCATCGGCTTCTGGTCCCTCCTGATCGGGCGCGAGCCGGCCTCGCGGTCCGCCCGAAGCTCAAGCCGCGGTCGGCCCGAATCGGCGCAATCACGGACATCGAGGGGTTCGAGCCCGTCCGTTCCTGAAACTGAAAACCGGGCCGACGGCTTGATAACCCCCTTGCTGGCTTCGCGCCTAGCATGATGCGGAAGCCAACCATGGATTCCGAATCGAAAACGTTCAAATTCAAGATCTGCCTCGTCGGGGAAGAGGGCGTCGGGAAGACGAGCCTCATTCACCGCTTCGTGTCCGGGGCCTTCGACGAGTCGTACATCCGGACGCTCGGGGCCGTCGTCTCGAAGAAGACGGTCGCCCTCGGGTCCCTCCAGGGCCGACCCGTCCAGGTCGACATGATGATCCTCGACATCATGGGGAAGCGTACGTTCCTCCAGCTGTTCAAGGAGGCCTATTTCCACGGGGCGAAGGGCGTCCTCGCGGTGTTCGACACGACCCGCGTCGCGTCCCTGCGCGATCTCACGAAGTGGATCGACGGCGTCCGGGACTCCGTCGGGCCCGTCCCGGTCTACGCCCTCGGAAACAAGACGGACTTGGTCGACCGGCGCGAGGTGAAGGACGAAGAAGCCGCCGACGTCCTCCGTTCCTACGAATGCCCGATCCTCTACACGTCCGCGAAGACCGGCGACAACGTCGAGCACGCGTTTCAGGGCCTCGCGAAGACGATCGTGGAATCGAGCCAGGCCGGATGAAGCGCCTGACGGGCGCAATCATCTTATAGGCCCGGGCGTTTGAAAGCACTTGAGGCGTTCATGCGGGCCGAGGACGACCGGAAGGCCCTTGAAAAGGAAGTGAAGCGATGGGAGGCCTCGACCCTCCGCAACGCCCTCGAATCCCTCCCGGAGCGGCGTAAGGAATTCGTCACCACCTCGAGCCGGCCCGTAAGACGTCTCTACACGCCCTTGGACCTGGACGGCAAGGCGGACGAAACGCGGGTCGGGAAGCCCGGAGAATTTCCTTTCACCCGAGGGATCCACCCGACGATGTACCGCGGTCGTCTCTGGACGATGCGGATGTTCGCCGGCTACGGGAGCGCCGAGGACACGAATCGGCGGTTCAAGTATCTCATCGCCCACGGCGAGACGGGCCTGAGCGTGGCCTTCGACATGCCGACCCTGTACGGCTACGACACCGACCAGCCCGAGGCGAAGGGCGAGTTCGGCACCTGCGGGGTCGCCGTATCCTCGCCCGAGGACATGCGCCTCCTGTTCCACGGCATCGACGTCGGGCAGGTGAGCACGTCAATGACGATCAACAGCCCCGCCGCGGTGATCTGGGCGATGTACCTCGCGGCGGCCGAGGAGCGGAAGGTGCCCTGGTCGAAGCTCCGCGGGACAATCCAGAACGACATCCTCAAGGAGTACCAGGCGCAGAAGGAATGGATCTTCCCTCCGGAACCCTCCATGCGGCTCGTCGTCGACACCTTCGAGTTCGGCTCGAAGCAGGTCCCGCAATGGAACACGATATCCATCAGCGGATACCACATCCGCGAGGCCGGTGCCACGGCGGGTCAGGAGCTCGCCTTCACCCTCGCGAACGGCATGGAGTATGTCCGATGGGGGGTCGAGCGCGGACTCCGCGTGGACGATTTCGCCCCACGGCTCTCCTTCTTCTTCAACGCCCACAACGATTTGTTCGAGGAGATCGCCAAGTACCGCGCGGCCCGTCGCATCTGGGCCCGCGAGATGCGCGACACCTTCGCCGCGAAGAACCCGCGTTCATGGCTTCTCCGGTTCCACGCGCAGACCGCGGGCGTGAGCCTGACCGCGCAGCAGCCGGAGGTGAACATCGTCCGCACGACCGTGCAGGCCCTGGCGGCGGTCCTCGGTGGGACGCAGTCCCTGCACACGAACGCGTACGACGAGGCGTATCAGGTCCCGAACGAGGCCGCGGCGCGCATCGCCCTCCGGACGCAACAGATCCTCGCCCACGAGAGCGGGGTCGCGAACACCGCGGACCCCCTCGGCGGCTCCTACTTCCTCGAGGCCCTTACAGACGAACTCGAGGACGAGGCATACCAGTACTTCGATCGCATCCAGGATCTCGGAGGCGTCATCCCGGCAATCCGGAAAGGGTTCTTCCAACAGGAGATCGCCAATTCCGCGTATCGCTACCAGCGGGAGATCGAGGACAAGGAACGGGTGATTGTCGGGGTGAATGATTTCGTCGTCGACGAGCAACCGGAGGTCGAGCCGTTGCGCGTGACGGAAGCTTCGTTGAAGGCCCAGGTCGAACGCCTCCGACGTCTGCGGCGTACGCGAGATGCGAAGAAGCACGAGCATGCCCTCGACCGCCTGCGGAAGGCGTGCGAGGGAGACGAGAACACGATGCCGTTCATCCTCGACGCCGTCCGGGCGAAGGCGACCCTCGGCGAGGTCATCGACGTGATGCGCGAGGTCTTCGGCGTTTGGGAGGAGCCGCTCCTCTACTGAGGCGAATCGGATGCCGAAGAAGATCCGCGTGCTGATCGCGAAGCCGGGCTTGGACGGGCATGACCGCGGGGCCAAGGTCGTGGCGCGCGCGCTCCGCGATGCCGGGATGGAGGTCATCTACACGGGCCTGCGGCAGACGCCGGAGGACATCGTGGAGGCCGCGATCCAAGAGGACGTCGACGCCATCGGCCTCTCCTGCCTGAGCGGGGCCCACATGACCCTGTTCCCGGAGGTCGTCAAGCTCCTGAAGAAGCGGAAGTCGGGCGACATCCTCGTCGCGGGCGGGGGGATCATCCCGGAGGCGGACATCCCGAAACTCAAGAAGGCCGGCATCAAGATCGTCTTCGGCCCCGGCACGCCGCTCCGCGACATCGTCGCATTCTTTGAGACCGCGGGCAAAGGAGCCTGACCGGATGCCGGCCCGGAAAGGGACCGCGAGTCGCTCGCGGGACCCTGTGACCGGCCTGGTCCGCGACCTCCTGAAGGGGGACAAGCGAGCGGCCGCGAAGCTCATCTCCCTCATCGAAGACGACGAGCCCGAGGCGACCGAGGCGCTTGCTCGCATCCATCCGCACACGGGCCGAGCCCATGTCGTCGGCTTCACAGGTCCCCCTGGCGTAGGGAAGAGTTCTCTGATCAACCGGCTCGTCCGCACCTTCCGCGGCCGAGGCAAGAAGGTCGGGGTCGTCGCGGTCGATCCGACCTCGCCGTACACGGGCGGAGCGGTCCTCGGCGATCGCATCCGCATGGCCGATACAGGGGTGGACCCCGGGGTCTTCATTCGTTCGATGGCGACCCGAGGGCACGCGGGAGGCCTGGCCCTGGCGACGTTCGATGCGGTCCGCGTCCTGGATGCTCTCGGGATGGACCTCGTCCTCGTGGAGACGGTCGGCGCGGGACAGAGCGAGGTGGAGATCGCGACCCGCGCCCATTCGACCGTCGTCGTCGAGATGCCGATGACGGGGGATGCGGTCCAGACGATGAAAGCGGGGATCCTGGAGATCGGCGACGTGTACGTCGTGAACAAGGTCGACCTCGGGAACGCGGACGTCCTCGTCGCGAATCTGAAGTTTCAGCTCGAGCCTCGAGACGGGTGGAGGCCGCCGGTCATCCGGACGGCGGCTCTCGAGGGCCGCGGGATCGGCGAGCTCGCGGACGCGCTCGATCGACATGCGAAGTTCCTGGACGATACGGGCCTGCGGAAGAAGCGCGAGATTTCGCGGGCCCGCCTCGAGATCCTCGAGAACGCGCAACGCCTTCTTTCGAGGCGCGTCGAGGCAGGCTCGGGATTCGGTCGGACGTTCGAGACGATGGCGAAGGAGGTTGCCGAACGCCGCTTCGACCCACACTCGGCCGCCCGAAAGCTATTGCACGAACCCCCACGAGAATCGGACTGAGAGCAGGAACGCGCAGACCGCCAAGGGTTCGGACCGAAGGCCGCTCGGGTGGGGATTTGAACCCCAGACTACCCGCTTAGGAGGCGGGTGCGCTATCCGTGCTACGCGACCCGAGCACGCCGACGACGGCCTGGCCGACCATTAAGGCTTCGACGAAGGTCACGTCACTCAGCCCGCGATCGCAGACGGTGAACCCATGAAGGCTAGAGTTCTTCCGGCGTCTTCTCGGAGGGAGTCGAAGGCTTTTTCTTCTGGGCGGCCGTCGTAGGCTTCGCCTTCGTCGCGGTCGCTCGCCTCCTCGGCTTGGGCTCCGCGGATCCTGCGGGTGCCGGCTTGGCCTCGGACGGCTCCGCCTTCGGGGCTGCAGTCGGTTCGGCCTTCGGTTCTTTCTTTTCGTATTCTTCGAGGAACCGGATGGTCTTCAAATCGGTGAGTTCGCGGAGGTCCGCCACCACACGGAACTTGGACACGAACCACTTTTCGTCCGTCTTGCAAACGTCCGGGAGTTGAATGTCGGCCGTGCCGTCATTCAAGCGGATCTTGAATTGTTCGGCTAGCCCGTAGTCCATGTCGATGACCGCGCGGACCCGTTCCTCCGGAGTCTTCGCCTTCCGAGTCACGCGCACCTCGTACTTCAGCGTCTTCCCGGCGAGCGGATTGTTGAAGTCCACGCGGACGCGGCCCGCGCTGACCGCGGTGACGATCCCGTGCTTCCCGCTGATCGAGACCTCCATCCCGACGTCAGGGTTGATCTCTTGCCGCAGGAATTCCCGTTCGGTCCGCAATTCGACGAGCCGAGGATCTCGGGCCCCGGCGGCCTTTTCCGACGGGATCAGGACCTCCTTCGCCTCGCCGATCTTCGCGCCGATCAGCGCCGATTCGAGTCCTTCGAACAGCCGTCCGCGGCCCACGACAGCAGGCTGCTCGATGTAGACTTTCTTCTCGTCGAACTTGCCCTCTTTCTTCGCGATTTCGTCGTGGGTCGTATCGAAGAGAGTCAGGGTTCCGTTCGGATTGACCGTCCAGGCGTCATACTCGAGCCAGACGATGTCGCCCTTCTCGATCGTGTCCGAAGCCACTCGCTCACCCTGAGATGCCTTGGGAAAAGGCACGCTCCCTTAAAGGTTGCGGGCTGCGGCCTCACTTCACCATGCCGATGGCGACGGAGATCCGCTTGTAGCGGTTCCGGATCGTGACCTCCGTGACGCCCGCGACCTCGGCGACCTCTTTCTGGGTGCAAGGCCGTGCGGAGAGGATCGCCGCGATGTAGATCGTCGCAGCGGCCACGCCGCTCGGCGCGACCCCGGAGGCAAGCTCGTCCTTCTCGACCTTGTCCAGGATCTCCTTCGCCTTCCGCTGGACGTCCATGTCGAGTTCGAGGCGATTACAGAACCGCGCGATGTAGTCCCGCGGGCTTTGCGGTAGGAGTTTGAGTCCAAGTTCGCGAACGAGGGTCCGGTACGTCCGGCCGATCGACTTGCGGTCCACGCTGGACTTCGAGGCGATCTCGTCCAAGGTCCGAGGGACGCCGCACTGTCGGCACGACGCATACAGGGTCGCCGCCACGACTTCATCGATGGAACGACCGCGGACCAGGTTCTTCGTCGAGGCCCGCCGATACAGGACCGCCGCGCTCTCCCGCACATGGCGGGGGAGGCCCATCTTCGAGGCCATCGTATTGATTTCCGTCAGCCCTTGCGCGAGGGACCGCTCCCCGCTTTTCGACGTGCGGATCCGGTGCTGCCACTTCCGCAAGCGGTAGATCTGGGCCCGCGACTTGTGCGGGATCTGACGGCCGTAGGCGTCCTTGTTCCTCCATCCAATCGAGGTGGAGAGGCCCTTGTCATGGGCCATGATCGTGCTCGGGGGCCCGGCCCGTTCGCGGGACTCCCGCTGCTCCGAGTCGAAGGCCCGCCACTCGGGACCCTCGTCAATGATCATGTCGTCCAACACGAGGCCGCAGCTCTCGCACACGATCTCGGCGCGCGAATAATCCCGGATAAGGTGGTCCCCCCGGCACTCCGGACATGCCGTTGTAATCTCAACCTCACGCACGCTAAGCAGTCCTCCCCCGCAAGAAGAACACAGTGCATACGAAACAGGGGTTATATTAATCCTTCTTCAAAGGCCGGCTGACAATCGGCCCTCTGGCTGATCGGCGGAATTTCCGGCGCCATTGTTGCGAACCGAGCCTCCATCCCGACGTCGGGTGCCCGCCATCTCTAGCCGGCGACCTCGAAGAATTCACCATTCCGGAGCATGCGCCACCGGCCCGGAAGCGTTGGGAGGACCTCCGAGCAGATGACCCTCATGTCCTCCGTCGTGGTCTCATGGAGCGTGTAGTAGGGAACGCAGGTGCGCGCATCACGGTGAGCGATCAAGCGGTTCCCATCGAGCATCAGGAACGTGTAGGACTCGACCTTGCGAGGAAACTCCACATCGATGGCCGCCTTGGCCTTGGCCACGGCCTGCTTGAACTCCGGCAAGGGCCGCATCTCCGTGCCCAAAGAGTCGAGGAATCGATCGTAGATGTACTGGGTGTCAATCTTGCCGTCGCGGAGTCCGAAGCCCTCGATCTCCCCGTTGTGCGCGAAGAACGTGGCCCGGCCGTCGACCTCGCGGCGGAACGGGTGTGAGAACGCCTCTTGGACCGTGTCCTTCTTCGAGGCGTATCGGAGATGGGCCACCAGGAAGAACGGAGGGCTGCAGATTCGAGGGAGGCGTCTCACGGTCTCCTCGTACTTCGGATCCGCCGTCGCCTTGGCCGCACTCCGGACGTAGAACTCCCCTTCCGCGCCCAGGCAGGCGATGCCCCATCCGTCGGGGTGGCCTGACTTGGGGTTCGGCTGCGGACACCCAAAGTGGCGGAAGTTCCGGCCCGTATCCGCGAGTTGTCGGAATGCGAGGAGCGTGTCCACGGGGACAGGTTTCCGGCTGACGATTCCGATCATCCGGCACATGTCAGCCCAACTTGTACCCGATCTTCCGAAGGAAGGCGATTCGGTCCGCGCGGTCCTTGGCTCCCTCGATGCCCTTCGTCCGCTCGCCATCCACGACGCCGAGGACCCCGCGCCCACGCGGAGTCTTGGCGATGATCACATCGACGGGATTCGCGGAGGCGGCGAAGATCGTCACGACCTCGGGGACATCGCGGACGGCCTTGAGGACGTTGATCGGATACGCATCCCGGAGGAAGATGATGAAGAAATGGCCGGCTCCCACCGTGAGGGCGTTCTTCGCGGCGAGGGCCTTCAGGTCCTCCGCGTTCCCTTCGACCCGGACGAGGCAGGGACCCGAAGCTTCGCAGAACGCGACGCCGAAGTGGATGCCTGGGACGGCGCCGATGAGGGCCTCGTGGATGTCCTCCGCCGTCTTGATGAAGTGGGTCTGTCCGAGGATCACGTTCAGCCCGTTCGGATTCTCGATCGGGACGATTTCCGTGTCCACCGGCATCATTGATGTATCCATCCTCGCGAATTAAAATCTTCTTGCCCTCCGTATCGGGTACGCTACGTGCATCCGCAAGCCAGAGGGGCCCGGGTCTCCTCTCGCGATGCATGGCACGGTTGCGGGGCCTATGGACGATCCTGGGTGAGGTGAGGGAGCCGGAGGTCCGGGAGGACCTCGCCCTCGTCGCCACGGCCATCCAGGTGCAATTCACGAACGGGCGGGCGAGGGAGCAGGCCATTGTCGAGTTCATGGCGCTGCGATTTCGGTGGCCTGCATCGCGAACCCGTCGTCGGCTCGCGACGCTCGTCGACATCGGCATCCTCCGGTGTTCTCGCGACTTAGCCGACAACTGGTCCAAGGTGTTCGACGTGGTCGATCGACCCCATGTGCCCGCAACGTTTGCGGTGGAACTCGGCGCCTGAGCCTCAACCCGGCCGCGTGGTGGCCTTCGTCACGCGTTCGAGGAAGCGCGATGCGCGGAGCGGCGCGTAGGACAGCATGAGGAAGTCGGAGGCGACGAGGACGAAGACTTCCGAAGGCACGCGGGCCATCGGGCGATGCCGTACGGCGACCGTCTCCTTTCCGGGGAAAAACTCGAAGGGAAATCCCATGCGACGGCCGGAAGCGACGAGCCGTCGCGCGGCCGAATCGGACCTCGCCGTGAGCCGTCGATGGAGAGCCGAGCCGACCGGACGAACGAACGCGTAGGCGACCACCTCAGGTGGATCTCGGACCCCGGGGACCGACCCGTCGCGCACGGCAAAACCGAAACTGAAGCCTGCCGCGGCTCTTCCGCGGGTTCGAGAGAAACGGTATCCGACAAAATTGCGGTTCGCGATTTTCGTCCGAGCGAAGTTTTCCATGGGCCACCGAAGGGGCCTCCGAATCCTCCGGAATGTCGCGGCGATCTCCGCAACCCGATCGTCGTCCACCGGAGGTTCGAGAGTCCGTGCCGGACACATAAGTCCTCGGGCCTCCCGGGGGCCGGGTGGTCGCTCCCCCTGCACGTTAACTAGATATGAGCCACGCGTCTCCATGACCTCCAGCGCGAGGCTCAGATCGCCATGTCCAAGGAGACGACGCACCGACTGCCCGACACGGTTCGGCCGGAGAGATACAACCTCGAGCTGCGGCCCGACCTGAAGCGATTCACCTTCACGGGAGACGAGTCGATCGCGATCCGTGTCCGCCGGCCCGTGAAGTCGATCGAGCTGAACGCGTCCCAGCTCGAGGTCACGAAGGCGTCCGTCCAGCGTCGCGGCGAACGAGCCCATCCAGCCAAGCAGATTGAGCTGATCGAGGACCAGCAACGCCTCCGACTCACGTTCGAATCGGCGATCCCAAGCGGCGAGGCGACCTTGCGCCTTGGGTTTTCCGGCATCCTGAACGATGAACTCGCGGGCTTCTACCGGAGCCGCTACTCGATGTCGAACGGCACGCAGGGCCACATGGCCGCCACCCAGTTCGAGGCCACCGATGCGCGTCGAGCGTTCCCGTGCTGGGACGAGCCCGCAGCGAAGGCGGTCTTCGAGCTCTCCCTGGTCGTCCCGGAGGGAATGGTCGCGATCTCAAACACGCCCATCGCGGACGAGAAGGCCCTCGGGGATGGAACGCGACTCGTGCGGTTCGCCGAGACGCCGCGGATGGCCACGTACCTTCTCGCGTTCGTCGTCGGCCCTCTCGAATCGCTCGGAGGGCAGACGAAGACGGGGACGAAGGTCGGCGTCTGGGCACTCCCCGATCGGATCGCCCTCGGCCGCTGGGGACTGGATGAATCGACCCGGATCCTCGAGTATCTCAACGACTACTACGGCGTTCCCTATCCGCTTCCCAAGCTCGACCACATCTCCCTCCAGGACTTCGCCGCCGGCGCGATGGAGAACTGGGGCGCCATCACGTACCGGGAGCGTATCTTGCTCCTCGACCCCGCGACGTCGTCCGCCCAGACGCGGCAGAACATCACGGACGTGATTGCCCATGAGACGGCGCACATGTGGTTCGGGGACCTGGTCACGATGGCATGGTGGGACGACCTCTGGCTCAACGAGAGCTTTGCGACCTGGATGGGGATGAAGACGGCCGGGGCCCTTCATCCGGACTGGCAGATGTGGACGCAGTTCCTGAACCTGGAGACGGTCCGCGGACTCACCCTCGACGGACTGCGCAGCTCCCACCCGATCGAGGTCCCGGTGAAGGACCCGGCGGAGATCCGGGAGATCTTCGACGACATCAGTTACAGCAAGGGCGCCTCGATCCTCCGCATGCTCGAGCAGTTCCTTGGCGAGTCGACGTTCCGCCGGGGCATCCGGAACTATCTGAAAACGCACAGCTACGGGAACACGAGGACAGAAGACCTGTGGCGCGCCTTGGGGGCGGCGTCCCATCAGCCCGTCGGAGCCCTCATGGGAACCTGGACCCGGCAGACCGGATTCCCGCTCCTCGACGCGAAGGTGACCCGGAAAGGCGGGGACGCCCGGATCACCCTCTCCCAATCGCGCTTCCTGTACGGTCACATCCTAGGCTCCTCGAAGGACGCATCGCGATGGAAGATCCCCGTGCGGATCTCTCGGGCGGGTTCGAAGAAGATCACGAGCATCCTCATGGGGAAGAAGACGGAGGCCCACTCCCTCGGACGGTCTCGTCGAGCCCCGGACTCGGATTGGGTCAAGGTGAACGCCGGACAGTCGGGCTTCTACCGAGTCAACTATCCGGCGGAAGAATGGGAACGGCTCCGGAAGGCCGTCGTCTCCGGCGAGCTAGGCCCGGAGGACCGGATCGGGCTCCAAAATGACGCCTACGACCTCATGCGGGCTGGGTACCTGCCCGCGACGACCCTCCTGGACCTCACCTCCGCGTACCGCGAGGAGGACGACGCGACCGGCTGGAGGATGATCGCGGATTCGCTGCATGACTTCGAGACGTTGGTCTCCCCGGAGCCGTACCTCGGACGCTTCGATTCGTATGTGCGGGATCTCTTCCGCGCCGTAGGACGGAAGAGCGGATGGGAGCCGAAAGCGAACGAGGGCCATCTCGACGCCCTCAAGCGGACGACGGTCCTGTACGCCCTCGGGCACCACGAGGACCGCCGCGCGCTCGACGAAGCCGCGAAGCGCTTCGCCCGTTACCTGAAGGACCCGACGAGCCTCCACCCGAACTTGCGCGGGGTCGTCTACGCGCTCGTCGCCCAGCAGGCGGACGAGGCCACGTACGAAACGCTGTGGGACCTCGAGCGCAAGGCCGCGCTTCAGGAGGAGCAGGTCCGTCTCCTCGTCGCTCTCTCCCAGCCGCGGGACAGGCGACTCCTCCAGGAGACGCTCCGCCGCTCGCTGACGGACGCGGTCCGATCCCAGGATGCGGTCATCGTGATCACGAATGTCGCTGGGGTCCGTCCTAGCGTCGGGCTCGATCTCGCTTGGTCCTTCGTGAAGGACAACTGGGACGAACTGTACCGGAGGTACGCGGAGTCCGGGTTCCTCATTCGCCGGCTCGTTCACATCTCGGAGGGTTTCACGACGCCGGACATGGCGAAGGATGTGGAACGATTCTTCCGGGACCGCAAGGCCCCGGAGGTCCGCCGCGCCGTCCAGCAGTCGATCGAGAAGATCCGGGTGAACGCGGCATGGCGAAAGCGGAACGGGAAGGACCTCGCCGGCTGGTTCGCGAGTCAGCAGAAGTGACGGAGGCCGGGCGTCGGAGCGCCGGAAACCGCGCGACTTCGAATGTGGACTTGCCCGAGGAACCCGCAATGGCAAGGGTCCCGCGGTCGTTTTCGGACCCGGCCTTCGCGGACCCGACGGATAGGTTTTTCTTCGACGGCTCGATGGGAACTGCGACATGGCGGTCGTCCCCGTGAACCGGAAGGTGAAGGCGGGGAAGCATTCGCTTCTCGACGTGTTCCCGGGCCTCGATCGGTCCGCGGCCTTCCGATCGATCTTCCCGGACGGTCTGCGGCAAGAAGTCCTCCGGGATTGCAAGATCGACGTCGTGCCGGAGGACATGTACATGTACATCGACGACAAGGCCGGCAACGTCGTGGCCGGACTCGGGTACCTGCGGGAGGGCGAGGAGAAGATCCTCTATCTTGATGTGCTTCACGAGCTGACGCACATCCGTCAGTGGCACAACGGGAAGGAACTGTGGGACCGACGATACAACTACGTGGACCGCCCGACCGAGGTCGAGGCCTACCAGGTGGCGGTCGATGAGGCCCGACGCCTGAAAATGTCGGACCGCGAGATCGCCGAATACCTGCGGGTGGAGTGGACGAGCCGCGAGGAGCACGAACGGCTCTGCAAGCACGTCGGCGTCCGAAGCCCCGAGTCCCGCGCGGTCTGAGCAAAGGCCTCAAATCGGACGAGCCTCTACCGCGCGTCAGGGACGACGATGACGATCGCGGTGGCTGATTTTCAACGAGTCGAGATGCGCATCGGGAAGGTCATCGACGTCCAAGATTTCCCGGAGGCAAGGAATCCGTCGTACAAGCTCCGGATCGACTTCGGTCCGATTGGCACGAAGGCATCATCGGCCGCCGTTCAGCGCTGGTATCGCAAGGAGGAGCTCCTCGGCCGTTCGGTCGTGGCCGTGACGAACTTCCCGCCGCGTCAGATCGGGCCGTTCATGTCGGAGGTCCTTTGTCTCGGAGCCGTCCAGTCGGACGGCCGGGTCGTGCTGCTCCGCCCGGATCTCGAGGGGGAACTCGGTGCTCGGATCGCGTGAACCAGGCAAAGAATTCCTCGTGCGCGCTTGCGGAGTCCTGATTCATGACGGGGCGGTCCTCACGCAGCTGGCCTCCTCCCCCGACGGCCCGGCGGCCGCCCTCCCCGGCGGACACCTCGAGTTCGGAGAAACCCTGGCTTCCTGCCTCTCCCGTGAATTCCTCGAGGAGAGCGGCTTGAATGTGGAGGCGGAGAAGCTCGTCTACGTCCACGAAAACTTCTACTCCCTGCGTGGCGTCACGACGCACGAGCTCGGGTTCTACTTTACCGTCGATCTCTCCTCTGAATTCCCGACGCCCGATCGACAGGGGTTCATCCCGAGCCGCGAAAAACACATTCGCCTCAGGTTGCTGCTCCTCTCCTCGCTCCCCACGTCGACGTTGATGCCCGCCTTCCTGCGGGAGCAACTGCCGCGCGATGCGGCCGCCCGGTTCGCGCATCCGACGAGGCACCTCGTCACGCGGGAGGCCTGAGCATCGGCGTGCGCATCCGTCCCCTCCGTCTCGGCGACTACGAAGAGCCGATCGCCCTGTACCGGCGGTGCGGGATCGATCCCCGAGTCCGGGGACGGGAGAGCCGGTCTGCTATCGCCGCGCAATTGCGGACGGCGCGCAATCGCTACCTGGGAGCCTTCGATGGCGATCGGCTCGTGGGAGCGGTCCTCGGGACGCAGGACAGCCGGAAGGGCTGGATCAACCGGCTCGCCGTCCATCCGGCCTACCGTCGTCGCGGCCTGGCTCGCCGACTCGTGCGGACCTGCGAGAGGGGCCTCAGGTCTCAGGGGATCCGGATGTTCGCGGCACTGATTGAGCCTGCCAACAAGACGTCGGCCGCGGTCTTTCGATCGCTCGGGTACGAGGTCCAACCGATCCTCTACGCGCGCCGCAAGCTCTTCCCGGGTGTCTAGGGAATGACCTTGAGGTCCTTCCCGATCTTCTCGTACGCCGCGAGCGCTTCGTCGAGGTCTTGGCGTTTCAGGCCCGCGTTCACGATGTTGCGGATTCGCGCCTTGTCCTTCGCGACCATGGGGAAGACGATCGGCAGGGCGAACACGCCCTCCTCGAAGAGCCGGTCACTGAACCTCTTCGCAATCGCTGAGTCACCCAGCATGACGGGGGTGATCGGCGTCGCGCTCCTCCCGATGTCGAAGCCGAGCGAGACGAGATTCTTCTTGAAGTATTTCGTGTTCGACCAGAGCTTCTTCACGTGACGAGGTTCCGTCTCGAGGACATCGATCGCCGCGATGCACGCCGCCGCGACAGCCGGCGGGTGCGAGCCGCTCAGGAGCCAGGTCCTCGACTTGTTGATGGCGAAGTTCCTCAGGTCGTTGGAGCCGGCGATGTATCCGCCCACCACGCCGAGGGCTTTGGAGAACGTGCCGAGTTCGATCTGGATCTTCTCTTCCACATGGAAGTGGGAGGCGACGCCGCGGCCTCCCTCGCCGAGGACGCCCTCCCCGTGGGCATCGTCGATGTAGACCATCGCGCCGAAGGCCTCGCTCAAGTTCGCGATCTGGTCCACGGGCGCCACGTCCCCGTCCATGGAGAAGACGCCGTCGCTTACAACGAGGATCTTCTTCGCCCAGCCGTCCGCTTCCTTCAGTACGCGTTCCAGGTCGCCCATGTCGCAGTGTCGGTAGATGAGGCGTTGGGCCTTCGTGAGGCGCACGCCGTCGATGATGCTCCCGTGATTCAACTCGTCCGTCAGGAGGGCGTCTCCCTCGCCGACGAGCTGAGGGATCAGGCCCGCGTTCCCCGCGAAGCCGCTCATGTAGAACAGGGCGGCCTCCCGTCGCTTGAAGCGCGCGATCCGCCGTTCGAGTTCTTCGTGGAGGTCCATGTTCCCCGCGATCGGCCGGACGCTCCCGCTCCCGGCGCCATGGGTCTTCACCGCCTCCCGCGCGGCGCGCTTGACCTTCGGGTGGTTCGAGAGGTTCAGGTAGTTGTTCGAGCAGAGCATGATCACCTCGCGGCCGTCGACGCGGCTCCGCGGCGCGGAGGGACCCTGCAGCACTCTCAGTTTCCAATCGAGGCTTTGCGCGACGAGATTCTCGTATTCCGCCCGCATCCACGACGTCGGGTCGCGGGACGTCATCGGGATCCCTCCATCGGGAAGGCGACTTTACCGCAATCCCCGCTGCGCATCACGTCCATCGCCTCGCCGTATCGATCGAGGGGGAATTTGTGCGTGAGGATCGGGCGAAGATTCAGGTTGCCGCTCCGGAGGAGACCACCCATCTGGTACCACGTCTTGTACATGAGGCGGCCGTGGATGCCGTACATCGACACGCCCTTCGTCACCATCTCCGAGAGGTCGAAGGTCACGGGCTTCGCGTAGAGGCCGAGGACATGGATCCCGCCAGCGGGCCGCACGATCGAGAGGGCCTGGGGAAGGGCCTGCTCGCTCCCCGAGAACTCGAGGACCTCATCGACGCCCTCGCCGGAGGTGAGGTCCAGCACCTCGTCCACGAGGCCCTTGCCCGATTTGAGGACGACGTGGGCCCCGACCGTTTTCGCCAACTTCATCCGGTATTCGTTCCGATGGCCGATGGCGAGGACGCGAGCGGCCCCCATCGCGCGGGCCACGGCGACCGCCATGAGGCCGATGGGCCCCAGGCCGAAGATTGCGACCGTCTTCCCTGGCACGTCCGCGTTCGTGGTCGTGTACACCGCGTTCCCCAGCGGATCCTGCATCGTCGCGAGCTCCGGTGGGAGGTCTGGATCGTTCACGATGACGTTCGAGGCGGGCACCTTCAGGTATTCGGCGAAGGCCCCGTCGCGGTCGATCCCGACGATCGACACGGACTTGCAGACATGCGCGTTTCCCGTGCGGCACATGTAGCATGTGCCGTCGGCGATGTGGCCCTCGGCGCTCACATAGTCGCCTTTCTTGAAGCCCACGACGTTCGACCCGAGGCCCTCGATGTAGCCGGAGAATTCGTGACCCTGGATGAGAGGCACCTTGATCCGCGCTTGGGCCCACGCATCCCAGTCGTAGATGTGAACGTCGGTCCCGCAGATCGAGGCGACCGCGACCCGAATGAGCACTTCCTCGGGCCCCACGCGGGGGACCGGGACCGACCGGATCTCGGTGCTCTCCGGCGCGGCCTTCTGTTTCACAGCAGCTTTCATCGTCGAGGCCATGGCAAAATCCCCCGAACGGACGTGCTCATGAGCCCAGGGTATTTCAACTTTCTATCTTGGTCAAGAAGGTCTCCGGTCCGCTTCGCGCGATCGCATCGCGGAGGTCAGCCTTGGATCGGATGGAGTTTCGAGGTCCGATAGCCGATGACGACGAACAGGTACTCCCGCCGTCGGAATTCCAGGTCGAGGCTCGGGTCTCCCGTGTCGACTCGGAGGACCGGGGTCGCGGCGAGTTTGCTCGGGGTCCCGACGATCACGACGTTCTGCGGGCCAATCCCACGAAGGACCTCGGGGCTGATCTGGAGGTTCCCGCGGCCCAGGATGAATCCCTGAGCGCCGATCGGGCTGACGACGAGCTTCGCGGTCCGATATTGATCGAGGAGCCTCAGGATGTCCGCCTCGTTCACGTCTTTCGCGATCGTCTTTCCGCCGACGATGGCGTCAATCCCGAGCAACGTCTTCTCGAGCCTGAGCGCGGATGCGATCCCGTGGATCGTCGTTCCGGGGCCGAGCAGGAATAGGGTGTCCGGATTCGATTCGAAGAGTTCCGAGAAGTGGGTCGCGAGTTCGGCCCGGACGGCCTCATCGGTCACCTCCTCGACCATCATCTTGCCGGCCGAGACGAGTTGAGGTTCGACGAGGGTCTTCGCGGTCGCGAACAGGCGGATGCGCCACTCGCCCTTCCGATATGCCTCCTCGTCCAGGTCGAGGATTTCGGCGGTCCCGATTCGGACCTCGCCCCGCAGATAGGCGACCAGCAGGTTCGCCGCCGCGGACGGCGAGACCGCGAACAGCCCGGAGTACATCTTGACGCCGGCTGGGATCCCGAGGATCGGAACGCGTCCGGCGGCGGCTTCCGCCACATCGCGCGCCGTCCCGTCGCCCCCGCAGAAAAAGATCAACTCCGCGCCGGCCTTGATGCATTCGACGGACGTCCGCTTCGTGTCCTCGGCCGTCGTGGGAGGTTCGGGCACCTCGACCACTTCGATTCGCCCAGCCGGAAAACCGGCGCTCCGGAGGGGTCCGGCGCCCATTTCGCCCCCTGCTGTCACCCACTGGAACACGAGGGCCGGATCATTCGCCGTCAGCTTGACGACGGCCTCCGCAAACGCGCGGGCACGCTCGGGTGCCGTGGGTGTGGCTCCGGCAGCCGCCGCCTGCTCGGCCACTCCGTCTGTCCCTTTGAGACCGACCCGACCGCCCATGCCAGCAATCGGGTTCACGAGGAAGCCGATGCGGTGCACCCGAGGCAAACGGGGCCTTGTGTATATCCTCCTTCCGCGGCCCGACCCGTTCTCCCCGCTCGATCTGGTGTGCTCCAAGGAAGCGGGTCGGAACTCTGACTATTTAGATAGTAATATGAGACCGCAGGTCCATCGACCGATGAATGCATCTCCCGCAACCTACTTTATCGCCGAACGGATGGGGGCGCCACTCCATGGATCGTCGGCTGTGGTATCTCATCGCGGGAACCCGCGGCGGGATCAACCGCGCCCGGATCCTCTGGAGCCTCCACGATCGGCCCCGCAATGCGAACGACCTCGCGACACAGCTCGGCCTGGACTACAAGACCGTCCGGCATCATCTCGATGTCCTCCACGAGAACGACTTCGTGATGACCTTGGGCGACGTGACCTACGGGATCCTGTATTCCCTCTCGCCGCGACTCCAAGTCCATTTCGACGATTTCCTTGAAATCTGGCGTCGGATCGAACCGCGCCTCGGGGAAAAGTAAATATGGTCGCGCCCCGAGTTTGGCGGTGATAGTGTGGCTCTCGGGACCATTTGGATAGTCGACCTGGTGCTCGCGATCGCGAGCGTGGCGATCCTGGTCGTCCTCCTGTACATCTACGTCTCGAACTTTCGTGCCCTTCGCGCCCCGCTTTCGTTGGGCCTAATCGTCTTCGCGGGCCTGTTCCTCGTGGAAAATCTTGCGGCGATTTACTTTTACGTGACGATGAGCGAGGGTGGTCTTGGCGCATCCGTCGCGATGCCAATGCTCGCCCTGAACGCCGTCGAACTTTCGGCCTTCGCGACCTTGTTCTATGTGTCTTGGCGCTAGCCGCCGCGGGCGTTGCCGTCAAATACGCCCGGCACCTTTGCGGACCGGGATACCTTGGTGCTGAACTACCGTCCCCTGGGGAAAAGCGAACTTGAGGTCTCCGAGGTCGGGTTCGGCCTCTGGCCCCTCGCCTCGGGTCGCTGGGGGGAGTTCTCCGACCAGCAGGCGACGGACCTCCTGCGAAAAGCCTACGACGCTGGCATCAACTACTTCGACGTCGCACCCACGGACGGGAACGGACGCGGGGAGAGACTCCTCGGCCAGACGTTCAACGATCGGCGCGAGCTCGTAATCTTTTCCACCAAGGTCGGCCGGGCGGATGGCCGGCCCGATTTCTCGGCGGCGGCCATTCGAAGCTCTCTTGAGAAGTCGCTCGACCGGCTTGCGTCGTCGTACGTCGATGTCCTCCAACTCCATTATCCCGACGCCGCGACGGTCGCGAATCCGGCCGTGTGGCAAACCCTCGAAGACCTCCGGTCGCAGGGCAAGGTCCGCTACTACGGCATCGCCCTCGGTCCAGGGCCCGGCGGCCTCGAGGAGGGGCGTACGGCGATGCGGAAGTATGACCTCGGTTGCATCCAGACGTATTACAATCTCCTGGAGGAGGAGCCCGGTCGCAAGTTCTTCCCCGTCGCCCTGGAGATCAACCAGGGTATGGTCATTCGCGCTCCCCATGCAGGCGGCGTCCTCGAGTCAGATCCCGAGGCGGTCCGGTATCCCGCGGACGGAGACCTCCAGGTCAAGGACGCGGCGTGGGTCGAGCGAGCACGGAAGCAGGCGGCGAACCTGAAATGGATCTACGAAGGGAAGGGGATGAGCCTCTCGCAGGCCGCCTTGAAATTCATTCTTTCCGAGGAGACCGTCGCCTCCGTCCTGCCGAACATCTACCGCGAGGAGCACCTCGCCGAGTACTGCGCCGTCTCCGACTTCGAGTCGTTCTCCCAGGTCGAACTCGGTGAGATCGCGGAACAGTTCCGCCGCGGGTTCGGCGTCTGAGGTCTCGGATGATCCTCGGCTATGTCGATGTGGAGGACCGGATCTACGACCTGAACTTCGCGACCCTGCGCCTCCGCGTCCGTGTGGAATCCGAGGACTCCGGGTCCGGATCTCGAGTTGCGTTCTCGCAAGTCGCGGGCGCGGGCACCGCCTCTTACAAGGTCCTCATGGAGACGGACGCGACCGCAGAAGTCTCCATGGACCACGACGGGAAGCGGGTGCCCCTCCTCCGCCGAGTGGAGGGACACCTCTATCGCCACGAAGCGGGGCTTCTGTTCATCGCGTCGCCCGCGGAACGCGATCCCGAGGATCCCGGATTCTTCCTCGTCAAGCTCCGGGCCATGCCGAGTGCGGTGCGCTACTTCTTCGAGGACCAAGAGGGCCGGGAGATGATCTCGATCCCGAACGACGAGATCCTCCGCACGGAGCCGGAAGGGGAGGGCATCACGTTCTACGTGAGCGCCGCCAACGTCGCCTTGCCGAAAGAGAAGATCGCGTATGCCGTCCAGCTGGGACCCGCGTCCCGCGTCGCCCCACTCGTGCCCACGATGGGAGCACGGGGCGGACGAGGACGAAATCCTTAAGCCGCGACCGCAGGTTGGGCGGCTGAGGAGTGACATGTCCTACGACGTTGGAGGATTGGGCTTGGCCGGCGAAAAGTCCGGCAAGCGAAAACGGTACCTGTATATCGGCATCGCGGCGGTCGTCGTCGTGATCATCATCGTCGCCGCCTGGGCCCTGATGATGCGCCGCTGACCTGAAACTCAGACCGACCGCGAACTCATGTCCGAGGGCAGCCATTTGTGCTTTGGGCAATCATCCGCGATAGGGGTGCCGGAAGGCTCTTAGACGCTCCATCCGAGGTCTGTCCTACCATGAAGGTCCGACTCGACCCGGAATCGAAACGGATTCTGATCGGGCTCCTGGGGAGCCCCAAGACCGCGGGCGAAGTGAGCCGGATCTTCGGGATTCCCATCGCGGTCGTGTGGGAGAAGCTTCGTCGCCTTCAGGAGCTCGGCCTGGTCCACTTGGTCCTGACCTTCGTCGATTCCTCGGGAGAAATGCGTCGGTATTTCGAAGGGCTGCTTCCGATCGATACCTCGGATCAAGAGATTGTCGTCGAGATGTAGGCGAATCTCCGGAGGAAAGGCAGGTCTCCGTCGCGCATTCGCGACCGAGGAGCCAATTCTTAAATAGTGCCGGCCGTATTCTTCGGCTGTCGTTTTCGACACCCTTTTGAACGGGAGTGAACGAATGGCAACGGTTTCCAGAGAAGTCGAGACCGGCACCACGACGCTCGGTCTCGTATGCAAGGATGGAGTCGTCCTCGCCGCCGACCGCCGAGCGACCGCCGGGACCCTGATCGCCCACAAGAGGACGAAGAAAGTGTACCGCCTGGACGACAACCTGGGCCTCACGACGGCG
>Ga0209701_10000763_pt1 | contig 19724 bp, 14 predicted proteins | sample CZO8metaG_4_FD_188356 | JGI IMG/M metagenome (GOLD analysis project Ga0209701, IMG submission 188356) | Vadose zone soil microbial communities from the Eel River Critical Zone Observatory, Northern California, USA - CZOApr15con2H3.8 metaG... | ecosystem: Environmental > Terrestrial > Soil >... | reverse complement strand
CGCGGCGTCGTCTATGGGGTGTGGGGGATCCTCTGCGTACTCGTTCTGTTGATGTTTTCGCAAGCGCCCAAGGAGCTCGCGCCGGCGGAGGACCAGGGTGTCATCTTCGGGATCGTCAACACGCCCTCGAATTCCACGCTCGATCAGGTGGTGCAGTCCACCCGGGAGATCAACCGGGAGATGTTTACCATCCCGGAGGCTCAATTCACTTTCCAGATCACTCAACCGAGCGGTGGCTTCTGGGGAGTGGGACTCAAGCCGTGGGCGGAGCGCAAACGGACGGCCTTCAAGATTCTGCCCGAGGTGCAAGCGAAGGTCGCGGCCGTCCCCGGGGTCCAGACGTTTGCCGTCCTTCCGCCCGCCCTGCCGGGCGGTGGTTCCTTCCCGGTCGAATTTATTCTCGCCTCTACCGCGGAGAGCTCCGAGATTCTGGGCTTTGCGCAGCAGCTTCAGTTGAAGGCCGCCACTAGCGGAATGTTCGCCTTTCCACCGCAGATCGACGTAAAGATCGACCAACCGCAGTCGGAGATTGAAATCAATCGAGACAAGGCGGCCGAGTTGGGCCTCAACCTGCAGACCGTCGGTCAGGACCTGTCGGCGGCGGTGGGCGGCAACTTCGTGAACCGGTTCAGCATCTCTGGCCGCAGCTACAAGGTCATCCCGCAGCTGCTGCGCGTCGACCGGCTGAACGCGGAACAGCTCAAGGACATTTACGTCACCGGGCCCAATGGGCAATTGGTCGCTCTGTCTTCGATCGCGACCATCCGCAACTCGGTCACCCCGCGATCGCTCAATCGATTCCAGCAGCTGAATGCGGTGAAACTCAGCGGCGTGGCGGTTCGGCCGCTCGATGAGGCGCTTAAGTATCTGGAGAACGAAGCTGCCAAGATCCTGCCCAAGGGCTACACCCTCGACTACACCGGCGAGTCTCGGCAGCTTCGTACCGAAGGCAACAAGTTCCTGCCCGCCTTCATGCTCGCGATCATCCTGATCTTCCTGGTGCTCGCCGCGCAGTTCAACAGCTTCCGGGACCCGTTCGTGATCCTGGCCGGCTCGGTGCCTCTGGGCATGTTCGGAGCGCTGGTAATGACTTTCCTCAAGATGCCCAACCCGAACATCCCGTTCTTCACTACCGGCTGGACCACCACCCTCAACGTGTATTCGCAGGTCGGTTTGGTCACGCTGGTGGGTCTGGTTTCGAAGAACGGTATCTTGATCGTGGAATTCGCCAACAAGCTTCAGGAAGCCGGCAAGTCGAAGCTCGAGGCAGTGCACGAAGCCGCGGTCACCCGGCTCCGCCCGATCTTGATGACCAGCGTCGCTACGGTCTGCGGGCACTTTCCCCTCGTGCTGGTCACCGGGCCGGGCGCCGCGGCGCGAAACAGCATCGGCTTGGTGCTGGTCTCGGGCATGGCGATTGGAACACTGTTCACGCTGTTCTTCGTGCCGGCCATCTACTTGCTGATTGCTCGCGATCACCACGCCGAGGACCGCGAGGAACTTGGCGCAGTCCGCGGCTCACCGATCTCGCCGGTGCCCGCTCAGGAACAGCTGTAAGGCCGAGTTCGTACCGGAAACGGCTACGTTCCTTGGTCCCGAGCGCGCAATGATGGGATAACAGGGTCCATACTCCTGCTGGTCCCGTGACACCCGGCTATGTTGCCCCAACGCTGTGGCTTAGCCGCCTTTGGCGGCGCGTTCCGGTAATCGTCCGAGCCGCGCTGCTGGCTGAATTGATCTGCGATGTCGGAGGATATCCGCCGTACATTTTGATGGTCGGCAACCTCAAGCTTTTGCCAGCCGCCCCATTGTTTGTACCGCTGAGCGCAGTGTGGCTTTGCCTATTCTGGCACTACCTGAACGGCCGTGGTTGGCCATCCAGTACCTCGCAGGTCCGCCGCGCCGCATTGCGGGCCCGCCAGCTTCCGAGCGAGGTCTGGCGGTGGTCACTACTCGCTGGGGGTTTAGGGATCATCAGCGTGGTGGGTCTCGCCTTTGTGACGGCCCGCGTCGCCAATCTGCCCCGGGATGCCTTCAAGACCTCGATCGACGTCTCCGCCTATCCGCCCTGGACGGTGGTCGCGATTCTCTTGGTGATCAGCCTCAGCGCTGGTGTAGTCGAAGAAGCGGCGTTTCGTGGGTACGCGCTGTCCCTCATCCAAGAGCGCCACGGATGGGTGTTGGCGACGTTACTCACAGGCGCAATGTTTTTCCTTACGCACTTGGGTCATGCCTACGTCACGCTTGCTTTTTTGCCCTTCTTCCTCGCGGTCAGTACCGTTCATGCCCTTCTCGTTTATTTCACGAAGTCGATTCTGCCTTCGGTTGTATTGCACGCGACCGCTGATTTCGTCGTCATTCCGGTGCAATATGGGCTGATCGGGAACTTGTCGGTCGCGCCGATATGGAAGACGGGTTTAGACGCCTCGTTCGTTCTCTATGTTTGCATTGCCGTTTTGTTTGGACTGGCGGCGGTGCCACCTTTTCGTCGACTAGCGGCTCTAGGCCATGAACTCCGTCTCAGAGATCCTGACCGAGCGGCTGATCCTCCGCGAGCTGCGACCGAGTGATCTCGAAGTACTCGCGAAGATGAACGCTGACCCTCGGGTGATGGAGTACTTTCCGGGGATCCTCTCGCGGGAAGAGAGCGACGCGTTCGCGGGGCGAGTGCGCGCGCACTGGGCCCAGTACGGCTTCGGGACGTGGGCAGTCGAGCGTCGGGAGGATGGGGTGTTTCTCGGTGTCACCGGCCTTTCGCATCCTCGCTTCGAGGCGCACTTTACGCCCTGCGTCGAGGTCGGGTGGCGCCTCGCGGCGCCCTACTGGGGAAAGGGTTACGCCACCGAAGCAGCAAAGGCCGCGGTGGGCCTCGGGTTCGAAAGGCTCGGCCTGGATCAGATTGTCTCGTTTACGGCTCCTCAAAACCGACGCTCGCGCCGGGTGATGGAAAAGCTAGGGATGTCCCATTCCCAGGCAGACGACTTTGATCACCCGAATATGCCCGAGCGCCACCCCTTGCGTCGTCATGTCCTCTATCGAATCCAGCAGGGGGTCTGGGCTGAATCTTCGAGTCGCGCTGGGCGCTAGCGTTAGCCTTACTGGAGCGGCATTTCGAACTGCACGCAGTAGTTATGCAGGTCGTGGTGGAAGACCAGATCCGCGGTCCCCGACGGTCCTGGCCAAGGCGTCGACAACGTCATCTGCGAATTCGAGTTCTTTCGCTTCACAATCGTCCCGTCGGGTAGCAGGGCCGATTCGACGACGTCTCTGCCGGCCCGGGTGATGAAGGCATTCGGCATCACGCTGGTGATATCTGGAGAGCCGTTCGTCACGTTCGCGGTAATCGTCTCGATGTCGTAACCGACCAGGTCGTCCGAGTCGCGCAGCTGTCCGTGCATCCCGAGGTCGGTCCCACCCTGAATTCCAGTTCCATCTTGAGTAAGCGCATAACGAAGCATCAGATTCGAGCCGGTCGGCTCGGCTTCGAGCGAAATAATGACCGTGTCGTCGCCCACAATTTCAGTGCAGAGGATGGTCAGCTCCCCGGTCGAGTCTTTCACTTCGAACCCTCGGCCATTCCTCCAAGCGGTATGGACCTCTTGATGAGGAGGGTTGATGTTTTCATCCCAGTTCAGCGGCGGATTGGGCACGTCAAAGGTGACGATGATCTGGGTTCCCGAAAGCACGGCGCTGTTCGGCTGAACCGGCTTCCAAAAGACGCCCTGGTTCACCACCTGATCGAACACCTCAGCGTATTTTTCTCCAAGCCGTCGGTAACCCGAGGCCTCCATGTGAAGGTTATCGCCCGCGTACTGGTACTGGTACTTGGGGCCAACGCAGTAAGCCTCGCCCGGATAGTCGACCCCCAACCTCCACACCGCTACCGCTGATCCGCCGCTGGCAGTGGTGATCGTGCTCTGCTGAGAGATCAGCAGGGGGATGTCCGGAGTCTGCCCGGTGATGGCCTTCAGATCTTCGTTGTAATCCAGCCACAACTGATGCAGTCCCGCCTCGTAGCCGGCGTTGCTGGCGTCGCACTCTCCATGGGTCAGGATGATCGCACCGTAGGCAAATGTCTTGCCCGCGTCGTCGGCAAATCGTTTGAAGGTTCTCGCCTCAGAGAGCCCGCCGGGATATGCGCGCGTTTCGGGATTGGACCTATCGATGTCGCGCAGGCAATGGCCAGACCAACCCACCACCGAATGGATGCTCACTAAATCGGTCCCGGTCCGATCGCTCCAGAGCTGGGTCATTTCGTTGGCCATCCCCGCATTGGGGCTCTCCCCAGCAATGTTGTTCGGGTACTGACTGTCGGACCAGCCAGGGAGCGGAGGGCGAAAGCGTTCGGTCAACGGCACCAATGAAAGGTCGCCACCGCCATCAAGCGGGTATCTGGGATCCGGACCCTGGTCGAGCAGCTTCAGATTATTGAATGGCTGCGTCGTGCTGATCGGCGTTCCTGCGGCGGCTCCGACCGAGAGACTTTGCCCGGTTCCGATAACGCCCACCCAGTCGGCGAGCGGCTCCGCAGCTAGAACTTGCCGCGAAACTTGAATGTTGCGCGGGTCGCCTTTCGTGCATCCGGCCGCGACGGCCACGATTCCGAAGAACAAAAGAGCGCGGCGATGCCAAAGCTCTTCGACTGTTGTGTTCCTACGCTCCATGAGGGCCCCCCCAAGTTGAGAATCGCTGCATACCCCAAATGGACTTAAGGACAAGCCACAAAGCCAAGATTAAAGGGAGGAGAAGGAGACGTCCCAATGAGCTGGATTGAAACCGATGATCCGGTGAGCACCCGTTGTTCGACTTCGGACATTGAGATCAAGATTGACTCACGGCCGAGAGAGATTGAGCCAGGCTTCTCTGTGGGTCGGGTTCTTCCCGCTGCAGCGCGCCGCCAGGTCGGCCCTTTCGTGTTCTTCGATCAGATGGGGCCGATCGAGCTGGCTCCTGGACGCGGGCTGGACGTAAGGCCTCATCCCCATATCAATCTGGCGACGGTGACTTATCTCTTAGAGGGAGAGATCGCGCATCGCGACAGCCTGGGCTCCTATCAAGTGATTCGTCCAGGCGCGATCAACTGGATGACGGCCGCGCGAGGAATCGTTCATTCCGAACGCACCACCCCCGATGAAAAGGCGCGCGGGCCTCGACTTCACGGCGTGCAGCTGTGGGTCGGGCTGCCGCGGCAAGAAGAGCAAGGCGACCCGGCCTTTCGCCACTACCCTTCGGAAACACTCCCAGAGGTGGAACAGGACGCGGCCCGTCTGCGCGTACTCGCTGGCTCGGCCTTCGGCGTGACCTCACCGGTGCAAACCCTATCGCCGTTGTTCTTCGTGGACGCGATGCTCGAAACGGGAGCACAGCTTCTTCTTCCAACTGGCTACGCCGAGCGCGCCGCCTACGTTGCCAAAGGTGAGCTTACTTGCGGCCCAGAAAGACTTTTGCCAGGCACACTTGCCGTTTTTGCTCCCGGTTCGCGGCCCGTCCTCCGCGCCAAGATCGCTACCCGATTGCTCCTGATCGGAGGCGATCCGCTCGATGGTCCGCGATACATCTGGTGGAACTTTGTCTCAAGCTCGAAGGAGCGGATTGTCGAGGCGGCTCGTGCTTGGCGGGAAGGCCGTTTTCCGAAAGTGCCGGGCGATGAAGTGGAGTTCGTTCCGCTTCAGCAGGAGCCCAGGTTCCCCACCTGATTGAAGCATCGCTGTGGTTTCGCCGGGAGAGGGATTGTTCGCCGCGATCACCGTTGTCCTTCGTGACGGCCAGCAAGCTCGAGCGCGATTGCGCCTAACAAGTGCCGCCTGAGCAAGAACTGTCCGCAACCAAGCGTATTAGCTACGCTCGATTACCAAGAGAAACCCCGGAGCTGGCAGGAACCTCGAGGTCAATACCGCGAAGCGCCTCCCGAAACGCTTTCGAAGCGACAAGGCTTGAATCGCGGGTGGGCCCATCAGCCGCCTCGAATCAATAGTAGAACTTCACCGTTGGCCAAAAATCCGCGAGCGGCCGATTGATCCCGCGGCAAATCACGATCGGCAATCTACTTTCGAAAGGCCTCACGTACGGATGGGTGAAGGTCGCAGCGAGCGTCGATGAGCGATAGAGGTGATACTTTTCCCCGCAATCTCCGTCGATATCGATGAGAACGTCACCGGTCCTGCCGCGCGTTCCCCAGAGGTAATACTGGTTGTGACCGCTCACCACCGGCGGCAGACTGTAGTCAGTCCCGAAAAATTCGACCGCCGCCGCCTCACCGTAGTTTTGGGCAAAGATCACGGCGTGAGCGCGCTCTTCCGGCGCAAGAGTCGCGTAGGCTTGGGCCACGGTCGCTGTCAATTCAGGCCAACCCTGCATGTCGGCCCAGTCTTGTGGAAGCGGGCCAACCCGGCCGTGCTCGGTTCGTGCCTTTTCCAGATGCAACAGGGGCGCGATCGTCTGGTGGTAAGGGATGAAGGTCTGGATCGGCAACACCGGTAGCACGTACGGCACGAGGACCAGGCCGCTGGCAACCGCGAGCATACCGATCGCTGGCCTCAACGACTTCAATTTCTCGGTCCATTGCTCGATTGCAACGCCGCCCGCTGCAATCAAAATCGGATAGACATTGGCCGGATAATAGTGCTTCGCGTGCAGCGCGATCATCTCCAGCATCAGCGCCAGGAACGTGAACGCCAGGAACCGAACCGAGCGATTCCGCAACAACCAAACAAGTCCCGAAAGCCAAACCAACGCCAGAACTGGGTTGGTAATCAGAACCTCCGCGAAGATGAATTCAGCGGGATTCAGCTCTACGTTTTTGCCGTGTTGCCCGTTCTTCAGGAGCTCGAGCATCGGAAGGTTGAAGTGGAGCTGCCAGAGGATGTTAGGCAACGCGATCGCGATGGCGAGCGCCAGGCCTGCCAAGAACCACCACGAGCGCAACGCTCGGCGCTCCGGCGTGGCGAGGATTCCCAGAAGCAGCGCGGCCGCGAAAAACAGGACGCTGTACTTGGTCTGGAAAGCGAGCCCAAGCGCCGCCCCGGCGACAACCCACCACCGGGGATCGCGACCCTTGGCCACGCGCAGGACGCAGAGGGCGGCGAGCGGCCAAAGAAGAAGGCCAGGCGAATCGGTCGAGACCTTCATCCCAAAGCTCATCAACACCGGCGTAAAGAAGGCGGTAACTGCGGCGAAAAGTTGGGCGAAGACGCCGCCACCTAGCTCGATTGCAATCAGGCAAGTGAGATAGGCCGAGCACGCAGCGAACAGAGCGGCGACGGCCCGCAACAGAACGAGCGATCGGCCAAAAAGCTGAGAGGCCGCAGCGAGAAGCGGCACCACCGGCGGCTGGTCGACATAACCCCACGCGGGGCGAAACCCACAGACGATGAAGTAAAGCTCGTCGCGAAAAAATCCGTAGTGCGGATTTGCGGCCAGGTGCACGAGAAACACGCAAATGGCGGCGTACAGCGGTATCAGCTTCGCGTGTCGCATCGGCCCGTTTGGTCAGTCCCCCTCGCAAGGGATCCCAAGTTTCGTACGCCCTGGTTGGCGAACCATTGCGCAAAGCCACCCGAGACAACGCGACTACCCTACTCTGTCTTGACTCGAGCTACTGCCAGGTGATCTCGGCGCGATCCCTAAGCGAGGTTGGATACGCGTCCGACGGCTCCAAGTAGCCCTCCGCCGGAACGTCGCGGCCGATGCTGCGCACCAAGACGCGCCCATGGTGAGTAATCGTGACAAGAGTGAAGCCGAAATACGCGTCATCCCCGATCACTCCTGCCTCCAGGAAACTGCCGCCGTTTCCGGCGATGATTTGCCAGCTCCCGGCGGTGGGCCGGTGTTTGTACCAGAGGTGATTGTGGGCGGTGAGCATCGCCTCCCCGTGGTTGGCTTCGAGGCTGGACCAGAACTGATCTCGGTCATCGGGGTACATCGAAAGTCCATCGTCCGGCGCTCCCGGCCAAGGGTAAGCGGGCTTGTGGCCGATTGCGAAGATGTGCCGTGCGCCGCGGGCGCGAGCATCGTCGAGATCGCGGCCGACCCAATGCCAGGGCACACGCCAATCCCGATCCACCGGGTCCGTGCTGAGAATCAAAAAGTGAGTGCCGCGGTAATCGAACGAGTAAGTGAGCCGGCTCTGGTCGGTCGACAAACCGTCCTCTCCGCCTTCGCCAGGGCCATTCGAGCCGACGATGTAAGGCTCCATCACGCGCAGCCAAACTTCTTCCGCCGCGCGATAGGCCCTTCGCGGACTCGATGCTCCTTGTACCTCGTGGTTGCCGGGAATCGCCACCAGCCGGACATCGGCATCGGCGAGAGGAGAAGCCTCGTAGATGTCCCTCCAGGCGCTCAACTCTCGCTCCACCAGGTTGGGGTCGTCGGTGTAGCCCAATATCAGGTCTCCCGCGAAGAACATGAACCTCGGCAGCGGGCGGAGAGCCGCCACTTCTCGGAAGGTCCGATTGAGCTGCTCGCGATTCGCGGTGCTCGGATTATCCGGGGTGACATCCGCGGCATTGATGCGATTGCAGCCCACCACCACAAACGAGAACGCATGATCGCGATCGAATTCGGCATCGACCTGCGCGGTTTCCGCGAGGGAAGCCAGGCGCAGCTCGCTGCTCGGGCCAGATGAACCGCCCGAGCAACCCCAAAGCAATCCCTGTAGAAGGACGACGAAGCCAAGCCAGCGCAATCGATTCATGGGGTCCCCTCCCGCTTAGCCACAGTAGACCTTACGAGCTCAGCTGCTCTGTGAACTTTGGGTCACTTTAAGTGCGCGCCTCGAGGACCGTATCGGATCAATCAAAAAACCCCTGCAGGTAGAATTTCCCGTCGCGTTGGTCGCGAAAAATCCAGACTTGACCTAGCCCCTCGAAGTGCACCCGGTAGTACTCGCGATCGTACGGATTTTCCTCCCACCACTCTCCGCACAGCCGCTCCGGTCCCGCCATCGCTAGCACTTTTCGACGCTTCCCTGAAAGCCGCGCAGCGACCACCCGCCCCTGCGCGCCCAGCTCCATTTGCAGCAAGGCGGGCCGCTCGAAGAACCGGGACGGCCGCTCGAGCTGGTTGGGATCCGGATCGCCGGCACGCTGTTGCTCCGCGGTGCCACGCAGCAACCCCCGATCACTCGGTGGAGGCCGAAAGGGCTTGGGATGATAGGCGCGCTCTGGCCGGTGAAAGGGGTCCAACTCTGCCGCGAACAGGGACTGCGGCCCCAGCGCGCTCGAAATCTTTGAGAGCACAACATCCAAGACCGCGTCGCCTTCGGGCGCATCCCCCAGGACCTGCTGATGCGCACGGTCTTCACAGCACTCCTCCACCTTGATGCCAATGCCCCCGACCGGCGCGGCGAAGGTCAAGTCGGCGATCCGATGCCTGGCCAGATCAAGCAAAAGCGGAGGCCGCGAGGATGGCTGGGCCAAAACCAGCTCCACTTTTTGTTCTCTCGCGGAGCTGAGCCGAAAACAAATCGCAAGCTTCACCACCGCCTTGCGTCGGCTGCAAAGCCGGGCGCCCAGGCGATCTAGAGTGGTTTTGAGCGCGAACAACAGCGGCTCAACCGATTCGGCGGGCCAATCCAGATCGATCTGCTCTTCGAACACCGGAGTGATCGGCGCAGGCACCAAAGGAGCATCGTCCTCACCGCGACAGAGGCGGTGAATTCTCAGGCCTTCCAAACCCATCCGCGCCACCATCGCCCCGGTGGGCAGCGAGGCCACTTCTCCCAGGGTGGAAAGTCCCAGGGACTTGATTGCTTCCACCGCGGCGGGCGAGGAGTCGAGGCACGCCAAGGGGAGCACGGAAAGCGCCTTGGCGCTCTCAGACGTACCGATCACCTGAGATCGCACGGCTCCCTCGCGCGCCAGTGCTCGTGCCGTGAAGAGCTGGGAAGCGACGACGGCCTTTCCGCGGTAGCCAAACGAGTCGGCAATTTCCAGAGCCCGGCGGCAGAGGCCTTCCTCTCCTTGGCACAAGGGCGCGGCGGATGCGTCGAGCCACAGCCCATCGGGTGCTGCGAGTTGAAAAGCGGGCGCGATCCCCAGTAGCCCTTCCCCCAAAGACACCAGCGCTTTTCGCTCAGCGTCGAGCTGAAAAGAAAATTCCCGCAACGAAGGCACCAGCGCGGTCGCAGCGGCAATGGTCATCCCGGGCCGCACGCCGGCCGTCAGTGCAGACGTGGAGGCGAACGCCACTTGCCGATGGCCTCGCGTCTCCTGGCTCAAAGCGATTGGCTTGCCAGCCAACGAGGGCATTTCCGCGACCCGCCGTTGAATCGGGAATCGTGGCAAATGAAGGAAGAGAACTCGCATCTTCCCGCCCCACCTAGATGCCCACCGTGCCTCGCAAGGAAGGAAGCGCCGCGTCTCGTCCAGGGCGGTTTCGATCGATGCCACCGCCATCGCGCTCCCAAACCAGTTTGATCCGCTTTATTTCAGGTGGTTCCTCGGTCCGTTCGGAATGTGTACTGAACAAGGGCCAACCGGCTTCGCCGGGCAAGAGCGCGGCAACCGGAATGAGGATTTGCCGTCCCCTCCCCTGGCTGCTTCGCAGCGCTTCGAGCCGAAGCGTTTGAGGATCACTGGCAGTGACTTCGAGGCGCACTCGAGCGCTGCTCGCCTGCGATCTGGAGGCGGCTAAAAGGAGCGTGCAAGAGCCTCCTTGAAAGGCGGCATCGGACAGCTTTTTGCTTTCCACCAAAGAGAGCTGCAGCCCGGTGTGGGTGAGATCCAGCACGATGCACGCGAAGGCGCCGCTGCGCGCCAACTGGACCGCTGTCCAGACCAATTGGCGAGGCGCCTTGGGCCGAACGATCAGCAGCCGCTCGAGGTCAACGCCCATGCCTGCAGCGACGGGCGGATACAACTCACCAGGACCATCGACGTAGGCGGCCAATCGCTTTTCGCGGGTGGCCGCGGCAATTCCCCGCAAGGCGATCGACGTTCGCCCAGAAGCGGCCTCGCCCGACAGCTCGACCACCTGCCCCATCGGCAGGCCTCCACCGGGCATCCAGGAATCAAATGCTGCAACGCCGGTTTTCAAAACAGCGAGGTACGTTCGCGGCGCAGCTTGCAGCTTGCGAATCTGCTTTCGAAGGCTTTCCAACCTCTGCGCGGCACCTTCCATGACCCACCTTCATGCGGCAAAATGGATACTGTACAAATATTCAGTATGCCGCATCACCTGACAAGAGGGAAGTGCCCACCGTCAAAGGCCTCGACGGGCGCGATCCAGCCTTTGTAAACTCCACTTCGGCGGGCTGCAAAATCTAACTTCGATCGTTAAAGGTCCCACATGCCTGAAGAAAAGAAAAAAGGGGGCCAGTCAGCAACTGCGATGGCTTCCGCCATGGTTCAACCGGGGCTGATCAACAAAGATGACATCCCTCAGGTCCTGCCCATCCTACCCCTCCGCAACTCTGTCTTTTTCCCCGGCGGGGTTCTGCCCCTTGCGGTGGGCAGGCAAAAGACGATTGCCCTGATCAAGGACGCGGTCCGTGACGACCAGGTGATCGGGGTAGTCACCCAAAGGCGAGCGGAGGAAGAAGATCCCGGAGCCGCGGATCTGTACTCAATGGGGACGGTCGCCCGGATCGTCAAACTCCTCAAGATGGGAGAGGACAACTACTCCCTGGTGGTCCAGGGCCTGGCTCGATTCCGGGTGCTGGACCTGGTCCAGGAAGCGCCCTACCTCAAGGCCCGGATCGAGGCCGTCGAAGACAAGACTTCAGCTGAAAACGTGGAAGTCGAAGCGCTGGGAATCAATCTCAAAAAGCTCGCTCGAGAAGTGATCGAGCTGATGCCCGAGCTGCCAGCGGCAGCGACGGAGCTGGTCGAGTCGATCACTCACCCCGGACACTTGGCCGACCTGATCGCCGCCAACGTCGATGTGCCGATCGAAGAGAAACAGGCGGTCCTGGAGACGGTCGATTTGAAGGCGAGGATGAAGCTCGTCCTCGAGCTGCTGAACCGCAAGCGCGAAATCCTCAAGCTCTCCAACAAGATTGACTCCGCGGTGAAGGGCGAGATGTCTAAGACGCAGCGGGAGTACTACCTGCGCCAGCAGCTCAAAGCGATCAAGGAGGAGCTGGGAGAGATCGGTGAAGAGGAAGAGGAGCTGGATGAGCTGCAGGAGCGGCTCAAGAAGGCCGGCCTGCCGCCGGAAGTCGAGAAGGTCGCCACGAAGGAGCTCAACCGGCTCAAGACGATTCCATCCGCTTCCTCCGAATACACGGTGGCCCGCACCTATCTGGACTGGATCGCCGATCTGCCCTGGTCGAAGCAGAGCGAGGACAACCTCGACATCGAAAACGCCAGGCAGATCCTGGACAACGACCACTACGGGATTCAAAAGGTCAAGAAGCGGATCCTCGAGTATCTCGCCGTTCGCAAGCTGAAGAACGACATGAAGGGTCCGATTCTGTGCCTGGTTGGGCCTCCGGGAGTGGGAAAGACGTCGCTTGGCCAATCCATCTCGCGCGCGGTGGGACGCAAATTCGTGCGCCTCTCACTGGGCGGCGTTCGCGACGAAGCGGAAATTCGTGGGCACCGGCGCACCTACGTCGGCGCCCTCCCCGGCCGCTTCATCCAAAACATGAAGAAGGCCGGAACCCGAAACCCAGTGATGATGCTCGACGAGATCGACAAGCTGGGAGCCGATTTCCGCGGCGATCCTTCGTCTGCGCTACTCGAGGTTTTGGATCCGGAGCAGAACAACTCATTCTCGGATCATTACCTGGATGTCGCGTTCGATTTGTCGCGAGTGTTGTTCATCGCGACTGCGAATTTGCTCGAGCCTGTTCCCGGCCCGCTCAAGGACCGCATGGAGATCATCGAGCTGCCCGGCTACACCTTCGACGAGAAGGAGCAAATCGCCCGGCTGCACCTGATCCCCAAACAGCTCAAAGAGCACGGGCTTACCGCGGACCACATCGAAATCGAAGACCGAGCGCTTCATACCCTGATCGTCTTCTACACTCGCGAGGCTGGGGTCCGCGGCTTGGAACGCCGGATCGCGGATGTCTGTCGCGCGGTGGCGGTGGCGGTCGCTTCGGGGAAGAATGAAAGACAGGTGATCACCTCCGACCGCGCGATGGAAATCCTCGGGCCGGAACGCTTCTACTCCGAGGTCGCCGAGCGCACCGAGGTTCCCGGAGTGGCGACTGGGCTGGCTTGGACCGCGGCGGGTGGCGATCTGCTTTTCATCGAGGCCACCAAGATGGCCGGCAAGGGCAATTTGACCCTCACCGGGCAGCTGGGCGACGTGATGAAGGAATCCGCCCAGGCGGCGCTTTCCTACCTGCGTTCGAAGGCCGAGCTTTTGGGAATCAGTTCAAATTTCCTGGAGAAGACGGACCTGCACGTTCACTTTCCGGCGGGGTCAATTCCCAAGGACGGCCCCTCGGCAGGAGTGACCATCCTCACCGCGCTGGTCTCGCTGATGACCGGGATCCGCGTGCGTGGCGACACCGCGATGACGGGCGAAGCCACGCTTCGAGGACTCGTGCTGCCAGTCGGAGGCATCAAGGAGAAGGTGTTGGCTGCACATCGCGCGGGGATCAAGCGGGTCATCCTTCCCGAGCGCTGCCGCAAGGACCTGGTCGACGTGCCGGAGCAGGCTCGCAAGGAAATTGAATTCATCTTTGCCAGCCAGATGGACGAGGTACTCAATGCAGCGTTGGAGAGCCCGCCCATGAAAGGGATTCCCGCGCCCCCGCCTTCCGCGGCCGAGGTGCCGAAGCCTGCGGAGATCCGCGTCTAGAACGCAGAGTGCGCCGAGCCGATGCAGGTCCGGAAGGCCCGGGCCTGTTTTGAGCCGCGGGGCACCTGGTCCGATCCTGGCCCAGCAGCCCATCAATCGTCGGCCGTAAGGAGTTGCGGCGCGGAAGTATTAACAGGCTGAAGATCGTGGCGTTTTTGTCATATAAGGGCGTGGGGCATGACATTCGTGCCTTAGTTGTGGAGCAAGATGCGACTCGGTGTACTGACTGGCGGCGGCGACTGTCCGGGACTCAATGCGCTGATTCGCGCCGTAGTGAGGCGGGGAGTTCTCGAATTTGGCCATGAATTCGTGGGAATCGAGAACGGCTACATCGGCCTGGTCGAGCCGGGCTTGGCGGGTCCGCTTACCGTCGAGAACACTCGCGGAATTCTGCCGAAGGGCGGAACCATTCTGGGGACTTCGAACAAAGCCAATCCCTTCCAGTATGCCGTCTTGGAACAGGGCCGATACGTGGAGAGGGACCTTTCCCACGTCGCCCTCGAGCGCTACCGGGAGCTTGAGCTGGACGGCCTGATCGCCGTCGGCGGGGACGGCACGCTTTCGATTGCGCACCGGCTGGCCGGGCTGGGCATGAAGGTCGTCGGATGCCCTAAAACCATCGATAACGATCTCACCGGGACCGAATTGACGTTTGGCTTCGATACGGCTCGGGCGACCTGCACGGACGCCGTCGATAAGCTGCACAGCACCGCGGAGTCCCATGACCGGGTGATGATCTTGGAAGTGATGGGCCGCCACGCCGGTTTTTTGGCGCTGGAGAGCGGCGTCGCCGGGGGAGCAAACATCATTCTGATCCCCGAAATCCCATATCGCGTCGAGCCGATCGTCAAAAGGATCCAAACGCGACAGGGTCGAAAGCGCAGCTTTTCGATCATCGTCGTCTCCGAAGGTGCATTCAGCGTGGGCGGATCGCCCTCCGTGGTTGCCCAGCCCGAAGAGGTCCCAGGACGCGGAGTCGTTCGCTTGGGCGGTGCCGGCCGGGTGGCGGCGGACAAAATCGCTGCTCACGTCGATGCGGAGATCCGCGTCACCGTGCTCGGCCACCTCCAGCGCGGGGGAACTCCCACCGCCGCCGATCGGCTACTGGCGAGCCGCTACGGCTACCACGTGCTCGATCTGGTCGCGCAGCGCAGATGGGACCACATGGTCGGAATGAATAACGGGCAAATCCATCCCGTCCCTCTCTCAGAAACCACCAAATCCCGGCGCGTCGACCCCAGCGGCGAGCTGGTGGCGGTAGCGAAGAGCCTCGGAATCAACTTCGGAGATTGATCGCCAATGACTGTCGTGGGTCAGAACATTGGCCGCTATCGAATTCTCGAGCAGGTTGGCTCAGGTGGAATGAGCGTCGTTTACCGAGGTCTCGACACCGCCTTGGAGCGGGAGGTCGCGGTCAAGGTGTTGCATCCGCACCTGGCCCGCAAGGAGGATTCGCGCCGACGCCTCACTCGCGAGGCGAAGGCGGTCGCCAAGCTGCAGCATCCCAACATCTTGGAGGTGTTCGATTTCGCGGCCGCCGACGAGGAAAACGCGTACATCGTCACCGAGTACATCCACGGCCAAACGCTGGCCGAGTACTGCGCGCGGCGTCCGTTCGATCCCCCGGAGCTTGGAGCGATGGTCATTCACCAGGTGGCCTCCGCGCTCGCTCATGCTCACGAAGCCGGAGTCATCCACCGCGACCTCAAACCCGAAAACGTGATGATTCGGGACGACGGCGTAATCAAGCTCACCGATTTCGGAATTGCGAAAGTGATCGATCGCGACGATCGGATGACGATCACCGGCACCTTGGTCGGCTCTCCGGCTCATATGGCGCCCGAAATCATCGAGGGTCAGGATGCCGGCGCGCAGGCGGATGTGTTTTCGCTCGGCACCATCCTTTATTTCCTCACTGCCCGCCAACTTCCATTCAGCGCGCCGAGCACCACCGCGACCCTCAAGCGGATCCTCGACGGTTCGTATCCGGACCCCCGATCATTGTCGCCCACGGTCTCGGATGAGCTGGCGGGAATCATCGCGATGTGCCTGGCGCGGGATCCCGCTGCCCGATATCCGCACGCGGGCAAGCTGCGAGATGCTCTCGCCGAGTACCTATCGAGCCTCGGAATCGACCACGTCACCGAAGAGCTGACGGACTATTTCGCGGATCCAGACAGTTACGGACCCGAGCTGAGTCGGCGCCTTTGCGACAAGTTGGTGCTGCGCGCGCAAACCCTTTGGAAAGCCACCAGGCCCGCCAAGGCGCTGTCGAGCCTCAATCACGTCCTCGCACTCCAACCCAATCACACAGAGGCGAAGCAGCTGCTCGAGCAAATCGATAGAGCTCGCAGGCGGGCGCGGACCCGCCGCCAGAGGCTTGTCATGGCGGGAGCGATGGCGGGTGCGGCGCTTTTGCTCGTAGGTGCGTACTCGGCATTCAATCGCCGCAAACGGCTTCCGGACTATCAACCGGGCGGAAGCCGCCTGGCAGAAGTCCAACTGCCCTCCAATGCGTATCGTCGGATGGAACCTCTTCCGGCGCCGGTAAACAGTCCGCCCCTGACGGCGCAAGCCCCACTAGCCATGACCCTCTCGCGCCCCCCGGTCGGCACGCCCGCTGCGAAGTCTCCCAAACCTAAACTGGTCAAGTTCACCATCCAGTTTCGGCCCTACGGCTATGCGCGGGTGGATGGCGGACCCGAGGGCGCCGAGCTGCCTCATCACGAGTTCGATTTGACGCCTGGCCGACATCGCCTCGTCTACGGTTGCCGTTTCTGCGAGGAAAAAAGCACGGTCTTCGAAGTCGACGGTCAGAGTCCCCTGCTGAATTTGCTCGTCCAACCCAAGTCGGCCGAACTGCGGTTCAACGTCGACCCGCCCGATGCGCTGGTGACGATTGGAAACGAACAGCGGGTGGCGTCGGAATCCGCACGTCGGCCCTTTCGGGTGCCCTTTCCTCCTGGAATCACCCAACAGCGCGTTTCCGTCCAGATCACCCGCCCCGGATTCAAGGCGCGAACGGACGTGCTCCCACTGCTTCCCAGCGATCTGCGCACGATCAACCGGATCTTGGAACCCGAATGACGCTCCGCTCGCGAGTGGGATGCCTGGTGGTTTCGCTCTTTGCTGTCCGCGCTGTCTGGGGGCAGGTACCGCCGCCTCAAGAGGATCCAGAAGTCGTAAGCCTGCGCACCGAATTCGAGCATGGAAAGTATGATGACGTTCTGCAGCGAGCCAACAGCCGAATCAACCGAGGCAACCTCAGCGAGCAGGAGCTGACCGAGCTGCACAAATTGGCGGGCCTGTCCGCCTTCTATCTCAAGAAGTTGCCGCAAGCGGAAAACCACTTGGTCGCGGTCATTCAACTGGACCCCGATTACAGCCTGGATCCGTTTCTAGTTGCGCCATCGGCGATCCGGTACTTCGAGAAATTGCGGTCCGATCACAGCGGAGAGCTGGAAGCGATCCGCGAACAGAGGCGACTGCGCGCCGAGCGGCTTCGTCGCGAGGCGGAAGATCGCGATCGGACCCGGCGTGAGGTCGAGGAGCAGCGCCGGCGGATCCAGCAACTGTCCAATCGCGTCACGGTGGAGCGGGTCGAGACTCGCAGCTATGTCGTGAACTTCTTGCCGTTTGGGGCGGGTCAGTTTCAACAGGGTCGCACACAGCTCGGCGTCATTTTTGCTGCGACCGAGGGCGTGCTCGCGGTCACCAGCATCATCGCCTACTTCGCTTACTCCGCCGAGATTACCGATCGGACCACCACACTCAATGGCTTCGTCGGAAACACCGGAAGCTACTCGTTCACCGAACAAGGCATTCCCGTTGCGCGATGGCGGCATGCCAATGCGTGGCGAATCGCAAAGTACAGCGCCGGAGGAGGATTTTGGCTCACCTATGCGATCGGCGTCGTGGACGCGCTGGTGCATCACAAGGACCAGGTCGTTACCCGCAGGGTCGTTGAACCTCTGGTCGAGCCGACCCCGGCGACTCCGACTCAGGAGCGTCCCAAGGCGAGGCTCATCCCCGCTCCGGGGGGTGTCGGCGCAGGGGTGTCGCTCACGTTCTAGCAACTGGAAACTGTCCATGGCCCACCTCACCCTTGTCAGCCCAGACGGAACCACCCGGACCATCCCCCTGCTCAAGAAGATCACCACGATTGGGAGCGGGCGGGACAACGACTTGAGAATCGATGATGGGCAGATTCCCACCGATGCCATCCACATCGTTTTTGACGGCGTTCGCTATCAGGTCGGCAGCCACGGCACTCCCTTCTTGATCAATGGCAAGCACAAGGACGCTCATATCCTTGAGCCGAATGATCGGATCCGGCTGGGCGAATCCGAGCTGTGCTTCGGGCTGGATCCTCAATCCGCCGAGAAGAGCGCCGAGCCCGCGCAAGAAATACTTCGCGAGCTGAATATGCTGCGCCGACTCACCCAATTCTCCGAGAGACTTTTTGCCACTTACGATCTCAACCAGTTGCTTGAAAAGCTGATGGACGAGGTGATCGAACTTACCCGCGCCGACAAGGGTTTTCTCATCCTGATGGAGAACAATGAGCCCAAGATCAGCGTGGCGCGGAATATCTCACGCGAAAACATCGAAGATGCGATCGAGCGGGTCTCGGACTCAATCGTGGCCAAAGTAGTCCGCTCTCAAAAGCCAGTGATCATCAGCGATGCGCTGGATGATCCCGAATTCAGAGCGTCCGAGTCGGTGGTGAATCTAAAATTGCTTTCAGTGATGTGCGTGCCACTCATGCACAGCGGGACGCTCTTTGGGGTGATCTACGTGGGAAACGACCGGTTGGCCAACCGGTTTGGTCCATACAGCCTGGATACCCTCACCGTCTTCGCAGCCCAAGCCTCGCTGATTTTGCAGAACGCGATGTTGGTGAACGACCTGAAGCTCGACAACACCGAGCTGCGAAAGCAGCTTGAGACCCAACGCTACGGAGAGATCGTCGGCACCTGTCAAACGATGAAGGAGGTGTATCGGCAGATCAGCAAGATCGCGCCCACCGACATCTCGGTGTTGATTTCCGGCGAGACCGGAACCGGCAAAGAATTGATTGCGATGGAAATTCACCGGCGCAGCCAGCGGGCCAAGGGTCCGTTCGTGACAATCAACTGCGGCGCGATTCCCGAAAACCTTCTCGAAAGCGAGTTGTTCGGCCACGTGAAAGGCGCTTTTACCGGCGCGGTCACCACCAAGGTCGGAAAGTTCCAGGCCGCAATCGGCGGAACCTTATTCCTCGACGAGATTGGCGAGCTACCCCACGCGCTGCAGGTCAAGCTGCTTCGGGCGCTGGAAGAGAAGGTCGTCTACAAGGTTGGCGAGAATCGTGGCGATCCCGTCGACATTCGAGTCGTCGCGGCCACCAACAAGGTGCTGCAGGAGGAGGTCGCCAAGGGCGCGTTCCGGGAGGACCTCTACTATCGGCTCAACGTGGTGGCTCTGCAGCTTCCCCCGCTGCGCCAGCGCGGAGAGGACATCCCGCTGCTTGCCAAGTACTTTTTGCAAAAGTATGCCGCCGAGTTCAATTCAACTGTGCGCAGCTTCAGCCCGAACGCGATTGCCGCGCTCAAGAGATACGGTTGGCCGGGAAATATTCGTGAGCTCGAAAATCGAATCAAAAAGGCGGCCGTTCTGGCGGAGCGGACGATCGTCGGTCCGAAGGACCTCGATCTCAAACCCGAGTACTTCGATGCCGTCATCCCTCTTGCTCAGGCCAAGGAGGAATTCGAGGCTCGGTACATCATGGAAGTTCTCGAGCGAAACAGCGGGAACAAAACGAAGACCGCCAAAGATCTTGGCGTAGATCCCCGAACCGTTTTCCGACATCTCAAAAAGCAGGGCGTCGAAAACTCGGATTCGCCGACTCCCGAGGACGAGCCGCTGGAAGAAGCCAAGGTAGATGGCCGTCCAAGCAAACCGTGACATAAATGTCGTTGTGCTTCGTTAAA
>Ga0209701_10000761_pt1 | contig 19758 bp, 22 predicted proteins | sample CZO8metaG_4_FD_188356 | JGI IMG/M metagenome (GOLD analysis project Ga0209701, IMG submission 188356) | Vadose zone soil microbial communities from the Eel River Critical Zone Observatory, Northern California, USA - CZOApr15con2H3.8 metaG... | ecosystem: Environmental > Terrestrial > Soil >... | reverse complement strand
TGCCGCTGTCGTACACGACGCGGTTGCCGTCCTGCCACCCGACGCCGACCTCATATGGAAACTCGTCCGGCTGGATGAGGTTTCGGCGGCGAACCTCGATGCGGTCGAGGCCCAGCTCGGCGGCGATTGCATCGAGCGTCCGCTCCATCACGAAGCAGGCGTGTGGACGGCCGGCGCCCCGATAGGGGGAGGTCGGCGTGGCGTTGGTGTACACGTCGCGGAAGCGAACGCGGTAGTTGGGCACGCGGTACGGACCCGGCACCTGGGCGGCGGTGATGATCGGCAGGATGATGCCGTAGGGCGTGTACGCGCCGGCGTCGTGGACGAAGTCGTCGCCGAGCGCCAGCACGCGGCCGTCGCCATCGAAGCCGACCTCGACCTCGTGCACCTGGCCGCGCTCGTGATTGACCGCGGTGAAATGTTCCTGGCGGTCCTCTGTCCACTTGACCGGGCGTCCGAGCTGCATTGCCGCGAACGGGACCAGCAGCTCGTCGGGGTAGAACAGCATGATCTTCGGCCCGAAGCCGCCGCCGACGTCGGGCGCGATCACGTCGACGTCTGATTCCGGCAACCCGAATAGGACGGCAAGCCCGCCTCGGATCGAGGTCGGTGACTGCGTGGAGTCGTAGACGGTGAGCCTGTGCTCGGCTTCGGACCATCGCGCCCAAACGGCGCGCGCCTCCATGGGGTTCGCGGCGCCGCGCTCGAAGCGCAGGCGGAGGTGTAATCGATGAGGCGCAGCGCCGAGGGCCGCCTTCACGTCCCCCACCTCCTGGAGCATCTCGGCCGCGACGTTGCCGGGCACGTCGTCGTGGACGAGGAGCTCTGCGGCCGCCGCCACCTCGGGCGTGATCACGACCGGCAGCGGCTCGTAATCGACCTCGATGAGGTCCGCGGCGTCCTCGGCGATGTAGCGGTTCTCCGCAACAACGAACGCGACCGCCTCACCCATGTAGCGCACCACCTCCGAAGCCAGGCAGCGCTGGGTGCGGCCGTGGGTGAGGTTGGGGTGCGGGATGAGGATGGGAAGGTCGTTTTGGCCGAACGGCAGGTCGGGTGCGACATAGACGGCTACAACCCCCGGCAGCGCTCGGGCCGCGCTCACGTCGATCGACTTGATGCGGGCGTGGGCAAACGGCGAGCGCACCAGGCACGACTCGAGGGCGCCCTCATCGATGTCGTCAGTGAAATGGCCACGCCCCCGCAGGAGGCGGTCGTCCTCGACCCTTTGCACCCTCGCGCCAAACCAGCGCGTGGTCACTTCTTCGACAGCTCCGAGGCGCGGCGAACGGCTCGCCGGATGGATGCGTAGCCCGTGCAGCGGCACAGGTTGCCGGAGATTCCCTCATCGACCTGCTCAGGAGTCGGGTTGGGATGCACGCGAAGCAGGCCGACCACCGACATCACGAAACCCGGCGTGCAGAAACCGCACTGCAGGCCGTGGCATTCGTGAAAGGCCTGCTGCACGGGATGGAGTGGCGCGCCCGGCGCGGCCAGTCCCTCGATGGTTGTGACCTCATGCCCCTCGGCCTGCACCGCGAGCATCAAGCACGAACGGACCGGCGCGCCGTCGAACAGGACCGTGCAGCAACCGCACACCCCGTGCTCGCAGCCGACGTGGGTGCCGGTGAGGGCGAGGTCGTGGCGCAAGTGGTCCGACAGCAGGCGGCGCGAATCCGCAGGCGCCGGGTGCACGACGCCGTTTACCTTCACGCGGCGAAGAGCCTCTCTGTGAGGACCTGGACGAGGTGAAGGCGAAACTCGGGCGAGGCCTCGAGGTCGCCGCTGGGCTGCAGGCCACCGGTGGGGTTCTTCGGGTCGGCCAGCACCGGCGTGGCGGCCACTCCGAACAAGGCGAGCCGGTCAGCGGCGCGCACGGCGCCGGCGAGGGCGAAGTCGCCATGGCGCCTCGATTCCTCGACGATCGCGGACTCTTTCGGGGAGGGCGGGAACCACGCCTCGACCAGCACCTCGTCGTGCGCTAGCGCCGTCTGGAAGACGCTGGTGAAGAGATCGGCGGCGGGGATCGTGCGGTCGCCCCGAGTCGAGTGCGCGACAACGTGGCCGCCCAGCGCCAGCAGAATCGCGGGTAGCTCGGACGCCGGGTCGGCGTGGGCCAGGCTTCCGCACACGGTGCCGCGGTTGCGGATCACGCGGTGCGCGACCAACCGCACGGCCGCCGACAGCAGTGGGCACATGCGGGTGACCAGCTGGGAGTCCTCGACGTCCGCCTGGCGCGCGAGCGCCTGCACGGCGACGCCGCCATCCCGCTCGTAGATCCTCGCCAGTCCTGGGATCCGATTGATATCGACCAGGTGCGCGGGGCGAGCCAGGCGGAAGTTGAGGAGAGGGACCAGCGACTGCCCGCCAGCCAGCACCTTTGCGTCATCCAGCGAGCCGAGCAGCGCGCACGCCTCCTCGACCGAAGTCGGGGCGTGGTATTCGAACGGGGGCGGCTTCATTCGATGATTGCAACGGCGCGACAGGGCGAGGCCTCGCCGCCCTGGAAGCGCCACGGGAAGCAGCCGAGTGTGACCTTCTGGTCGAGCACCTGGTCGATGTGCCCGCCGAGGTTCTCGATATGGATCACGTCGTGCGGAAACAGCAGGGTGTGCATGATCTGGTAGTCGGCTTTCGGAAAGATGTCGTCGAGCCGCCGGCCGAGCTTCTTCTCCGCCTCCTCAGCCTCATCGGCGCGGATGCGCCGGATGACGGTGTTCATAGGATGGTCGGCGCTGCCGGCGTCGACCGCGATCCACCGCACGCCCCGCTTCAGCACCCACTCGGCGAATGCCCGCGTCGGACCCGGATGACGGATGAAGTACTTGGTTTCGTCGACATGCGAACGGTCGGCCCAGTTCTCGGGGTAATGCCGGTGGTAGCCGGTGTGGATGACGAGGATGTCGCCGCGCTCGATGCGGTGGCCGGTGTCCTTCTCCCAGCGTTCGAAGTGCTCGGGCCCGTAGAGGTCGAAGTCGCCGAGACCCATGCGCTCCAGGTCGACGACGCAGGCCGGGCCGATGAGGAAGTCGAGGGGAAGCTCGCCGATGAACTTCCCGCCCGACAGGAAGTGCGCCGGCGCATCCAGGTGGGTGCTGACGTGGAGCGTCATCGTGATCTCCTGACCGCCGGCCTTGTCGAACGCAAGTCGTTTGATCCAGCGGATGGCCGGCCCGGCATAGCCGGCGAATGCAGGCGTGTGCAGCGAGAAGTCCTGGGTGAGGTCGATGAACTTCACCTGGCCTGCTCGCCCATGCGCAAACAATGCACATACGCGCCGAACCCCGCAAGCTAGACCGATGAGGTATCAGCTGCGCATGTATGCGATCAAACCGGGGGAGCTCACAGCGTGGGTCGAGGAGTGGCGGGCCCACATCGCCCCGCTCCGCCGGCGGTATGGGTTCGAGGTGGTGGGAGGGTGGACGATCGACGGCGAGGAAAAGTTCGTCTGGCTCCTCGGCTACGCCGGCCCGAAATCCTGGAAGGAGGCCGAAGCTGACTACTACGGATCCCCCGAGCGAAAGGCCCTCAGCCCCGACCCGGCGCGCCACCTGGCGTCACAGGAGCACTGGCTGATGACGTCAGCGCTCTGAAGAGAACCCCTGGGCGCCTATTGATCGTCTGCTTCGCCGGCGTTGGAGTTGGATTTGGTCCCCGACGCCGGAGCCGGCAGCGGGGCTGAGCAGTCGCCGTTCTTGCCGAGGTCGCTCTGGGCGACCTGCTTGACATACCCGCCGCCTTTCTTCGCGTGGGCGGCTTGCGAGACGTAGAAGCCATGGTTGCAGGGATGCACGCCCTGCTGTTTTGAGCCTTCCTGGGCGTCCGCCGGGGCAGGAGCCTGGGAGCTGCTCGAGGCTCGCAGATGGGTGACGATCACCGCCCCCTCCGCCACCACCCCGAGGCTGATGACTGCCACCACCAGCACCAGGGGCGCGTTGAGCCGCGCCAGCCAATTCGTGTTCATGCGTGCGCCTCTCTTAACGCCGGGAACTCCTGTTTACGGCGGCCAGCGTCCCGCTAGCTACCCTTGCCGCGCTCCAGCACGGCGACCAGGTCGCGGGCGGAGATGAGTCCGATCGGCGAACCCTCCGAATCCAGCACGGGCAGATGCCTGATGCCCAGATTCATCATCTTCACCGCGACCATGGCCACGTCGTCATCCGCGGTGACGGTCGCGGGGTCGGCGGACATGATGACGTCGGCCCTGGTCTGCTGCGGATTGATGCCGTCGGCGATGGCACGCACCAGGTCCCGCTCGGTGATGATCCCGAGCAGCCGGCCCGCGGACATCACCGCGGCGGAGTCGGCATCGCCGACGCGCATGCGCTTCGCCACTTCCGCGACGCTTGTTTGTGGATCGACCGAGAGCAGTCGTCCAGGCGGCACATCTCTAACCTTCACTCAAGCCACCTCGTACTTGACCGACACCATTCGCTGCGAGCTCTTGGGTGGTCGGTTGTAGCTGCGCTTCTGTCGTGGCGGCAGCTTGATGTTCTCGAGCGGCACCTCTTCGTACGGAATCTGACCGAGAAAGTGGGTGATGAGGTTGAGATGTGCGGAACGCTTGTTGTCCGTTTCGACGACGTTCCAGGGCGCTTCTTTGATGTCGCAGAAGGCGAACATCTGGTCCTTCGCCTCCGAATAGTCCACCCACCTCGCCCGCGCCTGCAGGTCCATCGGGCTCAACTTCCAGCGTTTGCTGGGATCGTTGATCCGCCCGAGGAACCTGCGCTCCTGCTCCTCATCGCTGACCGAGAGCCAGTACTTGATCAGGATGATTCCGGAGCGGACCAGCATCCGCTCGAACTGCGGGCACGTCCGCATGAACTCGTCGTATTCGGCGTCTGTGCAGAAGCCCATGACGTGCTCTACGCCGGCGCGGTTGTACCAGCTCCTGTCGAAGAGAACCATCTCGCCGGCCGACGGCAGGTGGGCGATGTAGCGCTGGAAATACCACTGCGTCCTCTCTCTTTCGGTTGGAGAGGGCAGCGCCACCACCCGGCAGAACCGCGGGTTGAGCAGCGCCATGATCCGTTTGATGACGCCTCCCTTGCCGGCCGTGTCGCGGCCTTCGAACAGGACGACGACGCGCAGGCCTCGATGTCGAATCCATTCCTCGAGCTGGACCAGCTCGACCTGGAGGCGCCTCAGCTCCTTGTCGTACTCCTTCCGACTGAGCGAGGTCGTTTTCGACGACGCCCTGGCCGCCTTCGCGCTCTTGTGTTTTTTGGTCGCCATGCGAGCTGAAGTTACGCGGGCGCCACTACTTCCGGCGGCTCTTTCTCGACGTCACGGACGTGCCCCGGCCGCAAGAGCTGGTAGAGCACGATCGCGCTCAGCGCGCCCAGCCCCAGGTTGTTGAACGTGAGGGTCAGGCTCCCGAGGTGGATCGGGATGGCCTGGGTGGCCGGGATCCCGGCGGCGATGATGAGCGGGATCGCCGCCACCGCCAGGTTGGCGCGCTTGGAGAAGTCGACCTTCGCGTCGACCCAGATCTTGCCGCCGATGACCGCGATCAGCCCGAAGAGGTACATCTCGATGCCGCCCTGCACGCTGACCGGGATGCTGCGCACGAGCGCCCCAAAGATCGGGATGAAGCCGAGCAGCACCGCAAAGATCGCCGCCACCACGAAGACCATGATCGAGAAGACGCGCGTGATGCCCATCACTCCGATGTTCTCGGCGTAGGTGGTCTCGCCGGCGCCGCCCAGCAGGCCGCTGATAGCGGTTCCGATGCCGTCGCCCATGAAGGTGCGCCCGAGCATGTAGCTGAGGTCGCGCTTCATGATGCCGCTGATTGCGTAGACGTGACCCGCGTTCTCGGCCACAAGGATGACCGGGATGAAGAAGAACAGGCTCAGCGTCGTCCCGAACTGGCTGAAGTCGGGAAAGCTGAAGGCCGGCACGCCGACGATTGACGCGTTGCCGATCGCGTTGAAGTCGATATGGCAAGCGGACTTGGCGTCGGCGCACGGCGGATAGACGGCGGAGACGATGTAGCCGATCACGATGCCGATCAGCACCGGCAGCATGCGCGGGAACCCGCGCAGGTATACCGCAGCCCCGACCGCGGCCAGCAGCGTGACCATGGCGGTGAACGGCTCCCCGGCAAAGTTGCCGGTTGCCGCGCTGGCCAGCGCCAGCCCGATCACCGCGACGACGGTGCCCGTCACCACCGGCGGCAACAGGTAACGGATCGGATTCACTCCGACGAAGTGCACGACGACTCCGATCGCCAGGTAGATCACGCCCGCCATGAAAATGCCCGCGTAGGCCAGTCCATGGTTCGCGTGAGCGCCCTGGACGGCAAGCACCGAGCCGATGAAAGAGAAGCTCGAGCCGAGGTAGCTCGGCACCTTGAAGCCCGTGACCACGAGAAAGATGAGGGTCGCCACACCGCTGAAGAAGATGACCGTGTTCGGGTTGAACCCCAGGATCAGCGGCACCAGGACGGTGGCGCCGAACATGGCCATCACGTGCTGGAGCCCCATCAGGATCGTCTGTGGCCAGGGAAGCCGGTCCTCCGGATAGACGACGTCGCGCTCGCGCGCAGCAGACGCAACCGCCATGACGCATTCCCCCTTGCGTTGCGCCCCGGTCCCCCAACCGGGGTCCCCGCGCTATGGTAGCCGCCCGTGTGGGCTTTGCGGGACGTCTTTCTGCCGGACGGCCACGTCGCCGACGTCATCGTCGACGGTGACCGGATAACTGCCATCGGTCCAGGCGTCGCTGGAGGCGTCTCGCCGGCCACCGACTGCTCGGGCAAGCTGCTCCTGGCCGCCTATGTGGACGGCCACGTCCACCTCGACAAGGCGCTCATCCGCGATGAGCTGCGCGAACACGACGGAACGCTTGCAGGCGCCATCGACGCCATCCACGAGCGCAAGCGGCGCTACACGGTCCAGGACGTGAGCGAACGGGCGCGATCGGTGATCGAGGCTTCGGTGCAGCTCGGGACCACGCGAATGCGTTCGCACGTTGACGTGGACACGATCGGCGGGCTGACGCCGCTCGAAGGTGTCATGGACGCCGCCGCAGGATGCGCCGACATCGCCGAGGTGCGCACCATCGCGTTCCCCCAGGAAGGCCTCCTTCGCGACCCGGGCGCCTACGAGTTGATGGAGGCGGCCATCGAGGCCGGCGCGGACGTGGTCGGCGGCATGCCGCACTGGGAGCTCGACGAGGCGAGCCAGCGGGAGCACGTCCGCCTGTGCTTCGACCTCGCCGAGCGCTACGACCGTGACCTCGACATGCATGTCGACGAGACCGACGACGGCGCCGTCCGGACGCTGGAGATGGTGGCGGACGAGGCGCTGCGGCGCCGCTACATGGGCCGGGTGTGCGCCGGCCATGTCTGTTCGCTGGCAGCGGCTCCACAGGACTATGCCGACCGCGTCATCGACAAGTGCCTGCGGGCCGGCATCTCCATCGCCGCCAATCCAGTCACCAACCTCGTCCTGCAGGGCCGCGCCGACCGAGGCCTGGTTCGCCGGGGAATGACGCGCGTCGCCGAGCTGCGGGCTGCAGGGGTCAACATCCTGTTCGGGCAGGACTGCGTCAAGGACGGGTTTTATCCGTTTGGGCGGGGCTCGATGCTCGAGGTGGCGCTCATCTCCGCTCACGCGGCGCACCTGACGAGCCGCGCGGACCTGGCGTTCGCATTGCGGGCCGTGACCGAGGCGCCCGCCCAGGCGTGGCGCTTGACCGATTACGGACTCAAGGTCGGTGCGCGGGCCGACCTTCAGCTGTTGCCGGTGCCTTCCTGGGAGGAGGCGCTTCGCCTGCAGCCGCTGCCAGAGAAGGTTTGGTTCAGCGGCCGGATGGCGGCCGAAAACACTGTGGAGTCGAAGCTCTATCGCAGCCGGTAGGCCGGTTGTCTACCAGCTGTCGTGTGGTACAGCGCGAAGCTTTGCGCGCGTAGCCCGAAGGTCCAGGTGGTCCTTGATGACGACGACGGGGATGTGCCTGCAGTTGTCGTCAGAGCGAAGCGCCTGGATCAGGGACAGGTTGCCAAGACCCGAGGCTCCAAGGTGGGCGTAGATGATGTTCGGCGCGACCGACTTGGCTCGACTGAGCGCTTCTCCCTGGTTCTGGGCGACGAATACGGTGTAGCCCTCGCCTTCGAGACGGGACAGATGAGCCGAGCGTGAAATCGACTCGTCATCGACCAAAAGCGCGGTACGGGTGCTGGCGTCCATGGCGACCTCATATCTCCTAGCGGCAAAGGGATCGGCAGGTTCACGGGAGGAAGCGCCAGCCTGTCGCGTGTGCAAGCAGTCTAGACCGATTGACTACCTACCCGATCGGTTTCCTGTGGGCCGGCGCCGGTTGCGATTTCGCATCGTCCTCTGGGCCGGGGCCGCGACCGGGTGCCGCGCGTAGACCGGCCGGTGCTCCTGGTAATGCCAGCTGCCGTCATCGAGGAAACGCTTGGCGTCCAGCTCGCGAATATCCGGAGCCCCTTGCCGGCTGAGCTTGACCCAGGCCAGCTCGTCCTCCGGGGTGACGAACGTGAGCGCCCTCCCGGCGACGCCCATCCGGGCGGTGCGTCCCACGCGGTGCGTGAGCCACTGAGCGGAGTCGGGCAGCTCGAAGTTGACGACGAGGCCGACGTTGTCGACGTCGATCCCCCGAGCGGCCACGTTGGTGGCGACGAGGACCTGGCTGCGGCCGTCGCGGAACGAAGCCATCGCGCGGTCGCGGATGGCCTGCGAGAGGTTGCCCTGGAGCTCGACCGAGTTGTGGCCGAGCTGGCGCAGATGGCCGTTGAGCTTCGACACCCCGTGCTTGGTGCGCCCGAAGACGATGGCCGAGCCACCGTGGCGGCGCAGCACGCGGCTGAGCGTCTGCAGCTTGTTCTCGCGCGCCACCCGGAGGAGGCCGTGCTCCAGGTCCGCCTCTTTTTCGGCGTCGACGCGGACCTCTTCGTGATCGTGAGTGTGCTTTTCGATCATGCGGGTGACCCACGCCGGCATCGTCGCCGAGGCGAGCACGGTCTGGGGCTCGTAGGTGAGGCCGAGCATCTTCTCGACCGCCGGAGCAAAGCCCGCGTCCAGCATCTCGTCCGCCTCGTCGAGCACGAGGTACTCGACACGGGAGAGCGAGACGCGGCCCTGCGCGACGAGGTCCATGATCCGACCGGGGGTGCCGACCACGACGTCGACACCGCTCTTCAGCGCGAGCCGCTGGGTGGCATATCCAACCCCGCCGTAGAGCACGGCGGAGCGCAGATCGGTAGCGAGCGAGCGAAGCACTTTTTCCACCTGGAGCGCGAGCTCTCTGGTGGGGGTGACGATGAGGGCGCGAGGCCCGGCGCCGCGCCGGGGCAGCCTCTCCACCATCGGGATGAGGTAAGCGAAGGTCTTGCCCGAACCTGTCGGCGCCTCGATGACGACGTCCCGGCCCTGCATGATGAGCGGGATCGCTTGCGCTTGAACCGGCACCGGTTCCGTGATGCCGAGGGCGGCCAGAGCCGCCAGAGTATGCGGGCGCACGCCCGCGTCAGCGAATGACTGCAACGTATTCTCCTGATCCCCTCCACGGTCGTATTTGGCGCGACGATCAGGACACCGTCATGTGACGGGAGAGAGGACCCGAGCGAGCGGGCCGACCAAGTCGGCCGTTGCCATCAGTCTACCCGATTGTCTGGGGAACCAAGCCTGCTTGGGCTCTAAGCGACCGCTTCGCCCTCGTCCGCCGCGAGTTCCATCTCGCTTCTGCCCGTGCGTGCGCGCAGCAGTGACATCGTCAGCGCGAGAGTGACGACGACGGTGCCGGCTCCGATCAGCCATGCCAGGTGGTAGCCGCCGGCCAGTGCGGTGGTCGCTCCAACACCGTTGTGGACGAGGCCGAGGGTGCGGGCACCCGCCAGCGTCGCCAGAACAGCGAGACCGAGCGCGCCGCCAACCTGGCCCGTGGTGTTCAGCAGGCCGGACGCCAATCCTGAGTCGCTCGGCGGCGCGTCCGACATCGCGATGATGGTCAGCGACGGGAATGACAGGCCGCCACCAAGGCCGAGGAGCGCCAGCGGGCCCAGGAGGTGAACTGCGTAGTTGGCGTCGACCGGCTCAAAGCCGAGTGTCGCCAACGCCACCACGATCACCACCTGGCCGGACATGAGGACAGCAAGGGGACCAAATCGATTGATCAGCTGCGCCGAGAAGCGGACTGAGAACAGGCCCATCACGACTGCGACTGGCAAAAAGGCGAGCCCGATCGCCATGGGTCCATAGCCCATCACGCGCTGCAGGTCCAGCGACGCGACGAAGAAGAATCCCAGGAACGCGGACGACATCAAAGCCTGCACGACGTTGGCTGCGGAGAGCTTGCGCGAGGCGAAGATGCGCAGAGGAAGAATCGGGTTGCGAGCTCGCGCCTGGCGCACCACGAAGGCCGTCAACAGGGCGACAGCCAGGGCGCCGAGACCGAGGGTGCGGAACGACCCGAGCCCGTAGTCTGACGACTCGACGATCGCGTACACGCCGAGCATCAGGGCGACGGTGACGAGAACCGCCCCCAGGACGTCCACCCCCTTTTCGACCCCGATTCCGCGGTCGGACGCGAGCAGGCGAATCGAAAGCGCTGCCGTCACCAACCCGATTGGAACGTTGACGAAGAAGATCCAGTGCCAGCTGACGGCCTGGGTTATCAACCCGCCGGCCAGGAGTCCGATCGCAGCTCCGGCCGAGGCGATGAAGCTGAACACGCCGAAGGCCTTGGCCAGCTCATCGGGCTTCGGAAAGAGCGACACGATCATGGCCAGGAGCACCGCCGAGCTGACGGCGCCGCCGATGCCCTGGATGAAACGCGCTGCGATCAGCATCGGCTGACTGAACGACAGCCCGCACAACACGGATGCGGCGATGAAGATGGCGAGGCCGATGAGGTAGACGCGCTTGCGACCGAAGAGGTCACCGAGGCGACCGGCTAGCAGCAAGAACCCGCCAAAGGCGATCAGGTAAGCGTTGATGACCCACGCGAGCCCGGATTGCGAAAATCCGAGGTCGCGTTGAATTGACGGAAGGGCGACGTTGACGATCGTCATGTCGACGACGATCAGGAGAAAGCCGGTGCAAAGGATGCTCAGCGAGAGCCAGCGGTTGTTCTTCATGCTGTGTTAGACGACCCTCGGCAAGAAATTCATCGGTGTGCTTGCTACAACCGCTCAGTTTCCGCAGCCGATTCCGTCTAAATCAGAGATGAGGAGCGTCTGCCTCGACTGCGGGCCGCTCAAGGCACCTACGGCTGGCACGATCGATCAGATCGCCCGCCTACAGCTCAAAGCGCGACGATGCGGCTGCGAGCTCAAACTGAGGAACGCCGACCCATGCCTGCTGGAGCTGATCGGCTTCGTGGGTCTTGGTGAGGTGCTACGGGTCGAGTCGAGGCGGCAGGCCGAAGAGCGGGAACAGCCTGACCGTGTCGAGGAAGAAGGTGAACTCACCGATCCGTCCATCCGATAGCTCGAGCACCTGAAGGGCCCACGGCTCGTGGCCGCCTTGCGGACTCGGCTTGTACTGACCGTAGGCCGGCGAGCCGTTAGCGCTGACCGTGGGGATCACCCGAGAGCCGCGACAGCCATTTCCCGGTCCCACCCACCACGCCAGGATGTCGTCACGACCGTAGAGCCACATGTCGTAGGGCGGCATGGACTGGGTCGCGTCCTCGCGGATGAGCGAGGTCAGGGCGGCCATGTCGTAGCGCTCGAACGCGGCGACATATCGCTCCAGCATCGCGTGGTCGGCCGCGCTCAACGCCGGCAGCGGATCGGCGGTGCTCACCTTGCTCTGGGCCAGCGTGGCCCGAGCCCGCTGGAGTGCGCTGTTGACGGAAGGCACCGAGGCCTCGAGAAGCTCGGCGACCTCCGAGGCTTCCCAACGGAGCACTTCGCGCAGGATCAGTACCGCTCGCTGGCGCGCCGGCAGCTGCTGCAAGGCGGCCACGAACGCAAGGCGGATCGACTCGCGTTCGACGGCGAGCTCGGCCGGGTCCTTCTCCGGCGCGATCAGGTTCTCCGGGATCGGCTCGATCCACTCTTTCGCGGACCTTGCGTTCAAGTTTGATTCAATCGGCTCGACTGCCGGCCCAAGGTCCATCGGGCGGGCGCGACGCTGCCTGCCTTTCAGCATGTCGAGGCAGACGTTCGTCGCTATCCGGTACAGCCAGGAGCGCATTGCAGAGCGACCCTCGAACCGGTCACGGGCGCGCCACGCGCGCACGAACGCGTCCTGGACGGCGTCTTCGGCGTCGAATGGCGAACCGAGCATTCGGTAGCAGTAGGCGGTCAGCTCTGCGCGGTGCTGCTCGAGCTCACCAAACATAGGCGCGATCGAGAGAGTGGATTCGGCCACGCATTGGATTGTAGATGGCTATGCGGAAGCGGCCTGCAGCTGCCTCAGGATCGTGCTCTGCGCCTCGTTGATCGCATGGACTTCGACGGTCAGCTGGTGGACCGCGCTCAACGTTTCGTGGTCGGCTTCGGCACGCGCGTCGTTGGCGGCTTGAATGACGTTTTGACCGACGATGATGATCGGCAGCAAAACGAGCTGGAAGAAAGTCTGGGCGATCCAGGAGACGATGATGATCACGTTGCCAGACTCGATGGCGGCAGGCAGAGAGATGAGGGCGATAGCCGCGAACAGGTAGGCGATCCACATCGAGCCGACGGTCTTGGTGATCCTCACGGCGAGCCAGGTGTTGAAGCGACCAACTGGTCCTGAGCCGTGGATCTGCTCGTGGACGTTGTGGCTGAGAACGAGGCGGGGCACGTGTAGTTGTGACTTGGTGTTCTGGGTGCTGCTCATAATCCCTCCTTAGGTCCGGCGAATAGCGCCGGCGGCCACCATGTTCAGATCAGCAGGGTAGTTCTGAAACGATAGGAGAGGCAGTGATGCGGGTGGCGATCCTTGGGACAGGAAAGATGGGCGGCGCGATGGCGCGGCGGCTGGAGGCTTCGGGCCACGAGCTGACGCTGTGGAACCGGACGCGGGAGCGTGCGGAGGCGCTGGGCGTGGGCAGGGTCGCGGCCACTCCAGCCGAAGCGGCCGAGGGCGCCGACATCGTGATCTCGATGCTGACCGACGCCGATGCTGTCCGAGCGGCGTATCTGGGTCCGGGTGGCGCTGTGAAAGTGGCACGGAGCCAGGTGTTCGTGGAGATGAGCACCGCTGGTCCTGTCGTCGCCAAGGAGCTCGCGCCCTTGATCGACAGGGCTGGGGCCCAGTTCGTCGAAGCGCCGGTGCTGGGCAGCATCGCCGCGGTCGAGTCCGGCACGCTCGTCATCTTCGCCGCCGGCCGGGAGGCCGCAATCGAGCGGGCTCGTCCAGCGCTCAAGGACCTCGGCGAGGTTCGCCCGGTGGGCGATATCGGCAGCGCAGCGTCTCTGAAGCTCGTCGCCAACAGCATGCTGGCCGGTGTCAATGCCCTCGCCGCCGAACTGCAGTCAGCCGGCACCGCGGCCGGGCTGCAAGCCGAGGACGTCTTCTGGGTGCTGACCCGCATTGCGCCCGTTCTGAACGCGCGCAAAGCCGGGTACGTCGAGCATCGCTACGAGCCGGTTAGTTTCGCGCTGCGCGACGCTCTCAAGGACTTGCGCCTGGCGCTGGACCTCTTCAAGCGAGCCGGTGCGGCAACGCCCATCACCAGCACGACCAAGGAGCTTTACGAGGCGGCCGCCAAGACGGCGGGTGAGCTGGACATGTCCGCCATCGCGACGCTTTACGACCCAAAGCCCGCGCGCTCGAAATGAGCGCCGTCTCCTCCCCGAGCGAGGCCATCGCGCGGTTGCAAGCGGCCTGGCGTGGCGAGATCGAGGCGAGAACGGTCTACACGATCCTCGCCGATCGCATGCGTGATCCGCGTCGCGCGCAGGTGATTCGCGACATCGCGGACGCCGAGGGCCGCCATCGCGAGCGAATTGAAAACCGCTTGCGCGAGCTCGGCCAGGCGATTCCAGATCCAGCCGGCGTCAGCATCTCGCCGTGGCTTCGCCTCCAGGCCCGGCTGGCACCCGTGATGTCCGTGATCAAGCACATGGAGTCGAACGAGAAAGAGGAGATCACGGATCGCTATCGGCGTACAACCGGAGACCCTGCCACCGACGCGGTCTTCTCGTCTATCCGCGTGGAAGAGCAAGGCCACTCGAGATCCCTCGACGTCATCCAGGCGGCGCACAGTGGCGACGAGCCACCTGCGACGGGCGCTCAAGGCCGGCTCAACCGGATCCTGGGCCGCGAGACCTGGCACCGGACCGGCTCGGGCTGGATCTCCGGCGCGATCTATGGCGCCAACGACGGACTGGCCGCGGTCTTCGGAATCGTGGCCGGCGTCTCCGGGGCGACCGGCGGGTCGAGCTTCGTGCTCACGGCCGGTCTCTTCGGCGCGATCGCGTCTGCGTTGTCGATGGCGACCGGCGCCTTTCTGGCTGAGCGGTCCACGTCCGAGCTCGCTCTCGCCAACGTCGAAGGCGAGCGGAGGGAGATCCGCGAGCACCCGGAAGAGGAGAAAGAGGAGCTGTCGCTCTTCTACCAGCTGAAGGGCCTGAGCAAGTCCGAGGCGGACCTCCTTGCCGACCGCCTGGCTCAGAACCCGGAGGGCATGTTGAAGGTCCTCGCCACCGAAGAGCTCGGAGACGCGACCGCGGAGGGCGGCAATCCTGCGCAATCCGCGCTCGCCGCCGGGCTCAGCACGTTCATCGGCGCGATGGTGCCGGTGCTGCCGTTTTTCTGGCTGCACGGCACGCCGGCGGTCGCGACCGCTGCGGTGGTATCGCTGATCGCCCACTTCCTGGTCGGCGCGGCAAAGTCGCTCTTCACGCTGCGCAGCTGGTGGGCGGCGGGGCTCGAGATGACCGCGGCGGGAGTGCTGGTCGGCGGCATCACATTCGCGCTCGGACTCTTCCTCCACTAACCGATCGGCAGGTCACGGGGCCGGTATCATGGCGGACGACGCAGAGGGGAGTAGCTCCCTCGCCGATCCCGTCAAGACGGTGGCAGCACCCGGGACGGCGGCGGGCTCGCGGCCCGCGGCAAGACCTCTAGTCGAATCAACGATTAGGAGGGTCTTCATGGCCAAAACGATCCTGTTCCCCATTCTTCTGATCGCGCTCACCGACGTGGCGCTTCAGCTCGACAACGCGCTCGCCATCTCGTCGGTTGCCGCGGGGGTGCCGGCAGGACAGCGCTTCCTCGTGCTCGCGGTTGGAGTCCTGCTCGCGGCAGGCTGCCTGTTCCTCTTCACGCTCATCGGGTCCAACCTGGTGGAACGCCTGGCGTGGCTGAAGCCGATCGCCGGCCTGGCACTACTCGTCATCGGAGGCCAGCTGATCCTGACGTGGATCCGTCAGTGACCGCCGTTCCAGATCAAAATGGCCGGGTGGCGAAGCGGTCATCCGCAACCGGGCTTCTGCTCCCGTCACGGGAGGCCCTGTTGTGGGCGGACAGCGACCTGGCATTTATCGTCGAGGCGGCGCGGCGGGCGGAACAGGCCGGCTATGACTCGGTGTGGGCCGGCGACTCTCTGCTCGCGCGCCCTCGCGGCGAACCCCTGACCCTGCTGGCCGCAGTGGCCGGCGCGACGAATCGCGTCAGGCTCGGTACGGCGGTCCTGCTGCCGCTGCTTCGCCACCCTCTCTCGCTTGCGCACATCCTGGCCACCCTCGACCGCGTATCCGAAGGCCGCGTCATCGTGGGAATCGGACCCGGCGCCGAGCTCCCGGGCACGCATGCCGAGCTGGCCGCCGTCGGTGTTCCGAGCGATCGCCGGGTCAGCGCCATGGTGAGCGGAGTCGAACGCATCCGGCGGTTGTGGAGGAACGAGGAGCCAGGCATCGAGCTGCAGCCCCGACCCGCTCAATCGGGTGGGCCTCCGATCTGGATCGGCGGCGGCGGCCCTCGCATGCTGCGACTGGCCGGCGGAACCTTCGACGGCTGGCTCCCCTTGAGCCCGACCCCGGACGACTATGCGTCAGGTCTTCGCGCGGTCCATGAGGCGGCGGAGGGGGCCGGCCGAGATCCCGCCGGCATTGATACGGGCGTGTACCTCACATTGGCCGTCGCTGACAATTCCCGCGAAGCGGCCGCCGAGCTCGACGCCTACACGAAGGCGTATTACGGCGTGCCTGCCGAGGCGATGGCCAGGACGATGGCGGTACATGCCGGGACCCTGGAATCGGCTGCCGAATGGTTCGCGGCTTACCGCGCCGCCGGCGCGCATCACCTCGTCGTGCGGCTGGCTCGTCCGAACCTCAGCGACTACCACGAAACAGCCCGGCAGCTTCTCGGCGCGGCCCGGAGCCGAAGCTAGGTCCAAAAGCAGGAGCCATCACGCAAGTACCTGGTGGCGCCGACAGAGTTGTGCTTCCCGACAGCCATGGCGCAATCAGCAACCAGCAGCTTTTCAGAGGCTCTTGAAGTTTTAGCGGTCGGCCGAGGCAGCGTCCACGACCCGCGCCCACCGTGATGCCTGCTCCAGCACGCGGTGATGGTCCTCGATCATGTGCTCCCGACGCGGCAGCGGATAGACGATCGGGTACACGCGATTGTCGAAAAGCCATTGAATTCGTTCCGCATTCCTCTCGGGCGTTCCGACGAGACAGAACTTGTCCAGCAGCTCATCGGAAACCAGCCCCGTGGCTCGGTCGAAGTCACGCTCCTCCCACGCGACCTTCACCTTTCGCGCATCTACACCGAGGCCACAGATGTCGGCGATGTGCAGGTAATGCTCGGAGGCGCAGTAGAACGCTATGCCGCGGCGGGCCGCGAAGATGGCCGCCTCATCATTCGGATCGACGCACGTCATCAGCAACGTCGCGATCTGGACATCGGCAGGACTCCTGCCCGCTGAGACAGCGCCTTGTTCGATCAATCCGCGGTACTCGGCCAGCGATTCATCGGTCAGCCAGTTTGCGATCACGCCGTCCGCCACCTCGGCGGCTGTCCGGACCATCTTCGGACCTAGCCCCGCGAGCCAGATGGGAGGCGCGTCCTCCCCGATTGGCCCTTCACGTAGATGGAAGTCATGCGGCTTGAACCATTGCCCGTCATACGAGAACTTCTTCTGCGTCAGCAACCCGCGAACGATAGCCACCGTCTCTTTGGCACGCGTCAACGGCTTCTCGATCACGATTCCGTGGCCGCGCTGCATGAAACCGATTCCGCCGGCGCCAAGGCCAAAGGGGCCGAAACGACCCTTCGAGAGGTCGTGAATACTGCGCGCGCTCATGGCGAGGAGTGTCGGCGTACGCGAATAGAAGTTGACGATCGCCGTGCCGAGGCTGATGGTCTTGGTCTCTCGCGCCATGACGGCGAGAACAGCGAAAGCGTCTTTGCCTGACTCCTCGGTGGTGCAGAAGGCCGAGTAGCCGAGTTTCTCCGCGCTCTGCACCCAGGTGATCAGCTCTTCCCAGGAGAGATCGCCCGTGTGGCAGGTGAAGCCAAGGTTCCGCCCCGTCCAGCGTGCATCCAAAGTAGTTAACTACTGTACTATATCTGCAATGGCGCGACGCAACCTTCACGCTCCAGTCAGGGCCTCGTCCGCCCTCCAACGCGAATTCCCGCAGATGGACCGTCGGGCAACTGAGGTTCTGATCAACCTCATCCGCACCGACAGCCTCGTTACCACCGCGCTCAGCCGCCGTTTCCGCCGCCACGGGCTCTCTCTCTCGGGTTTCAATGCACTGGTCATCCTGCGCCAGGCTTCAGATGGGGTAAATCCGCACGAGATCGCGGATCGCCTGCTCGTGACGCGAGCGGCAGTGACTGCCATCCTCGACGCGCTCGAGGCGAAAGGCCTTGTCCGCCGGGATCGCAGCGGCGCCGACGGCCGGAGGTCTCTGATCGCGATCACCGGAGCCGGTAAGAAGCTGCTCGACGAACTGCTCCCCGAGCATTTCGCGGCCGAGCGCGCCATGGCGTCGGTGCTCGGTGCCAACGAGAAGGAGCTGCTCATCTCGCTCCTGGGCCGGCTGCAGCTTCACCTGGCCGCGCAATCCGCGGACAACACCGTCGCCGAGTGAGCAAGCTGGCCGGCGTTACGCCCTTCCCGCCGGAGTTCGCCGCCCGCTACCGCGCGAGCGGCTACTGGGAGGACATCCCGCTTGGCCGCTTTTACACCGGCGTGTTCTATTCCCACGGCGACCGCGTCGCGCTCATCAGCGGCGCCGAATGCGTCACCTACTCGCAGCTCAAGCAGGGCGTCGATCGACTTGCGCTGCACCTTCTCGAGCAGGGTGTGGCTCCGCTCGATCACTGGGTCGTGCAGCTGCCGAACATTCCCGAGTTCGTCTATCTGTACTTTGCGCTGCAGCGCCTGGGTGCGATCCCGATCATGGCGCTGGCCGGGCACCGGTGGAACGAGATCAACGCATTCTTCGAGCTTTCGGACGCGACCGGCTACGCAGTTAGCGAGCGGCTCGGTGACTTCGACTCAAGACAGCTGATCGCATCGATTCGCGAGGCTCATCCCCGAGTACACACGGTGCTCGGCGCCAGCACGATTCGAGAGCTGCTGCAGCGAGATCCGCGACTGGATCCCGGGCTCCTCGACTCAGTAGAGATCGACCCCGACGAGCCCTGCATCCTGCAGCTCTCGGGTGGCACGACCGGGGTTCCGAAGCTCATCCCGCGGACAAACAATGACTATGTCTACAACACCAAAGCCGCGGTCGCGGTCAACGACGTCCACACGGACGATTGCCTTCTCGTCGCGCTTCCGATCGCGCACAACTTTCCGCTTGCATGCCCGGGAATCAGTGGTTTCTTCTGGAAGGGCGCGCGGGTCGTGTTGACCGAGTCGCCTCATGCGGATGACGTCTTTCCGCTGATCGAGCGAGAGAGGGTCACTCACCTCGAGCTTGTGCCCGCGCTGCTGATCCGCTACATCAACACACCATCAGTCACTCAGCGCGACCTGTCTTCGGTCCGCGTAATCAACACCGGTGGCCAGAAGCTGCAGCCCGAGGTCAAGCGGCGAGCCGAGTCTCTGTTTCCGAACGCGCGGGTGCAGGAAGTATTCGGGATGGCCGAGGGGCTGCTGATGTTCGTGCGTCTCGACGACCCAGATGAGGTTCGGTTCGAAACTGTCGGCCGCCCGGTTTGCGAAGACGACGAGATCATGATCGTCGACGACGAGCGCAACCCGGTTCCGGACGGCGACGTCGGCGAGCTCCTCGTCCGCGGTCCATACACGCTGCGCGGCTATTACGGCGTCCCCGAATACAACGCCCGCACGTTCACACCCGAGGGGTTCTACTGCTCAGGCGATCTGGTGCGACGGCATCCCTCCGGCAACTACATCGTCGAAGGCCGCAAGAAGGACCTGATCAACCGCGGCGGCGAGAAGATCAGCGCCGAGGAGATCGAAAACCTAATCCTTTCTCACCCTGCCGTCTTGAACGTGGCGTGCGTGCCGATGCCCGATCCGGTGCTCGGCGAGCGCATGTGCGCTTTCGTCATTCCCAAGCCGGGACAAACGATGAGCTTGACCGAGCTGACCGCCTTCCTGACGGAGAAGGGATTGGCCAAGTTCAAGCTGCCGGAGCGGCTCGAGTTAACCGACGACCTGCCGCTCTCCAAGTTCGGGAAGGTCGCCAAGAACGTGCTCACCAGGCAGGTTGCGGAAAAGATCCAGGCTCCGACCTAGTCGATCTTCAGCAGGACCCGCCCGAAGTTCTTCTCAGCTTCCACGTAGCGGTGCGCGTCGCCGACCTCAGCCAGTGGAAACGATCTGTCGACGAGCGTTTCCAGTCCATTCGCCGCGAGT